>Ga0041059_1002409_pt1 | contig 13963 bp, 10 predicted proteins | sample AraColnosormetaG_FD_56232 | JGI IMG/M metagenome (GOLD analysis project Ga0041059, IMG submission 56232) | Arabidopsis roots microbial communities from North Carolina, USA - Col MF nosort | ecosystem: Host-associated > Plants > Roots > Unclassified | place: USA: North Carolina | collected...
TTAAAAAAAAAAAAAAAAACTTGTAACACGTAATCACGTATAGGGTAGTAGTTAGACATCTTTTACAAAGTTATAAATTTACAATAAGTATAAAGTGGCCGTGTGGATAAATAAAACATAAAACATTTGTCGACATAAAAATACATTAAAGAAGTGATATATATTGGTTTCTAATTTATCAATAAATTTGAAGATTTTGATAAAATTATAGGTGGTAAAAAAATAAAAGATTCTAAATTATAACTAAAGTGTTTTCTATAATTTTATTAATTAGTTTTTAGCAATTTTGTAAAATTTCTCAAACAATCTCTCTATTTTAATGAGACTTTTATAATTTTATTTTGTAAAAAACGTGTAGAAAGTTATAAACCAATAACACAAAAATTTAATTCATAAATATTCAAAGATTTTTTTGTTTTAGTTGAATAACACAAAACTTTGAATGACTTTATAAAAGTATGAATTCAATAATTCTAAATTTATAAAAAATTTAAATTAATAATACCAAACTTTTTAAAAAATTTGATTAAATAACAATATATTCTCAATAATATTTTAAGTCATTAAAACTTTATTTAAATCCCAAACTAATAATACCACCTAAAATGTTAAAATACCATAAAAACTTCAAACAATCTTCCTACCTGTTTCTTCTTTTGCAACTTGGATATAAAAGCGGCGTGTAAACAGTCTAAAAATAGTTTAGAATAAAGCCTAATAAAACAGATTAAACTAACATTTTTAAGTTATAGCATGTTATTTAATTATTTATGCATGTGACTTTGGTATTATTAGCCAATAGGAAATAACAATAATATATGTTACGACTTTTTTGAAGCAGACTTAAAGATATTAATTCATTACATACGCGTCAAGCGTGTGTACGTATATATCAACCACATATAAATAGAGAGACAAAGGAAGGAAGAGAAGAGTGTCCATATCATAGATTAAAAATCATTCGTTAATCAAACCACAAAATCTAACTTCCACACACAAAACACACATACACAAGAAAATAAAAATAAAAATGGAATTAGTTGAAGAGACCATTCCAAAAGAAGGGAAAAAGATGGGAGAAAGAATTGTGGTCGACAAAGCTTATCTTTACCAAGAAGACAAACCACTCACCGTCTGCAAGACTTCTCTCTTCTACACCGGCGATGGCTTCGCCGCCTATGACTGCCGTGGTGATATCATCTTCAGGGTTGATTCTTATGGACCTGACACAAGAGATAACGATGAGATTGTCCTCATGGACGCGACCGGGAAGTGTCTCCTTACCGTTAAACGAAAGGTAAACTTAATTCATCCTTTTTTTCTTCTTAAAATTATGTTGGGATGAGTAAGAGTCTAGTCGTGAGGGTGACTAGCTAGGTGATTATAATAAATTTTGATGCTCAACTTCTTGTGCTGAATTTGATTAGATGGGTTTGGTTTAAAAAATGAATTTCATTGGTGAGCATCCATCAGAATTCAAGAATCTTTTGCTAACCTCTTTTTTTTGTCAAGAAAATCTTGATAAGTTTTTTGTATTGGTAAACAAATAATGACTTGGCTAGAATCGATAAAAATCATTGTTAGAAACGAGATCTGAAGAAATTGTTTTGAGCTGAAAATTTTAATCAACTTTTTGTATAAGCCTAATTCCGAGTCATCGACTCAGTTGCTAACACAATTTATAGTGTCCTTTATTTGTTATATAGTAGTTCTAAAGATGATACTGAGTCAACTCGTTGTTTATTTTTCTGATGAACAGAGACCAACTCTACACCAAAGATGGGAAGGTTTTCTCGGCGAGAGATCGGAAGGTCAGAAACCGATATTCAGCGTCCGTAGATCGTCGATAATCGGACGGTGTACGATGGAAGTAGAAGTTTACGACGGAACAGGAGAAGAGTACATTATCGATGGAGACTTCTCGCAACGAAGCTGTCTCATATACGACACGAAGAAATGTACTGTGGCTGAGATCAAACGCAAAGTAGACGCGTCAACGAACGTGATGCTTGGTCGAGATGTGTTCACTCTAGAGATTAAACCGGGTTTTGATGGCGCTTTCGCGATGGGTTTGGTCGTTGTGCTTGACCAGATCAACGGTGATGATCCAGTTGAGATTGGTGATGAACAGGTACACCCTTTTGTAGAGGATTAGTGTCGGTCTCTCTCTCACCTCTCTCAGCGGTCTTCACGTTAACATATCGAATCTAATCTTTAGTTTTTCAATCTTTGGATTTGGACCATATGGGATTATGGAGATCTGTTTGTATCATTCTGTGTTAAGTCATTTAAGTTGCTACGTTACATAATATTTATAGACTATAGTCTGTCTCGGGAAATTCGTTGACTATACGTTTGATGTTACAAAATTATTTGTGCGTTCTAAATTTATCGATACATGTTAGAAATTTTTTAAAATTATGACGATCCAAAATCTATCAGTTGACCAGATTAGATGTGTTAAAGATTTAATTAATTATAAGTTCGATTGATAAATTTTTATTTATTGTGTTAGTTGCAAAATGTTTCTATCGAAGTACTAACTTTTTTAATATATAGGAGAGATGTAACGTGTATCGTACACATGTTTACTGCCAAGTGGAAATTGAATCTCATGAATAATTTTATTAGTGTTAGTTGACACAAGATCAGAGAGTGCGTAGGAATATTAATACATAAATAGAAGGTGGTCGAATAAGATTTATAAGAAAACTATATAGGCATCTAATAAAGAGAGAAGATATATCTTGACTAATGCACTCTCTAGATTTGATTCGTTAACGTAATCAAAATTTTCATGCTCACGTAAATACATGGTTGATAGCTATATATACCAAGTAGACAATGGACAAAACAAATAAAATAATTTTATAGTTAGAACAAATACTTGATCAAAATTTATGTGAGTACACAACATTTAAATAGTTATGTAGCTAGTGATGTTTTCATGTGATTGAGTCCCATCAAAAACTCACATATGCAGCTTATGTAATAAACTTTTTCTTTAACTGTTTTTGACTTGGGATGAAATATTTAGAGAATAATGTAGAAAAATCCAACATTTACCCTCACTAAACAATATCATTTCAAGAAGACATTACACAAAGTAATTAGGAGCTCGTATATTAACATTTTAAAGTTAAAAGTGACTAATCACAAGCAAATCAAGAATTACGGGTTAACTTGATAATCAAAGGACCAATTAAAAAAATCACAAATCTCACAAGTGGAACAACCGGTGAAAAAGAAGAAGAAGACACGTGAAAGCAGAAGCGGAAACAAGAGACGACTTAAAACGATACCGTGTGGCAGAAGAGGACTTGAGTCCGGTTAAGCCAATATCGTAGGCAATAGTACCATCGGGTTTAAAAAGGCCAAAGTTTCTCTCGGAAGTGGGACCTGGTTTCGAGTTCTCGTTGAAAAGAGCAAACACGTAAGCTCTCACCACCATGTCTGGTCTGTACGGTGTTCCTTTCCTCTTCTGCAGCCGCTTCCTAAGATTCCGATTATATGTTCTCGCGTTCTTTACCGACGCTCCAGGCTCGTCTGCATCGCCTTTTGATGCCCATCCCGTCTCCGAAACAATCACCTAGGTACAATTAAATGATTAAATCAGGTTCGCATGACGCTTTTAAATCCGCGTACGACAAGACATGTAGCTTAGTGCATGTAGTACTGATAGCAAAAGATAAAAAATGCATGTTACTGATAGAAAAATAAAAATGCATATAACGAGTCAAATTATTCAGTTGAAACTCATATAATGCATGTTTTTGACCCCAAAAAAATGTCTTTAGTCTAGTTTGACATTTACGTTTGTACTTTGCAAAGCTTGTAACAAAGGGAAAATGTTAATGGAAACCAAACAAAAAAAGGGTTGATAGTAATAAGGATCGGACGTACCGGGACTTTTGTGTAGCCAGCTTTTTCGAGAGCAGCATAAGAAGCATCGACCATGGCGTCGAACATGTTATCGTAATGAAGCTTGGTTTTAGGGTCCAAGATGCCTTTGTTGTGCTCGAAAAGGGCGTAATTGATGTCAATTGTAATCGGGTCGGATTTATATGCAAGAAAAGGGTAGGCGTTAATGTAGAACGGCGACTGAATTTGCCAAAAAAACGCTAACAACGGCTTCATAAACGGCGCCACATCGTCCCTGAACGTACACGAAGACGGTGGATACGAGTTCGCAAACACTGCCTCTGAATGTGGACTCGACACCTATAAACAAATATTGAATGTTTTAGGCTAAATCATCATTTAAGTTCTAAGTTTGATGTCCTAAAAATATTAGAGATGATTTAAAAAGAAAAAAATTCAAAGAGAAATCCAAATTGATGCATGCCTACTAACGTATCTTAGCTGGATTATGATCGACATGGTCATATCATTAATACAAACTTCTGTTACTAGGTTAATAGATTTATATATTTAAACTGAATCATTTTGGGTTACAAAAAAATGATTGATCATTTTGTCTGTAAGAAAATTCTCAACTTTACTCGGAAAAAAATAATGTATTTATGAGATTTAACGTTGGTTAAACGTGCAATCTTTTAAAAAAACTTTTTCCAAACAAAATAAGCAAATTCGAGATGTCATGGTTTTAGCGACATGTTTGGTATGCAAGATTAAGGTAATGTACCTCGACGACATTGTGAAGACCGAGACGGCGAAGAGCGGAGTAAACGTTCTTGGCTGCGGGTAAGAGAGCTTCCCAAAGCCCGATATCGGTGCCACCTAAAATCTCGTTACCCACCGCGATACCGCTAATTTTAGTACCGCCTCGTATGAAAGGCTCGACGTTTTCTTTAATCCAGTTCATGGCTCGGTCTTCTCCTACACTAATGTCTTTGAGAAACTCGTTGCCTAAGCCAACGATGATTTCAATCCCGGTCCCGCGGAACGCCGTGAGTACAGAGTGGTCAGCATCGTAGATACGGGTGTTTCTAATCTTTGCTGATTTAAGGAGAGTTGCTACCGCGTCAGGAGACGGAAGATTATCCGCTATGCGACCGTAGTTTACACCATATGTTCCGATGAATGCTACGGCCGTTTGTGAAGAGAGTATAGAGAAGACTAAGAGAAACGAAAGGAAGAAAGAAGAGAAAACCATATGTGAAGTTGGAGACTTTCGAAGAGGAACACAATAACCCATTTGAGATACTGTCTCGAATGATGTTTTTGAAAACAGAGCAAGTTTTTTTTTTAATCCTAAAATGGGAACAATAAGAGTTTATACTATGAAGTTGTTCCTTAATAGAAAGATTCTAAACCCTCGTCCCTGGGACCATGCAAAAGGATGGAATCAAGGAAATAAGAAAACTAACATTGTAAGTCTTTCTTTGCATTAGATTCTTACTTTACTCTCAAAGCAAAACTTTTACCTTTTTCCTCTTGTCTTCTTCTGCTTTCTTCCATTTTTTTATTTGGGTTTCCCATTTTATGGCGTTCAAATGAAGATTGAACCAATGATAAAAAGAAATCTAGAAGATTAATCTATGTGTGGATCTTTAATCTGACTTGTTCATAACTTGATTGTCCATCCATACGAAAATGACTAAAGATTGTAGCAGAAAGATAAAACATCAAACCTAGTGATTGCAATGGTTTTAGAGAAGAGTCAATAATATATCCTCTACATAACCTTACAACCAAACAGAACTTGCACATATCTCATAATACATATCTCAGCCTAACAACACCTTTCACCGCGATAATGCTCCGAGTAGGAAGCAAAAAGGAAACCATATACTTCAATAGATTGATAGAAACAACTGACTTACAGTTTCATGAGCTAACAGAAGCAGAGCAGAACAGGGCTATCCGGTAGCTTCTCCTTCTGCTGTTTTCTCTTTCCCCTCAGCTTCTGTGGTCAGACCATTTTCTTCATGGTTTCTGGTCTCAGCTTCAGAATTCTTCTTCTCATCACTAGCTTCAACGGTCTTCTTCTCTACATCTACCGAGTTCTTTTCGATTGAGCCAGTATCTTTTTCTTTGTCAGTCTCCTTACTCTTATCATCAACAGAATCCAGAGCTTTCTCCTTCATCGACTCACCCTCTTCTTGAACTGGAGCCGCATTTGGAGTTTCCTCAGCAACAATGTTTTCTTTTGCATCATTCACCCTCTCAGTTTCACCGGAGCCATTCTTATCGGTCACATTTTCATTCTCGGCGATTCCCTCTGGAGGATTCATTTCAGTATCTTTCACATGAGAGTTTTCCTCTCCTCCTCCCTCTGATTTCTCACCTTCTGCATCTTTCTTTGACACTGGAGATTTGGTTCTACCTCGCTTCTTGGGTGGCTCTTTATCTGGTGACGGCGTAGCCTTAGTCTTCTCACTGATTCTTGCAGATCTCCTAGGTGTCCCACTAGTCGTCCAATCAAACTCTGCGATCGCGGGGTTTCCAGGGTGCGATTTGAGATACTGCTCCAGCTGCTTTCTGTTACTAATCTCCTCACCCGTTGGAGCCACAAACACAACCTCTGTTTTCTTCACTGAACCCACTTTGTTGGGGTAAAACTGCAAAAACAAGTCAGTTAATGTAAACCTCTGAAAATATGAAAATTTGAGGTTCAAAACGCTGAAAGATTAAATTCTAAAGAAGACCTTAATGTAGCTTAAACAATGTTTACAAGTGGCTTAAAATCCATAAGAATCGGGAAAAGTAAGAAGTAAATCAAACATAGTCAAAATGAGGCATTAAGTCAAGAACAAAGAAGTAGAAATAGTAGATCAAACACAATCAAATGTGGCTTTTTCTAAGTCTATAACCTTTGAATCACCTAATCAACATAAAGTTATTTACACTTATACTAACATTTCGCCACCAAAAGCTACCATATTCAGAGTCTTCAAAGAAAAAGATTTGGTAATTGCAGCACTACACATATACAACAAATTCTAAGTCTTTGTATGAAACAAAGAAAACAAACCAATTTCTTCCATGAAGAAGGTGCTGGTAGCTCAACAGAAACAACTTCCTCTTCACCACCCATCTCTCTCCTTTCCCTTTAGCAACCCCTGAAAACAAATTAGAAAGATCAACCACAAAATGCCAAGAAAACAAAAACAAAAAATTTAACAATTTACACGAATGAAGCAACAGACAACCTAGGGTTTGATTGTCGGAAAGCAAAACAGAGTTTAAAATTTTAGGGATTTTGCTCTGCTCTTCTTTTTCTCTTTTGCTTAACACTATGGTTTTAGACCTTTTTTTACTACCAGAAACACACAGAGTATATGATAAAGTCACTTGGAGGTAGCACAACAACTTAACTAACAACCCAATTAAGTTTAACCACGTGTCTATATCCAGTGATATAAAATGCGCTCTATCATCTATATTCTATGGTAACAACGACACGTTAAAGCCTTGATCAAAAGGTGTTAAGTCGACTCGGATGTTCGCATTTAATGCAGATTTAGACTTACTTGGTGCTCATGCAATACACGTGCCAAATAGTTAACGACTTTTCTCCATTTTGGGGGAAAAAAACTCTAATGGAGTATTGCTTTGGAGTCCGGTAAAACAGAACGTTACTGTGGTTTAAACTCTTTAAAGCCCATAAATTAGGCCCATTCATGTCTTGAGTCCTATTGCTCAACGACGCCGTTTTTTAAGCATGATCAGATGGAGACTGGGAAAGAATCAGGAATTGAGTACTATATATCACTAGCATTAACCAAGAAGATAACACGATCTTATTGTTTCCTATTATCATCTGAATAAGTGATGTACAAGGAAGATGCTTACTTGGTGAAGTTTATACAGGTAATTTGATCTCTTTGAAGTCTTGATATATATACAGTATAGAGTAGTAGATAATCACCAAAGCCTCTTCATATATGGAAACTACTTGAAACGTGAACCCTTCTTGCCTTTGCCTTTACCCGTCCCATCTGTGACTGTAACCCAGAAGAAGAGAAACATCCAAAAGAACACTGCGAGGAAAATCTTTACGCGGTCTTGAACCCTTGTCACAGCTCCCACAAGACCTTTACAAAGAGAAAAAGAAAACAAGAGTATTCATTTCACTTAGTATCAGTCATGAGTGCAGTTTTTTCTATTTCCAGCCTATCCTTCTATGTTATAAAGGAATCATCACCCAAGCTATTCAACATAACATATGGACTAATTGCAGAACCAATGAACATACAACTACTGCACAATTTTACATCTTAAGAGAAAATTTAGAAAATCCCCACATAAAATGGTAGCCATTTTGAATCATAAGGAGTAAATTCCACAATCCTAATTGCCTAAGCCAAAATCATGTCACAAGATTTGAACTTTGGTTCCATGGACACAACAACTAATTGGATGAAATCATCCTCATGTTTTGGAAGTTTCATGATACAATAACAATCTCAGCACGATTCAATACCAAGTACTAACCTAAAAGACTCCATACTTATATCAAACTATCGGATAAAAATTGAAACTTTCGACCCAAAACACAACAGTTAAAGTGAAAACTGAAAAGCAAGTACAACAAAGACCAACCAAACAAAGTAGGATTCAAAGGACCAAAATATCAATCTGGGCAAGAAGAATCGAACCTTCTAGCTGAGTGGTGTCCTCAGGCGGAGGCGGATCAGGGCCTGGAGGAGAAGGAGGACCACCAGCGACGGCGAGGCGGCGTAAACGGCGGGGACTCGCTAGTAGGACGGTGTTTCGACGGTGAAGGTGATACGGCGGTGAGAACGGCGAGAGAATTGAGTAGTGGTAGAGGTTAGTGCTTGTGGTCGGGTTGGACAAAGCCATCGCCATTTTTCCTCGACGATAAAATTAAGAACTCATTTTTATTTAAGGGGTTTCTGATTCAGACATACACGTGTACGACAATTTAAAAAAAAAACATTTTTGTGGAAATTACTCCAAATCAAGAGAATTTTATAAAATTTGATCCATCAACAAATATTTTTTGTTGGGTGTATATATTTTTCTCAGCTCTCTTTACAATTGTAAATGTGTAAAAAAGAATCTTTTAGCCGTATAGACCTTCTTCTTCCCAAACTTCAACAAGAAACTGCACCATTTCCTGCAATGATAAAACTTTCAATAACAAACAAAATTTGGATGAGAATGGATAGTTACTTCCTCCAGTTCATGGAGTTGAACTTACATCAAGAGGTATAGGCCTCGGAAATCGCTTGTTGCTCCCAAGTAGACTCTCATAAGTCACATTCTCACTGCAAAAACAATCAAACTGTTTATATTCCACACAACAGTTGGACTCTTCGAACCATTAGGTCTTATATAATCCTCACTTTAGAATCGGTTCTCGACCAACGCTTTTACGGCTCTCGGATCTTTTATCTCCCACCCATTGCTGCCGAGTTTGATTCCATAGCACAAGACCTGTAACACCCCAAAAAATTCTCCAATTATTTTTCAAATGCTCAATAAGACCAATCACCAATCATACTCTTCTCACTCACTGACTCACCATGGTTAACAAATTCAGCAGGTTCATTAGAGCTGGAACCACATCCTTGAGAATCAATAGTCAGATTGGTTGTACTGATTGAAGAAACACTTCCGTGAGCATTGCTTTCCATATCTAAAGTGGTATTAGTCCAGAAATCTTCAGAAGCTACTACACTAGGCTTCCTCAATTCACTCCAATCTTCTTCTACTAACACATCTTTTGTGCCATTCAAAGGCACATCTACACTTGTTTTTGCTTTCGACTTATCAAAACAAGCCAAACAACTACTGCTGTGTTACAAAATCATTAAACATATCATTCATTTTGTGTAATAGCTAAACCAAATCATCATCCAAACAAAAACATCATCCTTATATCCAAAAGCTTATTCCTTCAAAGCTCAAATCTTTATGAATACCCAAAGCTAAAAACTTTCGAATTCCAATGGCCCAGATTAAAAAGATAACATTTTTCGCCACAGAATCAAAAACCTTATACAACCTTAAAACGAGTTAACTGACTTACCCCATCGTGGAAAGACAGAGACTTTCTTAGATCATCAAACGAAGAATCGAAAGCAACCCAACAAAACTTATCAATCGATTGGGGAAATGATCAAAGACCCAATCGGAAGAAGAGAAGTAAAAGGAAAGACGATTTCTTTTTTCTCTTTTCTGGGTTTTGCGTGTATCTGGAAGTTTCGGATACTTCATTTCGAAGAAACTTGAAAGAAGAAGTGCCCGACCCCACGTATAGCCCCAAAACGACGACGAGCCATGTGTAGAGAGTGTAGTGGTCGTGTGGAGTTATAAGGCTTTGGACCCTACACTTACCTTATCCACTTTTGACTGCTTTGGCTCCTTTCGACTGTGTTCGGTTTTTTAGATCCTTCCTCGTTTTGCCATAATTGAAGACAATAATGTATATTCGTTCTTATAGGTTAATTTGTTTCTTATAAAGAAAAAACTAATCGGAGGTTAAACCCAAGGGTGATAAAAATTATGTTGATCTTGTAGATTCTACTTTGTTATGTTGTATAAATGTTACATGCTATTATACTAGTGTATTTTTTTTTTTGTAATGGAGAATCTTATACCAATATGGCGATATCCATTGGCATTGAAACAAACATATCCACTAAAATTCTAAATTCGTTTCTTGTAAATAAAATCACAATAAAGTTTGAAAATTCAAAGCGGTATGGTGATAAAAGTTAGGTGGTGTTTTTGGTGGTCATATATGTAATAATTAAAAACTTATGATTACGTGAGCCATAAGCAAATTATAACCCTTTTAAAGAAATGTTAGGACAAGAAATAACTTATTCAAAGAATCGAAATAATTAACTACGTGCAATTTGGACCATTGGTTTGTTATTTGTTCTGTTCATATTGGAAAGCTTTTGTTTTCTCCCATCCACCAAGCGGCACTTGTTTTGGAGATGATTGTGATTAGATTTGGATCTTAGAAAGTTTCGCTTTGAAATTGATCTCTGGCTTCATGGTTAATACACAGTCAAATTATGTAATTTATAAAGATAACCGATAAAATGTGCAATTGGAACTTATGTCCATTTTCTAATTTTCTTATTAAAACAAAAAAAAAAACATATGTCGATTTTCTTATATTGTTCTTCTTTGAATTTTTAATATACAATGTAAATAATAGAAAGGAGAGGGTGTTTTTTATGTATAACTTTAAAGAATATTTTAACACACCAAATACATATCTTCAATAAAGAATGACCTCGGGCTTTACCTTTAAAATTTAATAAACATCAAAATTGTGTAAGTTGTGTTGAATTTTAAATTTTACTCCTAGCTTTTAGTAAAGAGCAAAAGATTCATATCTTCATCATTTTCTGGTCAATACATAATTACACATATCTTATTTTAACAAAACAAGGCGCCTCTGCTTCTTCAAACTTGGTTGAAAAATCTTTGATTGGCGTATTAAACTCGTGATCCAGAGCCATGACATGTGCTGTTTGTGTTGGCTATATCTATCTATTAGTATAAAATAAAACTCTAGGATATGGTTCATAAAATGTATGGAAGGATTTTTTTTTTTTTGGGGGGTCAAATTATCCAAAATTTCTATGGAAATACCAAAACCTAATTTTTCCGGTTCTTGCTCCAAAGTTTGTTTTGTTAAAGATTTAAAGACTCTTTTTTTTTTCTCTTCTAGACGTGGTCACTGATTTCAACACAATCAATATAAATTCCATAGATATCCCCAACAAAAGAGAGTTTATATGTACAATAGGCACACTATGTTTTTACAAATTTATATTCTTTCATTTGCCTTTTCAAATTTCTAATGACTACTTACATGTCAATTATTTACATCATCACTTGATTTAAAACAAGTAAGTAGATAAGTGGAGCATAAGAAAACCACCTACTACTATGAGACACAAAAAGGGAGAAAAAGAAGACCACCCAACTACAAAGTCTACAATATCTGAAATTTCCAAGAAAAAATCTAATAGTACCGAAAAACAAAAGAAAGATTTACAAAACCTAAATCTATTGACTAATCAAGAAGAAAAAGTCAATAAGAATATTGAACTCTGTGATCTCGGTCTCTAAGAATCCCATTGTACAGAGCCATCCGGTTCGCTGGCATGGTAGAGATTCTACACATAGAACCGGTCTTTCCCGGTTTAGTCACTGGCTTCGGTACGCTTTTCCGGTTCAATTCCCTCCTCCGGTACTCTTCCCCGTTACCTTTCGTATCTTTCACATTATCCGCGAACCGCACTTTCTTTATCTTCTTCCCCTGTTTCTTCGTTTCCTCTGCATCCCAAGAAAACCTTTAAATTTTCCCGGGAAAATTTATCAAAAACATCCGAGCCATAGAGATAAAGATCGTACCTGAAGATAGACAAGAACGGAGAATGGGTCGTAGAGTCTGATCAAGAACCTTAGGATTTTGATGATTTCCATGGAATTGACGAGCCATGGCGAGAAACAGAGCGGTGCTTGAGCAAACCATGGCGGTTGCGATCACGACGGTACCATTAGAACAGCTCAACATTGAAGATACGTGCGTGAAGTTTCCTTACCGACGAGTTTGATGATACCAAGAAAGAAAAATTCTCAAGAAAACCAACGGAACAATAAAGAAAAATCGAGCTGTGATCGATGATTGGCTGTGAAGAGAGACGTGTGTGTGTGTTTTTGAAGAGACTTGTAACTTAACAACTGTTGAAATTTTTATGGTTGGAACTCTTTTCTTGACTCTCTCCTATATTTATACAAGTTTTTTTTTATTTAATGAAAAGCTATATATTAAAATTTAGAAAAAGATTGCGATATGGATTTTGATGCTTCGTTACTCACATGTCCTAGTGGGAGAAGGAAAAAAATAATATGTAGACCAAGTTTAATTAGAATAAGACTTTTTTTTGGTCAATATGTATTGGATTTGTAGACAACTCTTTTCTAATAAGAAAAAAACTCTAATTAGGAATTTAGAATAATTCGTCGGTTAAAACAAAAACTACTTTCATTGTCTCTTACCTGACTAATCCATAAGTGAACATTTTTTTTTGTCAAAGGGTTTTTGACCTAACATTTTCGCAAGTCTATTTCAGTTAAACATATAGGCCGAAGCCAACTGTGTAATATGGTTTGGATAAAAACTTCAGAACAAAGATATGAACATTGTCACATGTATAATGTAAAATCCAACTCACAATATATGTTTTTTCCCCCTCTTTTGTCTGTTTATTAGCTTATAAATTATTACTTGAATGGATATTATTTTAGGATGTTCTCAAAAAAATAAATGAAAAAAGACGCACGTAGTAACGAGAATTATTGGAAGCTAGTATGAAGGTGTAAATTGATAATGGATGAATCATGTCGACGGAATTTTCAAAAATTAATTAGAAGACTAAATTATTACTAACTTGGATGAATGTCAACCACTGACCAATACTCGTGTATGTCTGACCTATACAAGTGTCCTGAAGATTTCGAGAACCCGAAACTTGCCAAAGTCTTTAACATTTTAACCAATAACATTCGAACAGTTTTCACAGCCAAAAATTTACGTATTTAGAAAGAACTACTCGAGAAGAAGTCTGTACACGTATGTGGCTACGAAACTACTTGCCATAGCCTCTACAACTTTTTTGAGTTTCGTTTAATGAGCACCGATTAGTCTACACTCTACAATACTAAGGGTACGTCCATCGCTAACAATGTTAATTTGGGTACTCAGGAATATCTATGCATTGCATCGAGATAAGTTTTGCATATATGGAATGTCTTTGTCACAATTTATTTTAATTAAAAATCTTTATTGGTTAGTCCATTTTATAACATTAAGAAATAACTAGCCATAATTTTGCTGACAGAGTACTTTGTTGGTTTGTCAACCCAAATTAACAGAGTAAATTTTCTTAGCTTGGCGAGTACGGCTACAATTGGTAGAGAAGGTTGAATGAAATTGCCGAGGCAGAAAGCATGATTTAGCCGTCGCTACTCGCTGAGGCAGAACCGAGCTTACAAACAGTTT
>Ga0041059_1002410_pt1 | contig 13963 bp, 14 predicted proteins | sample AraColnosormetaG_FD_56232 | JGI IMG/M metagenome (GOLD analysis project Ga0041059, IMG submission 56232) | Arabidopsis roots microbial communities from North Carolina, USA - Col MF nosort | ecosystem: Host-associated > Plants > Roots > Unclassified | place: USA: North Carolina | collected...
TTTTTAATTTTTTTTTTTTTTTTTGTTGGGATGATCAGAATCAGATGAATTTCCACTTGAGGTAGGGACTTTTTGATTATCACCCACCAAGGGCACATGATAGAGGCCACCAAGGCTACACAAAGAATCCACCTTCATACTTTTTCATCTCATGAAAATATAATAAATAAGTTCCAAACATTTATTCAAATATTGGATCGCAAAAACTCGTGAAACAGTAAATAAGTTCTCTATATTCATCATCAAATAGAATTAATAATAGTGAAACGAAGAAGATGATAGAACTACAATCTAAAGCTTTATTATACACAGTTTGTGTCTTCACTCTAACTTTTCATCATCATAAAACGGAAAAGAAGCTAAAGAAGAAAATGATATGAAAAAAAAGAAGAAGTAAATGTTCTCTGTGAACACACAGATTCTGCAGAAATAAAGAAAAATCTAAGAGAATGTTCAGAAACAAAATATTGAAGTAGAAAATAGTAGCTGTGATTTAAGGGAGATTCAAAGAGGAAAGACTCTGATCATCAAAAGCTTACTGAGTTTTTTTCATCAATCACTGGCTTTCAGGATCGCTGAGATGTTTCTTGCACCAAGAACTTGCCTTACGTTCTCCACCTCTTGTCCTTTTGTTCCTAGGAACAAGCATTTCAGAGGCTAAGCATGATCTAAGAACCGAATCTTCACGGCCTTGTAGTACCAAAGATTTCTCTTCTTGGTTATATTCTTCTGTTTCTTCAGTTTGCTGCAACGGCGGGACACTGGTTCCTTCTCCTTCCTCTGCTTTCTCGGCTTCGTCATGGCAACTAGTTTCCATCAAATCACCATTCATTTCTTCAGCCACTCCATTTCGAATCAAGATGTTATCCAAAATCTGCAGTAAGTTGAATCAGAAAACATGGAAGAAGACGTTGAAACATAACTCAAAGTATCAAAGAGAACTTACATCTTCACAAGAATCTCCAATTTGGTGATGATGTAATGTAACATCAGCATCTGCGAAAAGACCAACAGTGCTTTCAATAATGTCAGGAATATGAAACGCATCCCCATAGCTCGAAATCACTCCTTCGGATGAGAAAACTATATCACCAAGACCATAATCTGCCATATGCTGTGAAGCATTGTAAATTGCTCCAAAGGAGATCACATCTCCATTTCCTCCAGCAGAAACCGTTGGGCTAGGTGCAGAACTTGCAGCAAGAAGGCTCAGATTCTCTGAGGAAGAGAACCTTGCTGTGTTCTTGGACAAAACAACATCAACTTGGGTTTTCAATCTATGAACTTGTGAATGCACCAGCTCGATTTTCCAGAGAACTTCTTCTAAGACACTATCTCCATCTCGGTGATGAAAAAGTGAGTCAGCGTCATCTAAGTCTACCGGTTCATTTGAATCACTCCGTGGATCTTTTGCATCTGTCCCAAGTAACATATCAATACACCAAAAACATTAAGAGTCTGAAAAAAATGAGAAATTATTGCAGTTTTGGTGAACATACCACCAAAGTCATCAGCCAATCCCATTCCATCTGAGCTCAATCTCTTGGTCTCTGTAACAAAAACCGCAGCAATATATGAATGATATGCTCAAAGCAAAGACAGAGTTATGGAGTTAATAATGTTACAAGTACATTAGTCTCTTACCGATATAAGAAAAGAGGTTGTGACATGCCATATATGAAGCTATATCATCTGTGCTCTCGACCTTCTTACGCTTTCTTCTCTTCTTTGCTGCTCTTTTTTTGTAACACGGATTAGAGAAAGGCAATGACTTTATCCCCTCACCACAACTTTCCAACACAGATGGATCAATATTAGCTTCAAGCTTTTCTTGATCATATAACTCAAGCTCTTTCGGATATTCTAATGCCCGAGACTCTAACTCTCTAATTCTTAACTCAACCCACTTGGACCGCCACATCAGTGGCCTGATAAATCTCCTCCAGTGGTTAGTTAGCCTTTTCTTCCTAGAAAAAACACACGGAAGAGAAAACTAATTACAGAACAGCAAGAACAGTAGAAAAGAAAGAACACGAGAAGGATTTAGGCAGAAAACACACCTAAAATGAAAAATGCTGCTAAAAGAATCATAAGCAGGACCTAGATCGGTTTCATCCCAATAATGAGATTCGACCTCAGCTTCTCCGGTTAGTCCATCAAGCAACATTTCAGCATTCTCAGATGCAGTGTCGGAAAATGAGCTTGAGTATTCAGTAGCGTTCGGGTCCTCATCAGTGGTGGAAGTCTTGTTTTCATCAGATTCAACTATATCAACATCCAATTCCTCACCACCAGAAACTGAAGTAACAGTTTCCTCACTTGTATTAGCACTGGTAAGACCACATTCTTTATGTTCTCCTCCAGGACTTTGCTCTTTCTTTGGCGATAACCTCTCAACATCGAATTGCTTACTTTCTTCGTTGAGCTCCATGTGTGGTTCAGCCACAGTCATCACAACTGATAACACACTCTTAGTTCACATTGGAAACCGTAAGTTAAAACGCGGGTAATGCTCCCCGATAAAGATCCTGCGGATAAAAGACTGTCAGTACCTCTGCTACTAACATTCAGGTTGAAAGTAGAATGCATCAAGCAATATAAAATCTTAGTAGAATTCTTGAAATCTCATCACTTTCCTTTCAAACTACCCATTTTCCTCTCTAAATTAACTAAGAATCTGGGATTTCATTACTTAAATTAGACTATAAAAGACAAAGCTATAGGCTTTTGTTCATAGCCAAAGTAAAATCTTTAAAGTAATCTCAGGAGAAGCACAATCTAAGTATCTTTTTTGTTCGGATTTGAAGTTGCCTCTATCACTAGCAAAGTAGCAATCTACAAAGTTTGAGCAGCCAAGAAAAACCCTACTTCAATTCAGAACAATTATACTCAAGGAATCTGAAAACTATTTAAAAAAGGGAAGCTAGCAAACGACAAAGAACGGAGTTGGAGCTCACATGGCAGGTAAAAGCAAAGGTACAATATTTGCAACCAAATAAACAGAGTAAATCTCAGGGGCACCACAATCAAAGTCCACTCTAAGTATTCCTATTGTTCGGATTTGAAGCTGCCTCTATCACTAGCAATATACAAAGCTCGAAACTTTTGAGTAACCGAGACAAAACTGACTTCAATTCTCAACAATTATGCTCAAAGAATCAGAATATCCATAAAAGAAAGGAATTTAACCCACTAACAAGAACAGAGCTTGAGCTCACATGGCAGCAACAAAGACAAAAAGGTATTAAAAAAAGTAAAAAGGTAAAACATTTGGAACCATCTAAACAAAGAAATTGAGCTCGTAAAGAATCGAAGTTAGAGCTATACATATATACAACAACACAGAAGATAGAGAGATAATGAGATATACCAGAGAGAAAGAGAGAGCAAGTGAGGTTTTGCGGCGAGAAGAGAGTAAGAGAGAAGGAGGAGGAGCAAAAGAGAATGTGTAAAGGCAACTTAAAAAAACGTCTACTGATCGAAATCTATTTATACCTCAATCAAAAAACCTAAAACGGGTCCTTCCCTCTCTATCTGTCTCCTTTGTTTTCCACGTGGCCTCTTTCCATTCGCCTTTTCTACAATTAAAACCACTTTATTAAGACCGAACCGATAAATTAACTGAATTAATCTTATTATGGATCATTATCCGGTTTACTAGGTTTTAGAAATCAAATCTATTGTATCCTTGGATTTTTTAATTGTTAATTAGATATGCAAAAAAAATAATATGAATATACATTTCTATAAATAGAGCTTTTAATTAAATGATCTAAGGTATATATTTACACTTGTTTCTTTTGTTTAATGTTTTTTAATATAGTTTTACAAATTTGTTCTAAGTAAAACAAATAAAAACCATTGAGTCAATAGAAAAGTAAGAAACTCTAATTTGATTCACGGATTTGAGTCATATACCAGTTTTTATTGAAATTTTAAACCAAACTTAACGTAATTAGTGTGGTTTGGTTCAATTTGACTAGTTCGATTTTTGTTTTTGGCCTCCCTTTTTATTCAACCAGTAAGAAAATTTGGTTAATATACATCACGACAAGATTTTTCATTTTTCAGTTTATAAAAAGTCTTCGTACGACTTTTCTACGGTTACTATTTACGTTCGAAGTTTCTTAATTACCAGAACTACCCTCGAATTCTCCTCACAGTCCTCGAGTCCCACAGCCAGTAACTGTTTACAGTTCCAAGGGTATTTCCGTAACTCCGTCCTTACAACTAATTTCTCAGTTTCTACTTTTCTTTCCAAAATCCTTTCTTTCTCAGCGATTGTCCTTTTTTGACTCACTTGTTCTTCTTCTAAAGAAGGCGAAGTTTCTTCTCTCCAGAATAATGTTGATTCTCTGTGTTGTGATCCTCCATAGGATAAATCCCTAGACAATCCTCTTGATCGCGCTTTTCGTTTCGAAAAATTTAAACTTTTTAACTCCGTTGATCGAGATGGTACAGTCAGCGGTGGAAGTTCTATTACCGTCGGCGTGGGAGATTGAGGTCGCGGTGGTCGCTTCTGTGTTTTTAATCGCTTCCTATTGGCTATTCGCTTACAGAGGAGGCGGAGATGACGATGTCGTCGGTGTTGGATTTGATCGGTCTCGTCTCATGCAGAATCTCGATTCCGGTGACGCCTTTGACAAAGACAAGGTTTTTATATCATCTTCTTCATTTCTCTAAATTGATCGGTTTCTCAGTTTACTTAGCCGGAGAAATCTCGTGGGTTCTTAATGAATTTTAGCTTTCCCCTTCTCTAATTGGGTAATTTTCCAAATTTTTTGACTTGCAGTTTCTGCACTTATTTTTGTAGATAGGACACTTGAGAGGAGACACTCAAACTAATGCTGCTTATATAGTCAAGGTAAATGCTTCTCCTGATTCTTATGATTCATCTGTGCATAGATAGGATACTAACATTGCATCAATGTGAGGATCTTCTTCCAGGTGGAACTCTTGGCTGCTAAGAATCTAATTGGTGCTAACTTAAATGGAACATCAGATCCTTATGCTATTGTTAATTGTGGATCAGAAAAGCGATTCAGGTTGTTACATATCCTTTTCAATTAGTGTTATAACTTTTCAAAGGAACATGTGAGCAACTTTTTCGATGTCATGTTTCTTTCCTGCTCTTTTCCGCTGTCTTTTAGCTTCTTACCAACAACAACCTCTATCCATCTAAAAAAAGTGAAAACATATAATTGGTGGTTTGGTTGTTGAGTGCTTACACATTTGATGGTCTAATGTTAATGTAGTAGCTCTGTGCTTGTTACAGTTCTATGGTCCCTGGCTCGAGAAATCCAATGTGGGGTGAAGAGTTCAATTTTCCCACAGATGAACTTCCTGCTAAGGTTAAATATCATTTACTGCTTTAGGAAACTTATTTCACCTTAAAGTTGTTTAGACTCTCATGGGAATATGAGGCAGAGGGTTTATCACTAAGTTCAAACACTTGATATCTCCTAGTATGAGAATTTCGCTTATATATGACTTGGTAAAGAAATATGAAAAACACTTATTCTTCAAAATAGACATATAGATTCAGTAACTTTGAAAACATGCACCTGTTATGTTTACCAGATACCTATTTCTAACATTTACTATTATATTTGTTATGGCAGATTAATGTAACAATTCATGATTGGGATATCATTTGGAAAAGTACTGTTCTTGGCTCAGTAACTATTAATGTTGAACGTGAAGGCCAAACGGGTCCAGTGTGGCACTCATTAGACAGCCCGTCTGGGCAGGTGTGTTTTTCCTTAGTTTCCGTTTGTATATTTTTCTCTTGAATGGTTTTATTCGAATCCTTATTTTCTCTTTAGAAGCTAATCTAATTTTGTTTGTCAGGTTTGCCTTAACATTAATGCAATCAAACTACCCGTGAATGCTCCTAGGTAATCCGCCAGTGCTACTTCAATCTTTCTATAAGCTGTGGGTTTATCTTGTTTAGATAGGAGAGTGCTAATTGGCTGGTTTTTCACTTTCAATGGAACCACACCTCTGACTTGATATCTAGTAGCCTTTGTGATTTAAAACTTTGTACAAAATGGATTTGATGGGTAGGGCTGTAACTGGATATGCTGGAGCCGGTAGAAGAAGGGTCACATTGGATCAGCAAGGCCCAACAATTGTACATCAAAAGCCAGGGCCTCTGCAGACGATATTTGATCTCCTCCCGGATGAGGTAACTTAACTAGTACAAAATCTCATTGTAGTATATATGAAAGTTCAAAAATGTATGCCTTCGATGTATGTTTTCCTTAGGTTGTCGAGCACAGTTATTCATGTGCCCTGGAGAGGTCATTCCTGTATCATGGCCGAATGTATGTTTCCGCGTGGCACATATGTTTCCACTCCAATGTTTTCTCTAAGCAAATGAAGGTCAGGGCTTCTATAAGTAACTACATATTGAGTTCTTTGAACCAATGCTAAAAACTTCCTCATCATATTTTGTAGGTTGTTGTCCCTCTCGGAGATATAGATGAGGTAGTACTCTTTTCTTGATCTCTCGGATTTCTGTTGATTTAAACTGATAAGCGGACTAAGGATACATAACTTTTATTGTATATTATAGATTCGTAGAAGTCAACACGCGTTGATAAACCCAGCTATAACAATCATACTACGGATGGGTGCTGGTGGACATGGTGTTCCCCCTCTTGGGACTCCTGATGGTTAGTAATAATGTTTGTTATTGGATATTTGTGATCATATCAATGTTCATACCTTTCTTTTTCTTCATCAAACACTTTTTGCTAGTTACTGTTTTACCGGCACAAGTCAGCAAGACATTCTTGCATTTGATTCCTGGCATAGCCATTTGTCTGTAGGACCCAACCTTATGGAGTTTTTCATATGTAGTGGTGCTTTGTTATGTTTATGTCTCTGTGGAATTCCTTCTTTATTTCAGGTAGAGTGAGGTATAAATTTGCATCATTTTGGAACAGGAACCATACACTAAAAGCATTGCAACGTGCGGTGAATAATTATCATGCAATGTTAGAAGTCGAAAAGAAGGTCTGTCTCCATTTTTTATTAATAAATTTTTACGTTTATATGTTAGTCCTCCACTGCATGCTGTATTCAATATTTGCTGGTTAATCAATAAGTTAATTTTGATGTTGTTGCCTGAAGTCTTAACATGTTACATCTGTTGGGTTACTTTCTTACCATATAGGAGAGAGCACAGTCTGCTTTGCGTGCTCATAGTAGCTCTGTGAAAGGAGGTGGTAAAGTACAAGTGAAAGCTCCTGAAGATACTGCAGCTGTACCTGTAAAGTTTCAGGCTTTCATCAAAGAAGAAGTCCTTGTTAACATCTACAATGTAAACATTCGGTTTGTCTTGTTAGTGCTATAGTTCTTCGAAGATATTGTTCTGAAATTTTTGCATCATACTCTTGTATGCAGGATGTTTTTGCCAGTACACCTGAGCAAGTCCTGAACGTCTTGTTGGCTGATGATTCCACTTATACTAATGAGTACAGATCTGCACGGAAGGATAAAAATCTTAATGTAAGTTTGGCATTGGTATCTAGATCATTAGTCTTCATACATATGTGCTCTTCTTGTTGTGGTTTCCACTGAATTGCTTACATGCTTTAAAGCTGCATTCTTGCGACTCGACTTCTCAGGAACCTCATTATTGTCTGTTTGTTATCTTTTAGATTGAGCCGTGGCATACTGCTGAAGAATATGATGGTCAAGTTAGAGAGATTAAGTTTAGATCCATTTGTAATAGTCCGATGTGTCCACCAGACACTGCTGTGACGGAATGGCAGCATGTTGTTCTATCACCAGATAAGAAAGTGCTGGTAGGAATGATTTATTGCAATTTCTTTTCCGTGGGATATAGTAGTTGCTAATGTTGTTTAGGCAAAATGAAATAAGAATTATCTGTCTGATAATACTTGTCTTCCCGTCTTTCAGGTTTTTGAAACAGTGCAACAGCCACATGATGTTCCTTTTGGTTCTTACTTTGAGGTATGTTACCTATGAGGAAAATGTGGTTCTTGTTTCATGATTCTTTTTGCAACCCACCAATCAAATTTTACCTTGGCATGCTTTATAAATTCTGTTTGTATACCAGGTCCACTGTCGATGGCGCTTGGAAGCTAAAGACGAGACTTCATCTGTTATAGATATAAGAGTCGGTAAGTAAACCAAAGTAATGATTTCTACTTTTCCGTGTGAAATTTTGCAAAGCACGTTGTGTGGAATCTCTTTGGCTTCCTCAATAGGTGTACATTTCAAGAAATGGTGTTTGATGCAATCGAAGATTAAAGCAGGGGCAATTGACGAGGTTAGTTTCAATCGATAAACTAAAAGGCCGCCATTTTCGGTTTGTCTGATGCATTTGTTTTTGACACTTTCTTTACACAGTACAAGAAAGAAGTGGAAGTGATGCTAGAAGTGGCATTGTCGTATCTCAAGTCACACTCTTCCTCAAGTAGCCATGGTGATATAGACAAGTCTGCTCTATCATCTCCAACACCAGAAAACATCAGCTAAAACCTAATTTACCAAAATCAAAAAGCTTCTCAAAGTTTCATTCTCCAGCCAGCTAATTAAGATCATCCACCATCATTTTTCTTCTTCTTTTACATGTTAAAGTGTATATGTGGTAACAGTAATTATGAATGGATATTTACAGAGGCTTGTCTGATTTCTGGTACTTGTGACAATAACAAAGGAAAAGTTTGGGTTCTCTCACAACTCTATTTGTATTGGCAAATACAAAGTAAGTGACAATTCCAATTCTGAGAGCAAACAAAGAATATAACCTTAAACCCTTGTGTAATCTTATTATAGACTCAACCAGAAGGACAAGACAAAATTCAAACATTGCAAAAACTGCAAAACATTTGAAGACTACATCTTTGTCCCAAGTCACAGACGGTACAAACAACTTGGGGTTGCAATACAGATAAACGACCAATCCTGATACTTGCAACATTCGATTTAACAGCTAGAAGATGAAAACCTGCAAACAATTTAGCAGGAAAGTCTCAGAATTTGACAGCAGTTGTCCAGGTGCCTTGAACACTGGGGTGTTTGGTGACATGTCTGGTCCTCAGTTTAACCACTTTCCGTCCAAGCGAGTTCCTCAGCCTCGTTGCATTCAAAAGCACTTCTTCAGGATCCATGTTCTTCACACACACTACCCTTTCATTTCTATTCCCTATGAATTGTGCAAGTGAAATTGCTAATATCAACAACCGTTGAATCAGGATTGTATTCAATAGAGGAGAAATATACATACTGTAAATGCCCTTCAAATAAGGATGTTGTCCCCGTGAAAGCTCGGTAATTACTTCGAGCTGCGGGTTTTTCTCCTTTAGAGCAGGCAATTCTGATTCCATAAAGGCTCTGTATGTTTAACAACACATCATAAGAAAATGCGTAGTACCAAACTAGGATGAAATGGTAACGATTCATTACTAAATCATTTTGCTTCACATTTCTAAACCCACATTGACATGAAAAGTTAATTTGCTTCACAAATACCAAGTACAGACTCATAGATTCGTATAGATAGTCTCAAGTTCCAAAGTGAATTACAGGAAAAATGGTAGATCGATGATAAATGAAAAAATACGGCTCATAGATTGCGAAATCAAATTATAGGTAAACAAAATTACCTGATGCCTCTACTGCTACCACCCCAATTACAGTAGCTCACAACGAGTTTCTTGAGCTGCCAAACTCCTCTAAGCGCCATTTGAATCTCGGTAAGAGAAACTAAAACCCTAACCGATGTGTAACAGATGACAAGAAAAAAGGAAGAAAGAAGATGATCACGTGATAGGTGCACGTGACTTATGTTACAGACTAAATAGATTTAAATGGGCTTGTTTGGGCTCAAACCAAAAGCCTGTTGTACTCTGTGTTTTAATATATTTTGTAGCCCGTTTGGTTTCACGTTTTTCTGAATTACAACGTTTTTTAAAGGTTACTAGAAACTATTTTTATGATATTCCTGTTTCTTTCTTTAATAATTAACGTCACTCAAAAAATAAAACCCTAATTCAAGTTCATATTAATTATTTCAAATAATTTTTATGTTAAACCATAAATTTTATATTTATTAAATTATATTTTAATTGATAAAATTTAAAAAATATACCTGGCGTAACCCGAATATTTTTAAATTAATTTTTATTTTGTTTTAGAGTCTACATACAAAACAATCTTGTGATGTAGTATTTTATTATTATTGTTTTTATAAACATGTGGGGTAATATTAATTATTCAGTTTTATTTATGTTTAAATTTACTCTTTGTGTAAATAATCGATCTTTTAGAGTTTTCACACATATACAAAAAATATATTAAAAGTTAATTATAAATGTATATGATGCTTTTGTGATTTACAGTTTTTCTACAATTCTAAACCAATGATAGTCAATTATTTTTTCTTCAAGTTTACAGTTTATCAATAGTAATTAATAATATTGCATAGAAAATCTAAAAACTGTATTGTTTTTAAACAATTTTTTCGTCTAGATAATTATTATAATAGTTAGCTTTTTTCAATTTCAAAACTAAATTAAGAGAATAAACATTTTTTTTTGTGTGCAAAGAATAAACAATTTTAAGATATGAACTATTCATAATATTAATAGTTAGTTTCTTAAGAAGTTAATTTTTTTAATTTACTAAATATTTTTAATCAATAGTTAGTTTGTTTCTTATATTATCAATTAAAAATATTAATTTTTATTTGATTAAATATTTATTAAAATTTTGATTTTGAATTTAAAAATTACCGTGCAAAAGTTAGACTAAAAAGTTATATACTCAATTGTTTTTCATATTACTTTCTTATAAAACTCATATAGTCATGTGTATTGGGTTTAATTGTAATAATTTTTTTTCTATGAAAATAAGAAGTTAATATTTTTTAATTGATAAGACAAAAAAAAGTTCCTTTACTTAATTGTTCTTAATAAGATTTTTCTGGTTTTAATTTAAATTTTTATATTTTAAAAAATTTAACTTATTTTTTACATTCTTTAGTTTTGAAATTATAAAAACTAACTATTATAGTAATAACTGGTATGTACACGCATCTCTTACCCTTTCTAATCTTAGTTCATTTGGTATTAAAATATGTCTGGGAGGTTGGAACTGCCCTTACATTCCCATAGTGTCTGCTCCCTCGTCAGAGTACCAGAAGAGATGCTACTAGTTTCAAATGTTGAAGTTTAGTATCGAAGGATGTTTGATTTTCGCGTGAAGATCTGCGAGAAAACCAGAATCTACTGCAGAAAATTCAGCATTGTTCAAGCAAAAAAAACGTTGTTTGAGGTTAGTCGTAGGACATTATTTGTTGGAACACTCTTTGGTGGTGTAAATGTTTCCAACAAATGCTTTATGTGATGTAGATACATAGATGCTTGTCGATTTCTAAGTGGATATGTGCTCTTGCAAGCTTTTACAAATTGGATCTGAAACAATTTGTTAAGATTCAAAGTATATGCTCAAACTATATAGGATCTACACCAGTTAATTATTTAATTTGTGTAGATCCTAAAATGGATCCTTTTATTTGAGCAGATGGTCGCAAAGCTGCAGTGGGAAAACCAGTGGAACACTTTTAAAGATCCATTTTACCAGTTAGTTTAAGTAAAGGTGTTACTATATGTGTTAAGTCGGACTCGAGATACGGGAAATGTTTCTGGAGTCTGTAATATCTCAGAATATTTTTAATATCAATACAAAAAAGTTACGAAAAAAGTTTGTCTATTTGGCCTTGGTTTACATTTACTACTGGCTGCTATTACCACAAAAGTAGTTTGACTTTCAAAGGAAGACGCAGAGCTGGAATCATGAGGTAGGTCTCTGAAAAGATATCTAGGGGTCATTGGCTCAGTAAGGCCCAACCATTGTACATCAAAAGCCAGGGCCTCTGCAAACGATATTTGATCTCCTCCCAGATAATTTCATCTGTTATAGATATAAGAGTCGGTAAGTAAACCAAAGTAATGATTTCTACTTTTCCGTGTGAAATTTTGCAAAGCACATAGTGTGGAATGATCTCTTTGGCTTCCTCAATAGGTGTACATTTCAAGAAATGGTGTTTGATGCAATCGAAGATTAAAGCAGGGGCAATTGACGAGGTTAGTTTGGTGCCCTTAGTTCAATCGATAAACTAAAAGGCCGTCATTTTTCGGTTTGTCTGATGCATTTGTTTTTGACACTTTCTTTAAAGAAGTGGAAGTGATGCTAGAAGTTGCATTGTCGTATCTTAAGTCACACTCATCCTCCAGTAGCCTTGGTGATATAGACAAGTCTGCATACGCTCGTGTTGTTGCTTCTTCTTACTTCCAAACTCTCATTCCGGTTCCCTAACTAACACCTTATGTCATCTCCTCGGTATTCTTCTTTACATGCTCTGCTCTTGTTATCGATTTCGATTACTTTTTCTATATAATATGATTCAGCCATTCAGGGTAACTTTTCATTTACGTAAACACGACAGAGTCAATACTTGTGACGATGAGCATCAATATTTACTACTGGCAAAAGTAACTTAAACAAAAACAAAAACACGGGTAAGGGTCTAAGGGAAACTACTTAAACCAGTAAGAAAACCGATCACTATCTTCATTTCATTTGAATCAACATAAGATCTCAAGATGCGTTTGTATTTGCCCGGGTTACCAGACCAGGTAGACTTGTTGATGATCGCTTAATCTTTAGCCAGTACTCGTTATACACTTTTTTCCTCGACATCTTCTCGAAGAATCTACTCCAACCTTCCATAACTCGGGTCAGCCTAACACTCTTGGGTCTTCCTATAAGGTACCTAATGTAATCTCTTGCAAGACGGAACAACTCCTCCCCATTGATGATGTAGAAGTACTGCAAAAAAAAGAAACAATGATCAAAGCTAAAGATACTATAATTCAAAGATAACTTGTGCGGGCTTGTGATCTTGTCCTTACCAGAAAGATGAAGCCTAAGGTTGCTAATACCACTTGCAGAGTTTCATCCCCAAAACTAGCAAGACCACCATCTTCCCCTGATGAGCCTCCAGACCCATTATTCCCACCATTTCTACCGCCACCCCCTCCTCCTCGTCCTCGTGGAGGAATGCCGCCAGTGTCTTTCTTTTGTATCTGCTCACGCAACATATCTTCAACTGATTTCTTCCCCATTGCTTTCTCAATAGCTTCCCATGTTGATGATAGCTGATGATAAAACATCATCACTGAGCGTATTAATATCAGACGCACTAAAGTTCTGTGCCTTAACTTACAAACACAGACAAAAAGATCACTTTTGCAAGATTTAATATTCAAATCTCAGCAAGAACATCTATAGAATGAAGAGAAATCATCTGATCTCATAACTACTATCAGATTTATCCTTTCGACCAAGTAAGTATAAAACAGAAAAGAATCATATCAATACTACTTATAATCAGAAACATAACTCAACTCTGTGCCGAACTTCTTACACGCACACACACACAAAAAGATCAATTTGGAACATTTAAAGATTAAGCATCATCTTTATATGATCTAATAAGCAAAGACATCTTAGAATGAAGACGAAGCATCTCACCTCATTACTACCGTTAGACTTATCCTTCCCACCAAGTAAACACACAACAGGACCTTGCCTCTGATTCCGGCAGCGATGATTCTGTAGAGGCGAAAACTGAGAAGACATCGATGATGATGCAGATGCCCGAATAGCTAATTTGGGGAGTGGTCGATAATCAAAGCGTAATGACGACATAAAAGGTGCACTAGAGACATGTCTTGTTTGCGTTGTCCTTGCACAGAACAAGGATGGTCTGCATAGATTAGCCTGCGTAGAGCTCATCTCTTATCTCAATGGCTTCTCTCAATACATCAACTCCAGGATCTTCATCAACAACAATAAAAAAAAAAAAAAACTTCAATAACAANAAAAAGCAAAAANAAAAACGTTCTTTTAGGTATGTTAAAGG
>Ga0041059_1002411_pt1 | contig 13962 bp, 13 predicted proteins | sample AraColnosormetaG_FD_56232 | JGI IMG/M metagenome (GOLD analysis project Ga0041059, IMG submission 56232) | Arabidopsis roots microbial communities from North Carolina, USA - Col MF nosort | ecosystem: Host-associated > Plants > Roots > Unclassified | place: USA: North Carolina | collected...
TTTTTTTTTTTTTTTTTTTTTCTTTTTTTTTTCATTTAAGAAATACTACATTACAAATGTTAGGAAACTTCGTCGAAAACTCAAAATATTCTCTATTGTGCATGACATCTAAAATGGGCAACTCTGTATTTGTGTCCAAATCAATGAACCCAGTCTATGAGAAAGAAAATCTGTCTTTTGAACTATTTTGTTGTTACCTAACAATTGATTTGAATTCGTGATGGAATCCAGGATTCAAGTTTCTTCCGAAAATTGATCAATATTGGGTGCATCTGATTTCAATTATTAAGTCATGAAGACAGTAAAAAGCAAAGATATTTTACGAAAAGATGAATTCAATAATTTCAAAATTCAAAAAGTTTGTGTTTCCATGTTGGAACATAATTACTATTAAGGGAATCCCCCTTAATATAGTATCTGAGTCATTCACAGATACACAATTATATCCGATTGACATATTGCCATTTCGGTAAATACGATTCTAACATCTAGAGAGAAAACTACATCTGTAAAGAAACCATTTAGGGGGTATGTAGGAGCCTAGCAGATTTAATAAAACAGTTTTTATTTTATTTTTTTGGGTAATCTTTACTATTGTAGTGTGAATTGTTACTTGAAAAGTTTTGAAGACTTTTATTCTGTAAACGCTCTAATTGATAAGAATTTTTCATATTTTTGTATTCTAATTGCAATTTTTGGATTTCTTGCTATATATACTCGTGATCAAATTTAGAAATGGAAATATTAACTATGAAAGAAAAGAAAGACGATAGTGTATATAGACTTACACCAACAATGTTAACTCCTTTTCACATGGCACTATAATTTTACTGTGAATATGAAAAGTTTCTTGACAAAAATAAAACAAAATGATATAAATAGATCATCAACATCTACCATTCTATTTTTAGATCGGATACAAAAACAGATCACACGACCTATATATTCTATGCCCAACTTTAATTTGAATCTTTTGAACAAAAAAACCTTAATTTGAAGACTTAGAAAACGTACGTCCCCTAAATTAAATGCGTATTTGATAGTATCCAATGTACTTATTAATTTGTAGTACTTACTTTTTTTTGTAGTTCGCATGTATCCAAAAAATTGCGGTGAAGGACATATAGAATTAAACCGGACAAATACTGACGTAATCCGAAGCGGCCGGTTCTGGTTTACACGCGTGGAGCGGTAGGTTTAAACGTGTCACTCAAAAAGCAATTCAAAAGGGGTACTTTAGTAAAATAGACAAACATGCCAAGTAACGTTTCCGCTTCTCTGCATTAAACACTCGTCACCTTTATAATTCCTCTGCAACGCAGCGAGAATGAGATCTCTCTCTCTAACCTTAAATGGAAACAATCGATATAAATTAAGTAGAGAATACAAAATATTTTGTAATTAAGGAATTTAATTAGTAAATTTTTGAATTCGTAATTAANAAAAAAAAAAAAATTAGGAAAAGAATAAATTTTGTACGGCGATAATTACACGGTTTCGCCGCCGAGAGGAGGAAGAAAAATTCGTTTTCTGATGATGGAAGAGACGACGGATAACACCGGAACAATCAGCTCGCAGAAGAACGTTGCTGCTTCTGGTCACAATCATCACCACCGTTACAAATATATCTCAAATTACGGCGTCGGGAGGCGTTTTCTGTTCTTCGCTTCCTGTTTTGGATTTTACGCTTTCGTGGCTGCGACGTACGCGTGGTTCGTGTTTCCGCCGCATATCGGTCGTACGGATCATGTATCGTCGTCTTCCTTAGGTTGCAGAGAGGACAATGAAGGTTCATGGTCCATTGGTGTTTTCTATGGAGATTCTCCCTTCTCTCTCAAACCAATCGAAACCGTGAGTTTCTCAATTTTTTTATTTTAGGTCTGTTTTTTTTCCTTAGATCACAGGTAATTGTTTGATCTCGGGTTCATGAATTTTTTTCAATCAAAACAGAGAAATGTATGGAGAAACGAGAGTGGAGCATGGCCTGTGACTAATCCAGTAATAACATGTGCCTCCTTCACCAATTCTGGTCTTCCAAGCAACTTTCTAGCTGATCCTTTTCTTTATGTACAGGTATGTTCAAGTCTGATCTCTCTTTTTTGCTCTGTTTCTCTTCTGAAATCTCTGAATTTGGGTGATTTGTGGTCATTAAACAGGGTGATACTCTTTACCTCTTCTTCGAAACTAAAAGCCCCATTACAATGCAAGGGGATATAGGAGCTGCTAAAAGTATTGATAAAGGAGCTACTTGGGAACCTCTTGGTATAGCTTTGGATGAAGCTTGGCACTTGTCTTTTCCATTCGTCTTCAATTACAACGGAGAAGTAAGTTTATCAGTTACCTACAATGACATAGTTTTAGATCATGCATTTCTCTAACTCTTTTTTATTCAAAAGATATACATGATGCCCGAGAGTAATGAGATTGGACAGCTTAATCTCTACCGTGCTGTTAACTTTCCATTAAGTTGGAAGCTGGAGAAAGTTATCTTGAAAAAGCCTCTTGTTGATTCGACCATAGTCCATCATGAAGGAATCTATTGGCTAATCGGATCAGATCATACTGGTTTTGGGGCGAAGAAAAATGGACAACTAGAAATTTGGTATAGTAGCTCTCCTTTAGGGACATGGAAGCCACACAAGAAGAATCCTATCTACAATGGTAAAAGAAGTATTGGAGCAAGAAACGGAGGCAGAGCGTTTCTATATGACGGGAGTCTTTATCGTGTTGGTCAAGATTGTGGTGAAAATTACGGCAAAAGGATACGTGTTTCTAAGATTGAGGTTCTTTCCAAGGAAGAGTACAGAGAAGTTGAAGTCCCTTTCTCTTTGGAAGCGTCGCGTAAAGGTAAAAATTCTTGGAACGGGGTTAGGCAGCATCATTTTGATGTGAAACAGCTAAGTTCTGGTGAATTCATTGGTCTTGTTGATGGTGACCGTGTAACTTCAGGCGATCTGTTTCATCGGGTTATTCTTGGTTATGCCTCACTTGCAGCTGCTATTTCCGTTGTTATCTTACTTGGCTTTTTGCTTGGGGTTGTGAACTGCATTGTTCCATCAACCTGGTGTATGAACTACTATGCGGGGAAAAGAACCGATGCGCTCCTGAATCTCGAAACTGCGGGTTTGTTCTCAGAAAAGTTAAGACGGATTGGTTCTCGCTTGAACCGAGTACCGCCTTTTCTCAGAGGATTCGTGAAGCCTAATTCCTCCATGGGGAAATTTACGCTCGGTGTTATAGTCATTTTAGGACTTTTGCTCACATGTGTAGGCGTGAGATACATCTACGGTGGAAGCGGAGCCGTTGAGCCTTATCCATTCAAAGGTCACTTGTCTCAGTTTACGTTAGCAACTATGACTTATGATGCTCGTCTCTGGAATCTGAAAATGTACGTAAAGCGTTACTCTCGTTGTCCATCCGTTAAAGAGATAGTTGTCATATGGAACAAAGGACCGCCTCCTGACCTGTCCGAGCTAGACTCCGCGGTGCCAGTCAGAATCAGAGTCCAGAAACAGAATTCTCTGAACAACAGATTCGAGATCGATCCGCTGATTAAAACCCGAGCCGTTCTTGAGCTTGACGACGATATAATGATGCCTTGTGATGACATTGAAAAAGGGTTTAGAGTTTGGCGGGAGCATCCAGAGAGACTGGTCGGATTCTACCCGCGTTTTGTTGATCAAACCATGACTTATAGCGCAGAGAAGTTTGCAAGAAGTCATAAAGGATACAATATGATTCTCACGGGTGCAGCGTTTATGGACGTTCGCTTTGCCTTTGATATGTATCAATCAGATAAAGCGAAACTTGGTCGGGTATTTGTGGACGAGCAGTTTAATTGCGAAGACATTTTACTGAATTTCCTGTACGCGAATGCTAGTGGATCAGGAAAGGCTGTGGAGTATGTGAGACCGTCTTTGGTTACAATTGACACTTCGAAATTTTCCGGTGTAGCGATTAGTGGAAACACGAACCAACATTACAGAAAGAGAAGTAAGTGTCTCCGGCGATTCTCGGATTTGTATGGAAGTTTGGTTGATCGAAGATGGGAATTTGGTGGGAGAAAAGACGGGTGGGATTTGTAGATCAGTAGAGTTACTTGTAGGGCAAGTAAGTAGTTCTTCAAAAAAAACAAAAATTAAGCCACAGCTCTTTCTTGATATATTTTTTGTTGTAGGTTCAAAATGTAACTTTAGCTTCTTCTTCTTCTTCTTCTTCTTTTTTTTTTAATTTCTCTTTCGTATTGTTAGATATTTTAGAAAATGGTGAATGGACAACGATTTCTGATTTTCGTTAATATTTTCTTAGGAGCAAATATTTCGTTTACGTATGTTCAATCATAAATTTAAAGGTCAAGTTTGACATATTTTTCAAAGTTTGGGGCTGTCATTACAGTATTCATTCAATAACAGTACTGGGCTGAATTGCAGTTTGGGCTAAAGGACGACTTGTATTGGGCTGAACTTGTTTAATGACCGTTTGTGTGTTATACAATACTAGAACACAGTCCTACTTTGAAACACCAAAAAAGAGTAGAAATTCAACGCAAATTGTGAAGAACACACAGAACAAACCACACAATATGTACTAGCACAAACCAGAATTAAACATTTAACAATATGTACTCAACAAACCAGAATGCTATATCTACTAGACTACTAGTAGTATAGAACCATAATTGCACATTAACGAAATATAAAAATATATAATCATCCATAATTATTTATTGTATTTTGGAATGAATCTAAATTTAAGCCTAAGCCTAGTAATGAGTGAGAGCATTGGTTATTGAATCGAACGAATCATTGCAAAGAGCCAAAGATCCAAAATTTGCAACAAAAACAAAAACTCTACCAAGTGAAGAAGAAAGAGAAGTGTCACATCTCTCTCTCTATCTCTTTGATCCAAACAAATTCCCTCATATATCTCTGCTCTCTCTTCCCAATATTCTTCCTTTTTCTTCAATCGAGATTTTATCGCTTTTTGATTCGAGAATTTCGAAATCGGAACCCACCACCACCACCCTCCATCGTCGCCAACAGATCCAACGGTTCTCTGATTATTTTTATTTGAAAATTGTCTTCTTTGTTCTCCCTCTCGCTGGGTTTGATTCTGAGATTGATTAATCTAAATGGGTCGCATCGAGATTTAGAAGAAAAGGGAAATGTTGGCAATGGAGAAAGAATTTGATTCAAAGCTTGTTCTTCAAGGGAACTCATCCAACGGTGCTAATGTTTCTAGAAGCAAAAGCTTCTCCTTTAAAGCTCCTCAAGAAAATTTCACCAGCCATGATTTCGAATTTGGCAAGATCTATGGTGTTGGTTCTTACTCTAAGGTTTCTATTTTCATTACTATTTTCTATTGTGGCTTTGATTCATGAACCCAGCTCGATTCTCTGGTTGATTTTTTTGTTGCAATGTGGTGTTGATATTGGAAAGGATTGGTTTTTGACCTGTGGGTGATTCATATTAGGTTGTTAGGGCAAAGAAGAAGGAAACTGGAACTGTGTATGCTTTAAAGATTATGGACAAAAAGTTTATCACCAAGGAGAATAAAACTGCTTATGTGAAATTGGAAAGGATTGTTCTTGATCAACTTGAACATCCTGGGATCATTAAACTTTACTTCACGTTTCAAGACACATCCTCACTATGTAGGTATTTCTAATTCTAATGAACATTCCTGTGCTTGAACATTCTGTAGTTGATTGATTTTTCTTATTTCTGCTCGGTATGCTTTTGGTAGATATGGCACTTGAATCTTGTGAGGGTGGCGAGCTTTTCGACCAAATAACCAGAGTAAGATGATCGCTGAATCTTGGGAGATTGATTCATTCAATGTTGTCGGAATTTGACATAACATCATGGTTCCTTTTTTTGTGCAGAAAGGTCGGCTATCGGAGGATGAAGCTCGGTTCTACACTGCAGAAGTTGTGGATGCTCTTGAGTATATACATAGTATGGGACTGATTCATCGAGATATTAAGGTAGTTTCTCTTTCGAATAGCTTCTCTTTTATGGTCTTAACAATAGCTGTGCTAAGTGTTTTTCTTGAAATGGTAGCCGGAGAATCTGTTGCTGACTTCAGATGGACACATTAAGATTGCGGATTTTGGAAGTGTAAAGCCGATGCAGGATAGCCAGATCACAGTTCTACCTAATGCAGCTTCTGGTAACATGACCGTCCATAATCCTTTCTGGTATCTCTGAGCTTTAAGGTCTTATCAATAATTATTGTCAGATTCTGCTTTAAGCCTGTCTCTGTAAAACTGGTGACGTATACAGACGATAAGGCGTGCACTTTTGTCGGGACTGCTGCATATGTTCCTCCAGAAGTTCTCAACTCCTCTCCCGCAACTTTCGGGTAAGAGTTTTCTGTTTCTGTAATTTGCGTTTTGGTTTTGTGGATTGCGATGCCTCTCTTACTTTGTACAATTTCTTTGGTACTCTGTGGAACACCAGGAATGATCTTTGGGCTCTCGGCTGCACTCTCTATCAGATGCTTTCGGGGACTTCCCCATTTAAAGATGCAAGTGAATGGCTGATTTTCCAAAGAATTATAGCCAGAGATATAAAGTTCCCAAATCATTTTTCAGAAGCAGCAAGAGACCTCATCGACCGGTTGCTGGTAAGATGCATCAAAAGCCGTTGTCACCAATCAAATGATATGGCAGTAACTCTTTAAATGTGCGATTCTCTCAGGATACCGAGCCAAGCAGAAGGCCAGGTGCTGGCTCAGAAGGTTATGTTGCTCTTAAGAGACATCCTTTCTTTAATGGAGTTGACTGGAAGAATCTAAGGTCCCAGACTCCTCCAAAACTAGCTCCAGATCCTGCGGTATGTCTCCTCATGTACTTTGGAATTATGAGGCCCTTTATTATCATTATTGTTTTACTCGGTTATTAAGTCAATTTTTTTACATCTGATGCAGTCTCAGACAGCATCTCCCGAGAGGGATGACACACATGGTTCTCCATGGAACCTGACACATATTGGAGATTCTTTAGCCACACAGAACGAGGGGCACAGTGCTCCTCCTACATCTTCTGAATCATCGGGTTCCATAACTCGACTTGCTTCAATAGACTCTTTTGATTCAAGATGGTGGGGGCATTTAAGCTTCATTTGTTTTCTGGGCAGCAACCTTGTTCAAAGCTCCTAAAACTATACTTCAGTTAGACAATCTGCTAATTTTTTTCTTGTGAATATTTGATAAACAGGCAACAGTTTTTAGAGCCAGGAGAATCGGTTCTGATGATATCAGCGGTGAAGAAGCTTCAGAAAATAACGAGCAAGAAGGTGCAGCTAATACTCACCAACAAACCCAAGCTGATCTATGTCGACCCGTCAAAACTAGTTGTGAAAGGAAACATTATATGGTCTGATAACTCGAATGACCTCAACGTTGTAGTCACTAGCCCTTCACATTTCAAGATTTGCACGGTACTCATCATTTCCCTATTCTTCTATCCACCAAAGATCAAAGATGATGAAACTGAAATTGTGACCTCTTCTTGCATTTGTGCAGCCAAAGAAGGTTTTATCATTTGAAGACGCAAAACAGAGAGCTTCAGTGTGGAAAAAGGCAATCGAGACTCTTCAGAACCGCTGAGACAAACTCCACTGAAGAATGGTTCTGTTAATTTCCTCGTTGGTGTTTTGTCTTTCCTTCAAGATTTTAAACTGACCAAACTCCATTCTTCATATGTTTTTTCTATTTCACGCATCCTTGAAAAGACCAGTTGGACACAAAACTGAAAAACTGCTTTTTGAATCCTTTGTATAAGTCAAACAAATGTATTACAAGGTTAAAGTTACATGAGATACTGAATTCAAGCATGAGTGCTCCTTTCACAAAACCGTGGTAAGTTGGTAACAACAGTGTTGAAACATCAAGTATGTGAAAAGATAAGAAGAAAAGCAGTAGACTTGTTGGATTTTGCTAGGCATTGCTCTCTTTGACAGCAAGAGGTTCATACCATTGAGGACCAAAGCCAGCAGCTTTTCTTGCTTCAGCATTAAAAGGCGGTTTCAACGGTCCTCTGAAATGCTCCCTTACAACCGAATGAAACTTGTTGATTATCTCTTCATTGCTATCATCTGATTCTTTGCTGCTGATGGTGAATTCAGGATCCTTGGACCGTTCACATAGATACTTAAACCATTTTACTCCAGCTGCACAGTGAGTGATTTCTTCAGGGTACACAACTTTCTCTAGTAAATCTGCTGTCTCGTTATCGCCTCCATTCCTAAACCGAGATATCGTTGTGGGCAGTACATCAAGCCCTCTAGCCTGCAAATATACTATTTTAGTGACTAAGAGGCAATCAAAACAGAGTAAGTTACAAGAAGTTGAAATGGTTTCTCACCTCGTGAACGCAATGCTCTATAGCCAAACGAGCCAAAAGATCGTGAGATGTGGCAGTAGCAGAGTCCCAAAGACCGTCATGAGCAGGCAATGCACCGTAACTAGAACCAATTTCCTCAAGCCGAGCTGCAAGCAAAGTGAAGTGACGACCTTCGTCCTGAGCAACACGAACAAAATCCGTAAAGAAGTCTCTTGGCATCTTCTCTTGCTTGCCAAAACGAGCAATTATATCCTGCAGATTGATTAAACATTCCCCAGAATCAGCAAAAATGCAAAACCTTTAAGATAGATAATCATCATCATCATCACAGTTCAAAAATCAATCCTTTTACCCAAGATAAGTCAATAGCCCAACTTTCAGTATGAGCAAGACTATGAACAATTGCTTGCCTGCTCTGTAAGCTACCAGCTCTTCCCAGCTTCGGCATCAAACTTGGAGACACCAGTTTCACCGGAAGTCGAGCCGGTCTGTCCGGGACGGGGAAGTCGACGGTGGGATCGTAGGGTTCGGCGATTGCACCTTGAAGCCATTTCACGGCTATCGAATCGCCAAGTCGTGCTTTTTCGTGCGGGTCTGATGTGTTCAGAATCCTGATCGCCGATTCAATTAGGGTTTCGCAATCCATCTCTATATTTCCTTCTAGTTTTTCCCGGCGGCGAGATGTGTAAAAGAAAAAAAAAAACATTTCAACGACGTCGAGCGTAGATAGCACGCGCAACATAGAGCGCGTCGATAAGTCTCGTCCTCAACCAAAATGTCTTCGGTTTTTTACATTTTAATCTACCAATAGGAATTATTTGATAAGGTATATTTTTTTTTACAAGCAAATTGTAACATGCATGCATTAGTGGAGAAAAAAAGCCATGGGCTTGTCTTCTTCTTTTTTTTTTTTTGTCAATTAGGGCTTGTCTTCTTCTCAACGTCTCTTCTTTGTATATGGCCATCGAAAACGAAACAACAATTATTTTTCTTTGTTCTTTTAGATATATTCCTATAGGTTACACAACAACATTGACAAGCACAAGGAGGATTCATGCTTATGTTCTTTTTCTATTACTTTTAGTCTAGGAAGACAAGTAATGTTGTTATTGGTTTCTGATATAACTTGAATCGGAACGTAGGACCACCAGTAATTTTTAACTCGTTCTGTTCTAATATCTACTTTAGTGTAAAGATTATTAAGAGCAAACACAAAACGGTGCTCTAATTTTATTTTATTTTTCCCTTAATCTTGTAGACTCGTAGGACCACCAGTAATTTTTCTGTTTTTAAAAAAGGCTCCACAATCTAACAATAAAACTGATTGCATTCAAAGGCAATGTCAGAGAGTTTGACACATCAATATATTTTTGTGTAAATTATAGTCGACATGCATATCAATTACGATCTGCGAACACACATGAAATTTATTGTTGAGTCTTACTCATAAATGGGTATGCCACAATAATGTAATTCTGACAAAATAAATGCACCAACTTGAATACACACTCTTTTGTTACTGTTCTAAAATATCAACCTCTACACACCAATTGGTCGTTTACTAGTCAATTCTACAATCAAATTGTAAAAAATAAAATAAAATACAAAACAACGCCAATTAAACATGCTTTAATTATTTATTTCAAATTTTAAAAAATAAAAATCAATCGTCGACTATAGCCGTCTAAACATTCCAAATAATCCAAAGTTCGAAATATTGCCTGATAAAGAAACATTTCATATAATAATTGATTGACAAATATATTAAAAAGAATCGATCTTGTTATTTTCTGCTTACTTGTGATCAATCAACACGAACGAAGCTCATGGTATCGTCGTTGATCCAATCATACTTCTCAACGAATGGATTAGGGATTCTCGACAATTCCGGATATCGATCAACTGAATCTTCCCAAACATTCTTATCATCAAGATCCTTTAGAACCTCCCAAACACAATTATTAGACTCGAATCCAGCTCCCATACTCATCATTAGTATCTTCTCACCTTTCTTTAGTCTGTTCTTAGCTTCCATGTAGCCAAGAACATACCATAAACCACCAGAAGATGTGTTCCCGAACCTATGAAGCGCCATTCTCGCTGGCTCGATGTCGAATTCCGTGAGCCCTAAGCTTTTCCCAACTCCTTCGATAATCGCTCTTCCTCCCGGGTGAATACAGAAATGTTGCAACCCTGTTTTTAGGTTTAGACCTATCCCTGAGCTCGCGGGCTCTCTTTTCGCGGAGGTTCTTCGTTTAAGCGCGCGAACTATTGCATAGCGGATCAGTTCCTTGACAGGCAAGACTCTAGGGAGGAGAACTTGGAGGTTCTTGGTTAGGGCTCGAGCTGCGGCTTTTTTTAGGTATTTGGTTAAGAGAAAGCCTGGATGACCATCTCTGTCCTCCATTTGTATGCAGCACGAGTAGGCCTCGTCGTCTGAGCCAACATGAGCCCGGACCACTGTCACGAGCTTCATCAAAGCCTGGTTCTTGAACCTAGCTGCGTTGGTTAACAGAACAGAGCTTCCTCCGGCACGGAAGAGACAGTTTGAGAGCATCATTGACCTATCTTTACCGCAGTACCAGTGAGGACCCATTGTCTCGGTGCTAACCACGAGTGCGAGAGCGTTTTCACGAGTTTCGAACATCCTTTGCACGATATCTATCGATATAACGCTCGCGCTACACCCTAGTCCCGAGAGATTGTAGGATTTGATGTCTTCTCTCATCTTGTATCTGTTGATGACTCGTGAGGTTAGGGAAGGAGATGGAGCGAAGAGTGAGACGTTGACAACGAGAATATCAATGTCTGAAGGAGAGATTGAGCCTTTTGTCTTGTGGAAAAGCTTGTCGAGAGTGTCGAACATGATCTCGTCCATTTCGGAGTGAGCGTCAAGGAGAGTAGGAGAGTCTTCTCTACCTTCAAGCACATTTCTTGGGCCGTACGTTTCCTCTCCTATCCCGGAACTAGCCATAGTACGAAGGAGAAACCTGTACTCTTCAAGACCCAAGTTCTTGTTTCGTTGAACGACCTTAGCACAAGTCTCGGTGTCGAGTTTTCTCTCTTCCATGCCCTTGTAGCACTCGTAGTGAAGCATGTAGCAGTTTCTCTGGTTTCTTCTTTTGAAAACAAACTTGAAGATGTAGAAAACGAAGAGAGTGGAGAGTAGGAGAAGAGAAGAGAGTGAGAAGAGCTCCATGGAAGAAAGAAACAGAGAGTAGAGAAGGAAAGAGAGTGAGTGAGAATTAAGTGAATTGTGTTATCAAATTGTGTCAAAGTTGCAGGAAATGTACGGATTTTATAGAGTTAAGTGATATGGTCACTGGTCAGTTTTTTGTTTTCAAAATATATTTTTTTCTACACCCGTTGTAAATTAATTTTGTGACTTTTGTCATAGACCTATTAACTCCTTTACCAACTACTTTTTTTGCTTTTTGGGAAAATTTTGTTGCGTATAAAAATATATCAAAATATCACTGTGACGTACCTTTCTGTATGATAATTTCGTATGAATATTGACTATATATCCTTTTGGATGAATTTCAAGGTTTATCCTATAAAAAGAAATGAATTAAGTTTTAACTCTGTAGGATCGTTCATACTTTGATTTAAATATATAAATTTGGTACTGGCCTAGTACTACGAACGATCAACATCTTAAAATTGGTGTGCTATGCTTAGGAGCGGTTGGGACTGTTTAATTTTTGTTTTTTTTTGGGGTGTGTTTAGACTTTAGTGCAAGAACTACGTACACATCGGTGGCTTATGTTTAATTAGGAGTTCAAAGCTATTCTCCATGATATCGCTTATTTAAGTGAATCTTTTTCTTCTTCAATTTTGTCCCTAGATTGGACGATGTTGTTGCCGATTCCATGGCCAAAGTCGGCACTTGTTGCAGCAAACTCTTCTTCCTTCAATTGAGTGTAGTTCACCTTTCTTATAATCCAAGTTTAGTCTGTTCAAAAAAGAAGGTGAAAGGAATACAGCAATATTTATGGTAAATTGCCAAATGCGTTTGGAAAACAATAAACACATCAATGAAACCAAATATATCGCATAATTAATCCTTTCACCAACCAAACCCAATAATTAATAAGTTTTGATGACTCGATACCTCTCATGACAACGTTGCTTCGAGTTTGAAATTCGATACTCTAGATAGTTTTAGAGAGATCGTAACATCGAAACCTCCATGCTTAAATGTCTCTTTGTGGTTGATGGATAAAAGCAACTAAGCAAGTAGGTAGTAGGAGTGGAGCATCCATCTGTCAGTTAGTCCCATACGACATGTATCTTCATCATCATTCACATCTCCAATGTTTTGATTAATTATTAACATTATCTTATTTTTGGGTCGATTTTTTTTATATATTTTTTTCTCCATATTTTCAACATTTACGTAGTTAAGTTGTTTTCAACTTTCATACTCTATACTATACATTATACACTATACCCTACTCCATATCCAATCTATTAAAAATTAGGTATATCCACCAATTTATTTCGATTGGTTGTGATGATATAGTAACAAATGAGTAATGTCTCATGACCCTTTTCTAGTTTATTTTTTTTCTTCAATTCCAGCCTGTCACATATTTACTATGGTGTGTAACTCGTCCTTGTATTGCATCATAAGTCATAACATTGTGATGTATATTTGTGACAAAAAAGATTATGAAACCATTGTACTAAAATTTGACAAACTAATCAATGCTAGGCTAGTGGTTCAAGTATTTATTATGAAACTAGGGTTTGAAATTTTTCATTGCGATTATTATTTTTATTTTTTTAGATTTGCGATTTCAACTATGGTTGGCCATTGTGAACATTTTAAATGGCAAACGATATCCTTTAAAAAAAAAAAAAACTTTTCAAGATTAATCTGAATTTAGTCCGGAAAACCTTAGTTACCCAAAAACAAAATAAATTTGATCCATATAAAAAAAAGTGATTCATTTCCCTTTAATGTATCTATTTATATTCCTTTCCACACTATTTGCAGTGAAAATTAAATTCAGTTATAAAGCAGTGGTCAGTTACAACTGCAAGGGATAATAGTTTTGATTGGTTGTGAATTGTGATGATTCAAACTTTTGTTTCACCTCACAGTTTTGTCTTCAAATTCAGTCTGTGACGAAGTTATTTATTCATCTGTTCATTTACTACACTATGACAAAATTTTGTGAAAGTCTAGTGAATTAAGTCTTTTTTTTAACTCCACAGTATAATTATTTTCTAGTATTAATAACATATATAAACAAAAACATTTAAAAGAAATTATAAATTCTGTTGTGGTTCTCAGACTCCAAATTGACCAAAACTTCAATCGAATCACTATCCCAAATTGTGTGTGTCTCTCTCTCTCTCGCTGACACTTGTATGAGTAATGTGATCGAAGAAGTAGAGAAAGACATATCAAAAGAAAAACAAACACTTGACTCGGGTTCCTTCAACTTCGATAATTAATGAAAATCAAGCTAAGCCAATGGTAACCAAAATTTTAAAATTTGATCTGATCTTAAGCAGCTGCCAATCCAATTGAACCGTTTTACACCAATCAGAATCAGTCCAGTTTTAAACTCAAACATTACTTGTTTTTTTTTTTTTTTTTTTNT
>Ga0041059_1002412_pt1 | contig 13958 bp, 14 predicted proteins | sample AraColnosormetaG_FD_56232 | JGI IMG/M metagenome (GOLD analysis project Ga0041059, IMG submission 56232) | Arabidopsis roots microbial communities from North Carolina, USA - Col MF nosort | ecosystem: Host-associated > Plants > Roots > Unclassified | place: USA: North Carolina | collected...
TTTTTTTTTTTTTTTGCTTTTAAGTATTGCAAGTAATTAGTATTGACTCTGTTTTGTTTCCTATCCAAAGCATTAGTAAGTAATTAACGGCGTTAATGGGAATATGGGATCGATGCTTGTACAACATTGTGGAATATGTTTAGGAATACTTTTGTCAATATATTATAAAATGTTAATATTTTAGTTTTGCTTAATAATAAATATACATGGTCGGGGGATTATTATGAGAAAGTACTAGTCTCTAAAAAGTTCGAAACTTATGGTACATCCATAAAGTCTTTGCTTTGGCCATACCATTTTTATGATTGATAGTGATTTGCCATCGGCCTTATTGCTTTCGTTACAAACATTTCACGTCAAAAGAAGTCAACACACATATATAACATAGAGAAAAATCATTAGCTTTCCTTAATCAAAACTTAAAACAAAAATTTAAGAATACATTTGTAAGGATCGTCATTATAGTATGCTTTTCAAGAGGATATATTTTTTGTTTTGAAAAGTCTAACCAAGAGCTTATAAAAACCAAATATGGTCTTTATGAAAATATAAAATTTGAATATATTACTGAAAATTGAAATTCGGCATTTTCAGCCAAGCCTCATGCCTTGTTACATTTTCGATTATCACTGTCAAAATTACGCTTAAACAGTGATAAATAATAGACAAATATGCTTACCATAGCTAAAGATATTGCTGAAACAGAGTTCTACTACAGTGAGAAATGACAATTACAACAGCAAACCAACATAATCTAGTAAGAATATAATTTTCTTATCTTCTTATTTATTTTTTAAGACCATCGATTTTATTGTTCTAATAAAATAAATGATTTGCTAATCGAAAAATTAAATTTTGGCTACCAATGTATTTTCTTAACGCATTTTTGATTGTAATTACAAAAATTTGTCGAAACAATATAAATTTTGGCTACCAATGTATTTTCTTAACGCATTTTTGAATGTAATTACAAAATTTGTCGAAACAATTTTTTTTACGGAATTTTGTCACCACAATTTGAATTAATAATGTTCGTACTTTCGTAATGCATTTTTTTTTTTGGTGAAATACTTTCGTAATGCATTAATAATGTTTATATTACTTGTTTTTGCTGTAATATTAATAGTATTATTTTTGCAAACATATTAAAATACTAAAATAGTATAAAACTCATCTTTTCTACCATCTATCTTCCACCGTCCCCTTTATCTCTCTCAAAAGGCAAAAAACACACAAAAAGATCGAATTCACCATCCTCGGTAAGTTTCCTCTCTCCATTTCTTAAAGTATTTCGTATTTGTACTCTTACTTCTCTTTTTCTCCATTGATGACGTATATCTTCTACTGTTACATTTATTCCTCTGTTTCTTCATTGCCTAGAAAAATGTCAGATTTCGAAAACCCTAATAAACGAATCTGACCAATTTTGTTATGTTTTAACTCTTACATTGGTTCCTAGACTTCGATTTTGTTAAAAAGACATAAACCCATTTACAAAGTTGTGTTCTTTCGAGGATTGATTCAGAATTTGGAATGTTACTAGAACAGAGATGGTTGATTAGATTGTACATATATATAAAGGAATGATCTTTATGACCAAAAATGTGTGTTTTTGTTTGTTTCTTTACAGTGTAGTTTGATTATGATGGAAGAAGATGGATTGAATAATCGAAATTGGGGTTATTACGAGCCGTCACAATTCAGACCAAATCTAGGGTTTCAACTAATTCCAAGTATCTTAGACCGAAACGAGAAGCCATTTCTCTCCCCTCATAGTCAGAATCTAAACTTCATAACACCTTCCAATGTCTATGGTGGCGGTAGCAGCAGTGTTGTGTCGTATCCGCGTGATTACACTGTCTCTGATGCACCATTCATGAGTTATAGTTGGTTAAACCAGCACAAAGATAGCAAGTTCTTCAGCAATGTTCCTGAAGTTTCTAGGATGACTCAGTCGATGCAGCTTTTGCAGCCCGAGGTGGTGACTGAGGTTGATGAGTCTGTCAAGAGAAGGCATTGTAGTGGTGGGCAGAGAGGTGGTGTTCCTAAGGTGAAGAAAGAGAAGAAGCTCAAGGATAACAATATGCCAAGAGTACAAAGAGAGAGAAGTCCTTTGTTGAGGAAGTGTATAGAGATGGTGATAAATGGTGTTTCTATGGATATTGGAGGTTTACCAGTTCCGGTTTGCTCGTGTACCGGAATGCCTCAACAGTGTTACCGATGGGGTTGCGGGGGATGGCAGTCTGCTTGTTGTACCACTAATGTTTCGATGTACCCTTTACCGGTTAATACTAAAAGGCGTGGTGCGAGGATTGCTGGAAGGAAAATGAGCCAAGGTGCTTTTAGGAAGGTTCTTGAGAAACTCTCTTCTGATGGTTTTGATTTCTCAAACCCTATTGATTTGAAGTCTCATTGGGCTAAACATGGAACCAATAAGTTCGTCACCATCAGATAAATAAAAAAGTCTGAGCCTCTCTTTTGTCGAAAATCCCTTTTTGTTGTTGTTCTTGTTGTTGTGGGTTTTGTCCTACAGTTTAGATATCGATTCATATTTTGTGTATGTTTAGATATGATCTGAACTCGGAATCAAACATCGGTATGTATCTCAAAATGTACCTCTTTTTGAATTTACTCAGATACAACAGGTAAAAAAGTGTTTATGTACAGAACCAAACAAAAATTAACCTTATCCAGATTGTTGTAACGACCACTAGAATGTAATCAAATCTGGCATTGTATAAGTGATGTAAACTGGTTGGTTCATTGTTATAAGAGGCAGATGATTTTGATGATATTCGTCTTCGAAAATCTCCCATTTGTCTTTTCTATCGAAACACCGATAATCGTCTTCGAAAATCTCCCATTTGTCCGTGATGATCGTCTGCAGCTTCTTCGGCTGCTCCAACACCACCATAGCTTTCTCATCCTCTTTTTCTTCGTCCTTCTCTAGCTTCGGCTTCTCTTGGACGGTATCGATCATTTTCTCGATTGCTTCAACTTCCTCCTCCGGTATCCTAACGAATTGAGGGATTTCTCGAGCGTTCGAGACACCGAAACCTTTGCAGAATTCGAAATAGACGATGAGATCTTCTCCCTGAGATGTGGTCTTGTTGACGATTTTCAAAACCGTTGCAGCCTCTGATTTTCCAGCCAACGGAAGGACTTTCATAACCGCGCCGCAAATTCTACCGTAGATGTTGATACTTTCGATGACGAGACAATCCATAGCTTCTAAGATCAAAGTCTTCTTCATGTTGTCAGCAACAGGTCGAATCTGAAGAATCATATCTAGGAGAGACTGGAGTTTCTGAATCCGTTCAAGCTCTTGGATAACAGAATCAGATGTCTTCTCCAACGATCTTCTGTTGTTACCACGGAGACGATGAATCTGATCGGACAAGAAGGAAGAGTAATGATGAAGAAAAGCGAAGTAAGTTCGAACAAAGACGTTGAATCCCCAAGTCTTGCTAAGACAAGAATGACCATCGGAGAAATCTGAAAGATCGAAAGGAAGACGACGAAACTCTCCGACAACGGAAGGTACTTTACAACAGAGAACACCATGAAGAAGCATTAAGGATTTAAGAGCAACGATCCAGCTACGCGTGTGGTTAACGCGAGAAGAGATTGCGTAGACGAGAGTCTTGAGATTAAGAGGAGAAGAACGGATCCATTTGTAGACACGGTGAGCGTTGGAATAGTCGACGGAGGAATCGTCGTGGGAGGTGGCTTTGATGATAGCTGCTTCGAGATCTGCGTTCCGGTAAGAGCTGTTTCGCCGTGAGAAACCAACGGCTAGTAAGCTTTTCCGGTCTTTGATTGCGGCGGCAGCTCGTTTCCACAGCTTCATCGTCCGAGCCGCCTCCCTCCTAATCTGTTATTCCTCTCTCTCTCTCGCTTCTTCCTCTGTTTTCTTCTTCTTTCTTCTAACCTGGAGAATGATAAAAGTCATGTCTGAAAATGTTTTGTCTCTATTTTGAGTTCTTCTTACCTTTACCATCCGTTACTACCGTTGTAATCGCTCTGTTTTTTCAAATTCTTTTTGATATTTTTAACACTTTATAATACAAACTGGCACGTGTGATCCTTTACTACATTCGTGCGCCTGAGTACCACACGTGTGGATTGATGCAGGTACTGCTATCCAATCCGGTTTACACGATTAAAACCGAACCGAAACGCAACAAATTATAATATAAACCAGTTAAAATCTAAATTTCTTTGATAATATTTTAAATAGAAACAAAATTTGAAAAAATCATAATTTAATCATTTTAGGTTGACCAAAACCCAAATATATTGTCAACAATTTCATAAAATAAATTGAATTATAATGTTAGTCAAAATTAACACTCTGTTAAATGAATTACAGATGTTAAGTTTGACTACAGTTGAGTTTAATAGGTCAAACGAATTGCAAAATTAGAGAATTTATAAAAATAGGAAGTGTATCAAACCGGTTAACCGAACCAAACAGAATCCGGTTGTCATTTCGTTTTTAAATTTAATAACCGAAAACGAACCAAAATTCAGATTGTACACCCTTTAGCCTTTGCTTTCAATCTCTCCCTAAAAGAAATTTAATCAGTGTGTGTTTATAAATGTGCCTAATTTTTCAATTCAAAAAGTTAAGAACTGGGTAGTATATTTCTGTAGTCAAAACAACAAAACCCAAGCTTGGGATTTCTATATCGGTTACAAAAACAATTGTTATGAGATCATTCTATAAGAGAGATGCAAAGAGCAACACTCATGCCAAGAATCAAAGATATCAAATGGCAGGCACTGTTTTTAAGTGTTGATTTTCCCGAGTTGTTCATTTCTGCAAGAACTCCAGCAACAGCTATGTATATGAATCCTCCCGCTGTGAATCCCTGTAAGATTTTAATCACCAACCACCACATATATTCAAATCAATAAGATGAGTCAAACTAGATCTAAGGCAAGCAGTGCAAATATGTTGTTTACTACCTCAATCAACGATGATTGTCCTGGTTCATTTCCCCAGACCAAAACCTGTGGCAGATAGAAAACATCACCGTTCAGTTTTCAATATTTTAGAGAACTGCTAGGCTTTAATATAGAAAAGACTTACCAATGCAGTTCCGGCAAGTGCGACGAGTGCAGAGAGGAAGTTGAAGAAGAGTGCTTTTGTTACTGTGAAGCCTGATCTTACTAGAATCCCAAAATCACCTATCTGCATGTAAGTTTCCGTGGAGTTGTTTAAGGGGTGATACTTGTTGCTATGCACATTTTTAGGTTTGTTTAGGAAATAGAGTAGAGACCTCTTGGGGAAGCTCGTGGGCAAGTAAAAACATAGTTCTTGACCAACCACCAACTGATCCATAGATGAGAAACGCACTTCCTAATGCCATTCCATCAGTGAAATTGTGCTGCACAACAAAAAGAGCAAAAAAAAATCTTCATTTTCTCAGACGAATCATCTCTTGGCAATCTTTCATCATCCCGATCGAAGCTATCTCTTTAATATTTCAAAAGGGAACACGTACTTACAACACCATCAGAGAACAAGTTGAGGTAACCAAAGACTAGGCTCGAAGAACGCGTCTCCACCTGTTCTGGTTTGTCCGATTTTCCATCGGAAGTAATTTCTGTTCCTGAATCTGATTTATCAGTAGCGTCACTAGCAGAAGTCTTTCTCTGCAAATAGATAAGTTTACTCAGAAACCATAACAAGATGAATCCTACTCGGGCTTCAAGTAGAAGCTCAAAGAATAGATGTTTGCATATAACAGAAGAAATAGAAGCTCGTAGCTGAAAAGGTACCACATTTAAGTATGCTAAACCTCTCATTCACGCAAGAGACTGATAAACAGAAATTCTACCAAAACTAATGTGTTCCTTGTTTTTGTACTCTGCTTGCTTCTTGAGTTCAACTCAAAACTCATCTGCTGCAGGTAGAAATATTTACATAGAAGTGTGTTCTCACCTTACGGAGAGATTTATCTGTAGAGCCGCCAGAGACTTTCTCTGATGAATTTACAATTGCATCAGAAGAAGATTGTTGGTCCAAGTTGTTATGATCGCCTTCATCCTTCAGTTTCTTACTGCCTGCATGGTGGTGGTGGTGATGATGACCCCAAGTATTGGACCCAGATGAGTTTTCTTCGACATACCGCACCAACTTCTCCACAAGAAGGAAGACCACAATCCCAGCTGGATAATTAAGAATGATGATTGAAAGTGTCAATTCTGTCAAAATATTTTGTTCAATAAACACAAGAGGAAGTGTTATGATACTTACCAAGAACAGACAATCCAACAGACAAATCTTGTATAGAATGTGAGTGTGAAGGCGAATCCGAATGAGAATGATCATGATGGTCATGGTTCTCATGGTGATCATTAGAGTGAGAGTGGCCACCACCTGCCAAACCATAAATATATTTTGCACTTCAGGAAGATATAAAAGCAAACAAAATGAGAAGGCATAAAAGCCAAATTATGAAACAATGCAGATACTAAAAAAGAGATCAGAAACTTGTGTCCATTACTGTACCAAAAGCATGGGGCAGTTGGTGAAGAAAAGCATCTCCCAACATAGCTCCTGCCTGGTAAACAAATTAACTGAATCAACAGATCATATATTATTAACATTTCCAACTCATCCAAGTGATAAAGTTGCGACGAAACACAGTGTATAGATATTGCTAAAATATTTTTCTTGCATTCAGAACCACCACCGCCAAAGAAAAAGCTACTGTAGTCAGTCTAATGACTTACCCCAAAGAGAGCCAAAGAATCAACGAACCATTTTGATGGCTTCCCTTGAACTGTTAGTTGCAACATAAGACTTGAAACAGTTACTCTCATGAACACATTATAGCACATGAATAAACGAAAGAGAGCATTTTCTCCAGGACAATTAAAAGCAATGCTTTTTGGTTTTCATAGGTATACAAAAAATTGCTTACCAAACATAATGGGAAGCAAAACAAGGCAGATGAGTGAGGCCAAGCTAACTAAAAGAGAGCATCCCAATGCATTAAGCCACAGAGCTACAAAAACCAACAAGAAGAAGAGATTCTAATCATCAAGTAATGATTTGTAAAACCCAATGAAGAATGTAGCTAAAGGAACCAAATTTACCAAACCCCGTAAGAGTGGAACTTGATTCGTGATCGTGATCATGAAGACAAGGCCCAAACCCACATAATCTCATATCCTCCTCTTCAGCAAGCTCCTCCGGCAACTTCATCTCCACCTTCGCCGTCGTCTTCTTCACATGATGATCATGATCGTGGTCGTGGTCGTGGTCATGAGAATGACTACACCCACCACCGTGATGATGCACGTGATCGTCACGCGCCGGCGTTGACTGAGAGAATCCGGATTCAACGCACAGATCCAGAAACAGTACCAAAACCAGAATCGGAACCAGTAGCTTTCTCAGCGAGAACGACATCTCTGAGTGAGCTAAGAAGAGCGACGGTTGAAGCGAGTGCCTTCAATAGTGATGAAGCAGACGATGCAGAAGAAGAGAATGATAATTCCGATTATGATTCCGAAAGTGACAACATCCATTTGGGGAAAGTAATAAACCTTAGGAGATCTTTTTATAATTTGTAGTTTTGGCCCATTGTTTCGAAATTAAGTCGAAAACCCCCTTTTACTAGGCTACAGACTCTACACAACTCTTATAAAAGTCTTTATGTTGATGATAATCATGAAACATAGAGATATCTATCGGATCCTAAAAAATGTTATCCGTTAAATTTTATGCATCAAAGCATCCATCGTTACACGAATGAAACAGAGGATTCAACTCCTAAAATCAAGGTCTAATGTCCATTTCCTTTGCATATTTCAACCCAAAACCCAATCGCCACAAATCACACCACACCAACAAAACAAAAGAAAAAACAAAATCAAGAGAATACAACAAAAAAAAGAAAGAAGAAAGGTATAGAGTTTTACAATATCTTCTTCGGAATCTTTAGAGGAAGAAAGAAAAAATGGCAACAATGAAAATACCAATGACGGTACCTTCTCCTCGAGTCGATGCTGACCAACTCTTTAAGGCCTTCAAAGGTACGTACGCATTCGCTTCTTATGTAGTTTATAACAACTTGTTTTGTTACATTTTAGTTTATATTTTCGCAATTTGCAGGAAGAGGCTGCGATACTTCGGTGATCATCAACATCTTAGCTCATCGCAATGCAACACAACGAGCTCTCATCGAACAAGAATACGAAACCAAATTCTCGGATGACCTCCGAAAACGTCTCCACTCTGAGCTTCATGGTCATCTCAAGGTAAATAAATCTTAGCCTTACAAAAAAACTTTTATTCATGATTTTAGCAGACAACATTTTGAAAACGTTTTTGATTTCAGAAAGCCGTTCTTTTGTGGATGCCTGAAGCAGTGGAGCGAGACGCTTCAATACTGAAACGCTCCTTAAGAGGAGCCGTGACTGATCATAAAGCGATTGCTGAGATTATATGCACACGATCTGGCTCTCAGCTTCGTCAGATCAAACAGGTCTACTCAAACACTTTCGGTGTGAAACTTGAAGAGGACATCGAATCCGAAGCTTCTGGCAATCACAAAAGAGTATGTTTTCTCTATTTGATCCATGCTTTTGGTTCAAATAGTAATAGAAATTGTAATATGTAACAGGTTTTGCTCGCGTATTTGAACACTACGCGATATGAAGGACCAGAGATCGATAATGCGAGTGTAGAGAACGATGCTAGGACTCTCAAGAGCGCGGTTGCAAGGAAGCATAAATCTGATGACCAGACGTTGATTCAGATATTCACTGACCGAAGCAGGACTCATTTGGTCGCTGTAAGATCTACTTACCGTTCCATGTACGGCAAAGAACTTGGAAAGGTATATAATCAAGATCCAGAAACTTGTTACTCAAGAATCAGAAAATTTCCAAAATCTTGATCTTCTCTTTCTCCAATCTTGATAGGCCATAAGAGATGAGACTCGCGGGAACTTCGAGCATGTCCTTCTAACAATTTTACAATGTGCTGAAAACTCTTGTTTCTATTTCGCAAAGGTAACGTAACCTAACCTTTCTTAGACAACAATGTAGGGTTTCGAGTTTACAAAACGAAAACTGAAAGCGCAGGCATTGAGGAAATCAATGAAAGGATTAGGAACAGATGACACGGCGTTGATAAGAATCGTGGTGACGAGAGCAGAGGTGGATATGCAGTTCATCATCACAGAATACCGTAAGAGATACAAGAAGACTTTGTACAATGCTGTTCATTCTGATACAACTAGTCATTACAGGACTTTTCTCCTCTCTCTTTTAGGCCCCAACGTTTGAGATCTCTTTCTGTATCCAATCCCAAAATTAACTTTGATTCTCTGTATCTTACAAAATTACTTGCAACAATCTTGAAGGATATTATAACATGATTATGTGTAAGATCAAACAAAGAGATAATTGAGAAGCTGTTCTTTGAAGCCAAGAGAATCACTTTCAAGTTGTTAACTACTCAATTCAACAGTAACTCAGAATTCATTTCTAATCAGATTCCACTTTGTGTATAGTTTGATAAGTTTTCCATTGAGGCAAGGATGATAATAGCTCCTTGAGTAACTTACAGCTATACTCTTCCCAAGAGGTAACCGCGAGAGCTATACCCGTCAAGTCGAGTGAATCCTTTCGATCCTCACCAGAGCACGAATATCCAAAAGTTGTGGCTACGAGGTTCTCATCTAGCAGGAAAACTGATTTCAGGGCATTGATAGTTTCCAACTGAGAGTGGGACATAGCTTTCACCTCTTCTAATGTGTCATTTTCGACATTAGAAGTTACGAGTTCAGAAGCTTTCCAATGGTAGAACTGAACAACCTATTATCCAGCAAAAGAGAAGAAATAAGCATTTGATTATATATGATGAAAGGAAGCCCGTTTAACAAGACATTTACTATATCAACTAATCACTAACGACCTCGAAGAAACTCATGTGAATGTCAAAGAGAAAAGTACCTGAAGAGCATGAAGAATGTTGGCAAATTTTCGGGTGAGTAACTTTCCTCCTTTAGCTAATTGTAGTGGTCCCATAAGTTGTTCAGAGGCATCCGTAGAATGATCTTCGCCTTGTAAGCTATGTACATCAAAACCAAGAAGATGCAACCTCGCAACGCAAACATCAAAACCTATGTTTTGATTAGAACCATCTTGATGAGGACAGAACCAGTACATGTTAGTGGATGCAGGCAAAGGGAGGCACACTTCATGTGATGTACATTGTGAAAGACGAGAAAGAAGCTTGGAATCTTCGTCATGTGATGAGTCCCGGCTAAACCAGAGTGCAAGAGTCAATCTTTCTCCATCTGTTACCTCATCAACTGAGTGAATATTCCGGTCATCAGCTGTGTACATGATAACATCCTGCTCAAGAACACAAACTCATTATTCAATCTAAGTAACCACTAAGCCAACTGAAAAAGAACAATACTTACACCAGCCGATGGAGCAACGGTTACTGGTTCACCACTCTGAAAACGAAAAAGACCGCCTATGAAATCTTTCTCGTAACTATTCAAGTAACAAACTGCCTTCAAACCAACTAAAAACCAAAGTCATACACACATAAACCACAATATCAACAAGGACGTCTATAGATTACAAAAATGAGAGTGAATACGAACCGCAAAATCTCTTTGTTTTAGATATGATCTGTTATCATCACTATGCCAACCAATGCTAGCTCCTTTGCACCAACTGATTCAAAACAAAGAATCAATATTTACTCTTTTTTCCTGACTTGTTTTGTTAAAGAGACAGGGGAGAGAGACTAACCTAATCAAACCTGTGAATTCAATAAAAAGCTCATACTCACACCCAAATGTTTCCTCTATCTTCTCTTTCAACCTCTCTGTTAACTCAACACAACAAAGATCATCCCTTTGAATCTCACAAAAGTAAGATATAAAGACAAAAGCGAAATCTTTGAGTTTTAAAAGATTGACCTCTAATGGAGACAAAAGGGATGATGAGGTGAGGAGAATTAGTGGCAATGAGGTGAGAGAGAGTAGTGGAGAAGACATTTGGTCTGTACCCAATTGTACTGCTACTCTTGTGTATAAGCTCAAGTTCCTGTTTTTACCTCAAAATTAACCAAACCCACATGATTAGACACAAAATTAAGCAAAAAAGGGACAACCTTGCATTCTGCCGGCGACAGGAAATTGTGTAGAATTAGCCGAGGGTGCTCTTTCTCCGACATGTCTCTCCGGTTTGTGTAATGAATCCAATGAACCCAGATCGATTGTGGTTGTTTAGGGTTTCAGTTAATCCTGTTCTTACTTGTCTTGTCTATTTCGGTGTACCACCGCTTTTGGAATTAAACTGAAATTAGTTTGTTAATCTTTTTTTTCTTTTGTTCATTAGAATAATTAATTATATGATGTTAAAAAAAAATTATTATGTAAGAAATGTTAAGTCGGTAAGTTCCAATTAACTTAAACCGGAATTTTAGAAGACAAATGTTACAAAAACTTTTGAAAATAACTAATCAAAGTATCAAACTGAGGTAAAATGAGATTATACTAAGTGCTTACCACTACAATCGAATTTAAGTTCTTACTAAACTTCTAATGTTGTTCAACTTTTGCTATCATGAAATCCTCTACCAACCATCGATTTTTGTTCATTATTTACATATTTCTAGTTCAACATTATCACCACCACATTTGCTCTTAAACATAACCGAGAAGACAAGTGTTAAAAATCTCAATTTCCTAACCACCAGTCTAATTGTTGACTACTAAAACGTCTGTAATCCTCTAATCTCTAACTCTTAACACATATTGTTTAAAGAGCAAATTAAGAATTAAGACAATTATGAATCACCGATACACTTATTAAAGTACTTTCTCTTGTCTCTATTTTGACTTTTGAGTGGTACTGATAGGTACAAGAAACACAACAAACCCTAGATTTATCTTCATCTCTCTCAATTCTGTATCAAGCAAAGACGGATTCAACGATGTCTTCACCTGAATCACCTTCCGGTTCCGACTCATCCACACCACTTCTCCGTTCACGGCAATCATCACCACGTCGTCAACCTGTAATCGCGGTTCTATTAAATCGAGCTTCAGGACGACGAGGAGCTTCGATGGTGGTTAGAGAAACAGCTGCACAAGAGCTTGAAGAGCGACGAGCTGATTGGGGTTACTCGAAACCTGTTGTTGCTTTGGATATGCTTTGGAACACTGCTTTTGTTCTTGTTGCGATTGTTATGCTTTTGGTTTTTAAAGAAGAGAAGCCAAATGTTCCTATTAGGATTTGGATCTGTGGTTATGCGATTCAGTGTCTTGTTCATGTTGTCCTTGTTTGGCTTGAGTTTAGAAAGAGGAATGCTAGAAGCAGACCTGGAGATTTAGAAGCTGCTCAAGCTACGAATCAGGATAGTGAAGATGAAGACAACGATGAGAGGTTTCTGAGGTTAGCTCTCGATTCAATTATCTGTGCTGTTTTGTTCTTTAGCCAAAATGATTTACTAATGATTTATGAGAATCAATTATTTTCAGCACTAAGACTTGTGAATCAATGAACACTATAATATCATTTGTCTGGTGGATTGTTGGATTCTACTGGCTTGTTTCTGGTGGTGATATCCTTCTGCAAAACGCGACGCATTTGTATTGGTATGTGTTGGTTTGCTCAATGTTTATTTCTTCTAGTTGAATGGTAATGACATCATTATGTTTATTAATGTTTGCAGGTTAACCTTTGTTTTCCTTGCATTTGATGTGTTCTTTGCCATCTTTTGCGTTGTGCTGGCATGTCTTATTGGAATCGCCCTCTGTTGTTGCCTACCTTGTATTATTGCTCTTCTTTACGCCGTCGCGGGGCAGGTATGGACTATAACAGTAACCCTTTTGGAAGAAATGAAAGCAATAAACTGCCTTTTGATATGTGTGTGTGTGTGTTTAGGAGGGTGCATCAGAAGCAGATCTCAGCATCCTTCCCAAGTACAGGTTTCACACGATGAACAATGATGAAAAGCAAAGTGACGGTGGTGGGAAAATGATACCTGTGGATGCAGCGAGTGAGAATTTAGGAAACGAGCGTGTGCTTCTTCCCGAGGATGCTGTAAGTTTTTGTTTTGAAAGTTATCTTGTGGATGTTTTATATGAAGCTTAGAGCTTTCTTTTGAATTGGGTTGGTATGTGTAGGACTGTTGTATATGTTTGAGTTCATATGAAGATGGAGCAGAGCTGGTCTCACTTCCTTGCAACCACCACTTTCATTCTACGTGCATTGTGAAATGGCTGAAAATGAATGCGACATGTCCACTATGCAAGTTCAATATCCTCAAAGGTAATGAACAAGAATGAAGTAATGTAGAGGAAACTTTTCTTCTTTTTATGTTGTGTTTCTTTTTGTTGTATATAGAGTAGAGAAAAAAGAAAATGATTGTGTTGTTTGTAAGTCATAAGACAGTTTGTTTCTTTGTTGAAATTTGTTGTCAATTCTCTTTTTTTTTTATCAAATAATAATAGATATATTCATCATGTAGCTAATCGCGTAAGACAAAAATAATCCTCATTTGTGACATTATGTTTGTTGTTCATGTAAACAAACATAAACCCCAAAGATATATCTAAAACAAATCAAGACCAACATAAACCCAAAAGATATATCTAAAACAAATCAAGACCAAGAGCTAAAGGTAATACAACAAGTTAATCTATAAAACTTCGGTCGCAAATGGCAGTGATATTCAAAAAACGAAACATTATATTGATTTACATTCAATTTAAATAGATTTTTTTTGTTTCTCATAACAATTTAAAAGGACTTTTATTAGTAGAGAATCAATCAAATTTGTTAAAAGAGAAAACATACATAATTGATTGTCCCTCAAAAAGAAAAACAAAGAGATCTCAACAGATTACAGTGATTAGATTAGTGTACACGTATTTAGTTAACAACAACAAAAAAAAAAAAAAAAA
>Ga0041059_1002413_pt1 | contig 13947 bp, 9 predicted proteins | sample AraColnosormetaG_FD_56232 | JGI IMG/M metagenome (GOLD analysis project Ga0041059, IMG submission 56232) | Arabidopsis roots microbial communities from North Carolina, USA - Col MF nosort | ecosystem: Host-associated > Plants > Roots > Unclassified | place: USA: North Carolina | collected 2013-09-02
AGAGCATTCATTTTTGACAAAAGATATGCANAAAAAAAAAAAAACAGACACACACATCAACACAGCCACGGCCAAACGGAAGATTCACAAAAAAAGCCTTCAAAAGTAGTAGAAGCTTTCCAAAGAGACAAGATAGGACTTGTCCAGAGATCTTTATAATTTACGTCAAGTCTTATTGAGGAGTAAAGCTCCAGACGCGGATACAAGCATCTTCACCAGAACTCACTACATGGGAATCATCAGCAAAACCCAGACCATATACTCCACCTAAGTGAGCTCCTTTTATTGTCATGCGTGACGAAGCAGGTTTGTCCACTTCATACACAATCACACACGTGTCCAAGGATCCTGTGGCAACCATAGTGCTGTTTGGAGACCAAGCTAAGCAGTTTATGCGGGCGCTATGGTACAACATGTTCTTGAGTTTCATCTGTTTAAAAAAAAAGGGACGATATAAGATCAGTGTTTGTGTTCCAGATTCATGGAGAGATTCTAAATAATCTTAATTACTTACCTCTCTGGAGACTCTGTCCCACACAACTGCTTCTCTGTTCAAATCAGCTGATGCAAACATAGACAAATCTGGAGAGTAACGTATGACGCTGATGGCGCCTCTGTGTCTCTCGAGAACTGCTTCCTCGGTGAGGGAGTCACCATTAATAGAATACAAATGGAGTTTACCGTCTTGGCCACCGATGACAGCTTCGGTTCCATCAGGTGTTACTGCCAAAGCAGTGACAATGAACCCAAGGTTGATGGTTGACACTACTTTCCCATCACGAAGAAACACAACTCCTGACTCAAAGGTCACCAGAAGGAGATCGGGTGAGAGTGGTGCAAGGCTTAGATCCTTTGGTTGATTTCCAATGTCGATAGACTCTTCATTTGTGCATTGATCATCTTTATAGGAGATCCTGGATATCTGAATAAGAATCACATAGTGAATAAACGTGAGTTAGTTGCTTCAATAACAATAATGCTTGGAAGCAATTAGATAACCTACGAAATAAAAAATATTAGTCACTGCTAGTCTTACAAGGTAAAGACCATTTGGCCTTCAGTGATCGCTCTTTTAAATTCTCTAAACCACAAGATCATTAGTATATTTTTCCAAAGTGTTAATAATCTTAAGAGACCATTGTGTCTTTAGAATTGCCAATATTTCAGAGAGAAAAAAACCTAATTCACTTGTTTCGTCCTTACATTCAATCCCCTAAACACCAAATTCAGACACTGCAGAAATCAAGGTGACAAGTCCTACATGTGAATAAAAATTAAAGTGAGAACCAGTTTACCTTATTGTCATATCCAGAGGTCACGATCTCTTCTTCATGGGCAGCAAAGCACTTTATTTGAGAGTTTTGTGTCCGCTGCAATTTACCGCAAAAACCACGGCCTAGCATCCATTTACATATCAGTCCATCATAACTACCGGATAATATGTAATCAGCGTTTCCTTTAAGCACAGCTAAGGAAGAGACGTTCTTCATGTGTCCCGAAAACTGAAAGGGGGATTTATCCAGATCGCTTGCTGAGAATATGCTGATTGTGCCACCTAGAGAAACAGTGACAATATGATCGTTCTGCCACAGACACCCAACAAGCATATCGTCTACTCCACCTGATGATCCAGGACAGTTCAATGTTGTATTCAATGATCCACTACCGTTGTCTGATATATCCCATATTTTGGCTGACTTGTCTGCGGAAACAGTGAGCACCTGGTTGATGATTCAAACATATACAACACGTGAGTACAGACGTAGCATAACATCAACCATGATGTAATCAACAACTAGAAGATAGAGAATATGTCATTCAGTCTTCATAGATACACCCAAGATAGTTCATTTATGTACGTCATACTGCAGCAGGTTAGACCAATTACTTCCATACGCTATTCTAGTAGACCTTGTTTAAGCCTAATGTAGTTTGAGCGTAATATGAGGGAATCAGGCAAGAGTTGAGAATACGGAACAACAAACAGATATAACTTAGTACCTGTTTACCATCAGGACTCCAGCTGACTGCATAGATGCTACCTTTATGCCCATCATCAGAAGACAGTTCTCCCAGTATCTCACAAGTCTTTCCATCATATATGATTCCCTTCTTATCTGAACTCACAGTAATGAACTTACTTCCATCTGGTGCAAACCTCACACAGTTGACAAAGTTGGAATGCTCTCTGTCGACCAATAAACAGCAATCTCGTAAACAATTCAGAAACTCACAAGCAGGAAATTTAAACAGATATCGAAAGTGTCATATTTCTTTAAAGAAAGGGAGCACATGAATATCTGACCTGCTTGAGAGCTTGAACTTAAAAGGAGGACCTTCATAGAAATTCACCAGAAAATCCTCCCCACAAGTTACAATACGGAACGGCCTAGTTGGCTTGATAGCACAGCTAAGAACTCTCCTAGAATGACCATCAAACTCTCCCACATTTGATCCTGAATCCCACCTAATAAACCAAGACAAACAATGAGTCAATAATCCATCAAAGTTGAGAAGAAGAAACAAAATGCTCAATTTCAATCTGATTAATATCGATCCGATTCAACAAAATAAAAGCAACACCAGCAGAAAAACAAAACCTTTAGTCCGATCAATCAAAATCAACGAAAACAACATTGAGCTAAGCACTATAAAAATCAAATCTTTATCTAAAAAGCAAAACCAAACTCACATGAAAGCACGAACAAGAGATTTGCCTTTGCCATCACCAGAAGCAACGATCCTCATCCCATCAGCAGACCACTGAAGATCATCGATCCGACCAGCCAAAACCTTAAACTCATTCTTCAACACATGATCGTTGTAAGCTCCCCAGATTCTAACAGTCCCCGACACATCACCAGACGCGATCCACTCTCCGTTCGGAGAATATCGCGCCACAGTAGCTGGGTAAGCGTGCTCACCATAGATAGAGACCTTTAAAGGATTGTTAAGGTCGAGAGTCACGACGGATCGACCATTAGTGTAGAGGATGGTATCGGACTTCGAGTTACCAGAGATCAGAATTCCTCTACCTCTCTCCGTCGATGGAACACAAGCATAGGTTTCTGAAAGCTCCATCAGAACCGAGGACTTTGCAGAGATTGTTTTTGGGTTTACGGGGAAGAAGAGAGACGAGGAAAATGGAAGGACGGATTTGAGTCTTTTTGAGTTTTGTTTGACATTACATTTGTTAATATTTAGTTGTTGTAATTAGAAAGATAATGTAATGATAATCATTGTTGCAACATTCACTTCTCTGGCACAAACTCATTAGATAACCCAAAAATAATGTAAAGTGTAGTTGTATAATAGTTTTGTGCTAATCACTTTGTTTCTTAAGACTTACATATCATAATGCAGAGTAGTATATAACATTAAGAATAATAAACTTCCATTGATTTTTGTTGGAAATACCTTGAATTATGAACAATTTTGAAAAATTATATATTTTCTACTAAATTAGAAATGAGTGGAACCAAATTATTTCTCTATTATCTTCATTCCATTTTAATCAATTCCTCAATCTCTCATGTTTTTACCATTGTAATTTTAGATTAGACTAATGGGTGTGTTATTTGGCCAAAAAGGTAAATGTGCGGCCCATGGGCAAGTTAGTTTAGCCCAGCCCAGTTATATACGCAATAATGCCAAAGTCAATGAATCGCTAGCAGTTGATTGGCGCATTAGTGAACCTCTATCTAATCACTACCACAAAAAAAATGTTATGAAATATCTTTTTCATAATATTTCTCAAAGGAAAAATCTAACGAATGGAAGCATTCGATTATTGAATGAAATATTATTTGAACTATATGAGAAAATAAAGTGTCAGTCGTGGGGCTTTTTACATCTCTTGGTCGCATTGATAATTCATATAAAATATAGAATATGATAGGGATGAATCATGAATGTATTATTGTTATAGGAGCATCCGTGGTTAGAGAGAAGATAAGGAAACATAAGAACAAAGCTGTCACAAGTCTCTCTGTCTCTCTCAAACCAGCCACACCACCTCGTCCCCATTACTCACATGCCTTTCTCTGACTATTATTCTTCTCCTCCCAAAAACTGATATATTTATATTGATTGCGCTCATATAATTTGATATGACCGAAAATATTGTTGAAATATTTTCAAATTGTGATTTTTCAATATTTAATTGACAAAATACAACAAGATTTTTTTGATGTAATAAAATGTTAAAGAACATGGCTACTAAAACAACAACGACACCAAAAAACTAATTTACAAAGACAGAACCAAAGCCCTCTCTCTTTCTCTCTATCTGAATTTCACTTCTCTCAACCAACCACGTAATGCCACGTGCTCCACGTCACAATCAAATCCAACCATGGTGTGCCACGTCACCACGACCTTATTAGGACTAATGTGATAACGCTGTAAAGTAAGAAGTGGACCAAGTGGTGCGGATACTGAAGTGAAGTTGGCGAGCCGTTGGAGAATTCGGAAGAATCGACGGCTAAAGGCATGCCGTCGCTGCCGAGAGCACATGAACGTGGCACGCCATCGTGGTTCAGCATGACGGCTCGGAGGACAGAAGTGACAGTGGGGAAATAAGCAGTACGGTTCTTAGCGAGAAGCCAAGTGAGACCCATGAGGACACAGTCTTTGTTGTGCATCTTTGCTGTTCTGTTTCGGTCTTCCTTTGATGGGTTTCTTGTCCCTGAAGTTTTCTTCGGATTTAGCTGCAAAATGAAGCAGAAGTGTTTGTTTTGATTAGGGTTTGTTGCTGCTGACTAAAGTAATGATTGAGGATTGTAGAAAGTAGAAAGGTGGCAACTAGTTGCTAAGCTTTTGGCTATGGTGGGTTGGTGATTAAGATGCAGAAGAATGAAATCATATGATGGAAGACAAAACGTCGCGTGGAGATCACGGATTCTGTTAGCGCGTATATGTGTGTCAGACTGTCAGATAGAAAGAGAACAAAAAGCTAAAGAACAAAACTTTTCCCAAATTACTACCATTCGCCATATGATGGATAGATCAGAAAGAATCCTAAACTACATAATTCCAAATCTTCACTCACTCATATAGTAAAACCCTAATCCTTAAACACCAAATAAATATCATTAAAAAAGGGCTTCTAAACTTTGGACTAAACCTTACATAGTTAACTACTATAACTAGTCCATCAATTCCTCATTACTCATCCAAAAAATTGTCTTAATCAGTCAATCAAACAAAATCCAGAAGCTAAACACCAACAACGCTTCAGGGTATCTATAGATTATCTAAAAGTTACTAGATTTGCACACACATTTTACCAATTTAGCCAACCTAATTCCATTTGAACTTCACAGTGGCAGCTTCTAAATATAGCAGCAAAGTTAGTGACTTTACCTTATAGAGACTGTTCAAGCACTTGTTGCAACCAAGAAGAGGTGAGAATCCATCAGCATTGTTGTGGCTTCCACTCAAACAATCAGTCTCTAATCTATCAACTCTCTCGTCTCCAACGAGTCTCCCTTCATCATTCACTCTAAAAGCCTCGGAACAGCTCAACGGATGCAATCTGATTCCACAGTAGCAGTAAACGACGTCGCAAGTCTCGTTCGGTCTAGTGAGCTCAATCCCTCTCTGCCTCAGAGATTTCCCTAATCCGTCAACGCAAGTCTCCGAGTCATCGGGAAGCAAAGGCATATCTTCTTCAGGAGTCGTTACCGCGGCGGAGGAGGAGGATGAGTTTCTTGCGGCGGCGGAAATCGAACGGCTTAGAGCAGTGGTTGAGTAAGCAGAGTAGAGCCACGCGCCTAGTACGGGGCAACATTTTCCTTTGTGGAGCTTTTTGCCGCTGCAAGCTGACTTGATGCCGTGGAAGAGGTCTTCTGGTAAATCGAGTGGGCAGCCGGAGAAATCGGATTGCTCCGGGAAAGCGGGTATGGTTGCGGGTGGGGATGATTTGACCCGGAATGGCTGGACTGTGACCGGTTCAGGTGAAACGGGTGATAGAATGGTGAAGAGGAAGATGATGATGAGGGAAATGGAAGAAGGCGCGTGTTGGAACATCGCCGGAACAGAGGAGACAGAGTAATAGAGAAAGAGAGAGGGACAAAGAGTGAGAGACTGGAAGAGATGTGTAATAAAATATCACAAATGGGATCTCGATATATACCAATTTAATACTACTAAGTCAGTTTTTTTATTAGTTTTAATAATGTAAAAAAATCAGTGGAAAAAAATTTGTGATCAAACATTCTTAAAATTACAAAACATTTCTTATGCTTCGTTAACACTCCATTTTTCAGTGTGTAGGACAATAATAGAAAAAATAAACTTTTTAATCGTAATCCATGCTGGCGACTATTTTATGAATAATGAAATCATATTGGATTATTACTTATTAGGGTAACCTTAGTTGAATATTGAGGGTTGTGAATCACGGGACGATTGTTCTTTGCATTGAAACTTGAAAGATCACAGAGGCAAGTGATCGACAGGTTCACTGTTATTTGTTAATAATTTCAATACATAAGAGTTTGGAAGGATTCGTTTAAGTTTAGCTTATCATATTTGAGTACTTTTTTATTTTATTTTTAAACGCTACATATTTACTAGATTTGATATGTAATCTGTATAATCAATAAAATTAGCAGAGTCCGATTTCAACAATGCAGATAAACTACAAAATTATAGTACTAGCATGTGTTTGTCTCGTAATGCAGATAAACTTTTCCGTTAATTAGTTTACAATATAATGCAATTAATTTTTCGCAACTTAAATGTCATGGAAAACAAGAGACCATGCAATTTTTTCAATCACTAATATAGCTATAAGAAAAAAGTCGTCAGATTAGTTTTATTATGGTTATAGACTTATACTTTAGCTGTTTTGTCAATTTTCATGAAACTTTTGAGTTGTAATAAAACATTTTTTTGATAAAGAAAAATAAAGAGTTGTATAACAACTTTACTCTTATTTCCATGAAATAAAAAAAATATTCTATCTCAAAAGAAAAAGAAGTCTAACTTCTGTCTTTTTGTTCCAAGTGTTTTTTAGTCCTTTGATTTCTAGGAGTCTCTATTAATTTGGTTTTGTTTTGTTTCTTATTTTGTTGAAGCAAGAACTAGTTGGACGACGACGACCACAAGAACATAAACACTAGGAGTCTAGGATTTATCTCGAGATTAATAGTACAAGTATGTTCATGGAATTTTACTTTTATATCCATTTTACCCACAAAACACTATTGGTTGATAGTAAAAAGGAAAAAGAAAGAATTATGTGGAGCTCCATGTTAAAAAGGTAATGTCAGGCATGCGAATGGTTTGTTGTAGTGAAAGCTGCTTAAACTATAACACTACAAAACCCTTTTTCGGGAATGCCATTACAAAAGTATCTATCTATAACGTAATGCAAGATGGATTCACTTACGTCACAAGGACAAGAGACTATTTTACTATAGAGTTACAAATGGTAAATTTATAATATACTTACCGTGTTCAAACTTCAAATATCATATCAAAAATAAACTTAGTCAGTCAATTTGGATATAGACTTAGACTATAGAGTAAAAGAAGAAACTAAAATTTACAACATTATTGTAGGGGTTTTTGTACATATGGGCATATTTTGACCCAAAAATTAGAATAGAAACATATTTTATTTGGGCTTATAAGTCTGGGTACTTTTTGGTCTGTAAATGACCATTTTGCCCTCGAATGTGTTGATGATGATCTTCATCTTCTCCGTCGTGAGACAACAACCTCACTGTCTCCAAATTGAAATTGAGAAGTACAAAGAAGACGATAACTACCCATAACCCATGATATGAAAATCCAAATTAAAAATAAACTCATTATCGGAACTTCCTATAATTACTAAACCCATAACTCCACAAACGATAAATACCCAGATTTAATTTTGAATCAATCAACAATCAAATCTCGTTTCCTTCTCCTCCGATGATTCACACAACATTTCTATGACCAACCTTTTTCGATGAATCCAATGGAACTAATTAAACAAGTTTTGTTGCAAGAAAACTAAACCCTAAGGGATGATGTTTAGGGAACCCAAAGGCTTTAATTATAGACACAGATCGATCCATCTCAACTGTAAAACAATCTGATTGTGAATCATGAGCAACTAAGCCATCTTCATCAAACTCGCATCTGAATCAAGAGCTTGAAGAAGGAAGAAAGAATGAAGAAACAATAAAAGGATAAATTAGTCTTTTAGAGAAAAAGAAAATACCCATCCTTATAATCACTTGAGAATATGCCTGAATTCAGAAGAGACCATACTTTACTATGGTTTCCTCGTAATTGATCCCATTATTGTATATTATAGACTACTTTAAAGTTGATCTTTTCAAGTTATTTATGATATGTAGAGCTTGTAACAGCATTTTCACCAGCTCTAAAGAGATTATTAGTAAGTAAACCAAAAGAGAACAAAGAAAAAGTAAATGGGACGACTAAAAAGAAGAAATTCAGCAGTAAATCAAGTTAGGTTAGGCACATATGGGTCATGAAGAAAACACACACTTTAACTATAATTTATAATGCCTGATAAAGTCAAATACTTGTCAGGCATAAATCCAGGGGTTAACACAATTCTTCTTTAATTATATTCTCCATCCATTTTTAATACAACTCGACTTGATGGACAAATTGAAGACCAATGAAGGTTAAGTTGTTTTGTTCATAGCTCATGAGTCATGTCTCTCAATATCTCTATCAAGATCAGACTTCTTCTTCGTCTTCTCTGAGAGATGTGTACAAGACTTGTAGAATCAGCCGTCTACTGTTAGCAACAAGTTTCAATCCTCAATCTCTGAAACAAGTCAAGTGTGGAGAGCCGCGACCTTTTGAGACAGAGCATCAACCGTATCATTGTTTGATTCCCCGTACTGCAAAAAACTCAAGAATCTGAAGAACAAGTGTAGACAAACTTGTACTATATAATACATCTCATCTAATGCTTCTTGATATTTTACCTCGGACTTGTTTCTTGGTTTCATGCCAATGCATTTAGATGCACTGATGCTGGCACTTTTCAGCAAGCTGCGAGCGCTGTAACCCGTCTGGCTCGTCCCATTCCTGTAGTCTGACCCCTCGTGTTGTGACGTTGGAGGGCTTTCGAGGGTCGTGACTAAAGACGCTATGGATCTGTTCTCGATATCGTGATTATGTGATCCATTCTCTTTCTTAGGAGCAGGGACTCGCTCTCTGAAACAGAAGAGGTTCCAACACAACATAATGGAATGAGATGATGCAAACTTTAAAAGAATCCGGGAAATCAGTTTTACTGACAAACCAACAAACGAAATTGTATACCTAGGCAAGGAAGCGTGTTGGCGTTGAAGAGGTGAGCCTTTCTCACCCTTACCGTAATTTTCCTCAAGATGAGCAAATTGTCTCTTAAAGCGATCAACACCACTGCATTTTCATTTAGATTACAAAATCTTTATCTTCACTTCTCATAATTCGTAGTAAATTTTGAACACGGATTCTAAATGTTTTTATATACCTTGGGTACATGAAGCTAGTCTGTTCTCCACCTCGAAGATATTCTTGCAGCATCTGAGGATGATACTCTAATATCTGCATCACATTCAACTTTTGTAAGGATTACGATTACCCGATGGATACGTGCGAAAAAGGAAGAAGATACATTTTGCCATTGTTCAGAGCTTAATCAATCCAAACAAGTTTAGTGAAGCAAAAACAGTAAGAGATTAGTGTACCTCTCTGTAGATCAATTCTCTCACATCTTCTTTTGTTATCTTCCTTCTTTCAAACTCAAACTCGAGTTTCGGAATCGGTTGAGTAGATGGTTCCCGATCAACGTTTGCCAGACCATAGAAGTAAGGATCTGCCAGTGCCTGTATATACACACACACATGTATATATAATGTTTCCTTTTCTGAGAGCGATTGAAACTGCTCTGAAATTTTGAAGTGGAAACGCTAGAAAAAACAAGTATAGAGGAGCTAACCTCTTCAGCTGAGGGACGGTCTTTGGGATCAAATGCAAGAAGACGGTGCAGTAAGCGAAGGGCCAATGGGTCTACATGAGGAAATTTGTGAGTGAATGGAACTGGCGGTTTTCTCCTCATATTGCCGAGATATCTCCTCGCCTTTTCATTACGAATCTGCAACAACACAAAACACTGATCATCATTACAGGAAATAGAAATCTGATACAATCAATCCTGGTCTAGTAATGATATAACAGTAGTATTCCCATACCTCTGTGGGACACATACCTAAGTGAGTTTTCCTACCAATTAATATGAATCCAACCAAAGCTAGCATAAACTACTTGCCACATAACTGTGGCCGGAAAGTACTAGTAAGCAAATAGTCATGGTTTATAAAACTTTTAATTCATAAGTCATAAGACATCACAGAAATTCTAGCATGCAAGTTTTAGCAAACAGAAATAGATAACTCTACCAACTAACCCTTGCAATAGCTTCGGGAGGAGGAGTACCAAGCAAATCAGTCATAATATCCAATTGGTGCACCACATTCTTCCCAGGAAACAATGGCTTCCCAGTGAGCATTTCTGCAAATATGCATCCTATGCTCCATATATCAATGGCAGGAGTATACTGCAGCAAAGAAAGCAATAATCCGTTTTAACCTCAGGTTGTGGTGTCATAATATGTGAATCAGACAACTTTTGCAAAAAAGAAAATAGAGAATTGCATTTTACTTTGGAGAAGAAAGAGCCACAAAGTTCTGGCGCACGGTACCATCTTGTAGCAACATAGTCCTGCAAAGAAGCGAAAACCATTTGATCACAACACTTAATGCATCAGAGAATATAGAAAAAAAGAAACTTATGATTTCATTGAGTAGCATACAGTCCAGAATATAGCCGAAGGTGCATCATTAAAGGACACTCGAGCAAGCCCAAAGTCGCAAATCTTCAACTTGCAATCAGAGTTGGCTAGAATATTTTTAGGCTTCAAATCACGATGAAACACATTAGCTGTATCGAATAAAAAAGTTTTCCATCAGATTGAGTTTGAAAAGCAGTAATGGACAAAAGGAAACACGAATTTCTCAAGCCAAGGCACTCGCCTGTGTGTATGAACTTCAGACCACGAAGAAGCTGGTAGAGGAAAAACTGGTAGTGCTCAGGTGTAAGATCATCGTTCGCCTTGATAACTTGGTGAAGATCTGATTCCATCAACTCGAAAACAACATAAATGTCTCTGAACTCACGGCGTGAAGGAGGAAGCATTACATGCTTTATCTCCACTATATCAGGATGGCGGAGCAACCTGAGAAGCTTGATCTCTCTTAGAATCCGCGTTGCATCAGAGACGTGCTCAAACACATCATTGATTTTCTTAATGGCAACCTTTTCGCCTGAATGTGTGTCGATTGCAGATGCCACAACACCGTAACTTCCTTTCCCTATAACTTCTTGGATTTGGTATCGGCTAGCTTCACCGTATTCTGTAAAGAACTCAGTCTCCAGTGCAACCTAAAATAGTAGCATTATATACCAAAACAGATTTTAGATAGAAAGATATGAAAACTGAGAAGAATTTTGCCTAGTTCTCCAAACTCTACAGATCATATGTATCTTCTAGACTTTATAAGGTACCATAGATTCAGGGTGAGACTATACGGAATCATAAACCAGTTAAGAGCCGATGCAAAGGAAACATAATCAAGAAGAAACCAAATGAACAATGTAGCATTTCTACTACTTCTAAAAAAAAATTCAGATCACGTATATAAGGTAAGTTGCCACAGAGTAAGATAATTCCAGAGGGCATAAAGCCGAGGCGAAAAATGCAAAATCATGAACATGAAGCAACCAAATCCACATAAAAGATCCAAATGATCAGAGATGGCTTTGCATTTTCCACCATTTCCCAAGCAAATAAACACCAGAAATTTTGGATAAGAATCACAAAAAGTGTTGACCTTTTCAATCTAATAACTAAAACCCAGTAATTAAACAATGATTTGCTACAGTTCCCCGTCCAATGTAGTTGGAGAAATTAAACAGAAACTCATAATCACAAAAGGCAACAAAACCTACGAGGTCCAAAAATCAATTCTAAATCTGGAGAAATCAAACAGATAAATGAAACGACAGATCCATATGAGCAAGCAATACCCAAAACGTTTACATAGAGAACAAAAACGAACCTTTTTATGAGGATCCATGAGAATATAATTCCTTCTAGAAACCCTAATGCAGTTCAAACCAGACAAATCAAAATCTCTAACAAGGGAGAAACTTTTCGCTTCTTCTTCTGCTCTTTTCTCTTTTCCTCCTTCTTCTTCCTCTTCTTCTTCTTCTTCTTCTTCTTCCTCTTCTTCCTGATTTCTGTAAATAGTTGTGAGCTGAGACCGTAAATTACTAACAGATAAGCGATCACTTGATGAAGCAGAGTGACGAGAGCTGGTGCTGTTACTGTTGGTCAGAGGATGATTAGAAGCATTCCGAGAATGAGGATGATTATTAACGTTGGTGCTGTGACTAGCACCCATCAAACACCTCCACCACCACTTTTAAACTAATTTTAATTTAATTATCATCGATTGACAATAACAATTATTATTAGTAAATAATAATGATTTTCACGTCGTCGACGCACGAATCTCTCAGGTATGGCGTGCTTCTCTCTTTCTAATTCGACTCTCCATTACTATTATTTTTTGTTGGCTGGTTTGGTTCTCTTGTCCGAAGGATGCGGAAGATAGAAGAAGAAGAAGAAGAAGAAGATGAAAGGTGGGTTTGGCACGTGCGACTCACGTGAAGCGTGTGTTTCTCTTTTTCTTAAAGGGCATGTTTGACTATTTACATTGCTTTTTTTTTAATTAACTTCATTCACATGGCTTTATAACACCTAAAAACACCGCAGATGAATTTAACTTGCGTCCGTGACATAACCAGATTAGGAAAAATTAGGCTAACAAAATTAACAAATCGTATAACTATTTTTTGATAAGGACAGTATATAATATTGAAATTCAAAAAGCGTGTTTGAGAAAAAGAAAATAAAAATGGTGGTGGTGGGTAGGGCCAATAGCCTAATAATAAAAGAAGGTTATGTTTGAGATAATTGTAAGATGCCAGCAAATGTCTGCTCTGTAACTCTTCTAATGCACGTCTCCGGTCGTGTGTGACTCGAGAGGACCCAACCAAATATGCAAAAACATTTAAATAAAAAACATAAACAAATCATTTCAAATTCGAGAGAAAAATAAAAGGGTCTTAAAACTGTTAATTATGCAACAGATAGGCCCATGTAATGTTGAGGTCCATCACATAAGTAAACATTATATTGAAGGCTGATAATTCGGCCCGTTAAAAGTGTTGTTTATAAGAGGTTGTGTGTACTGTGTAGTGTGACATATCAGAGGCGACAAAACATATCATAATCTTTTGTTTTGTTGGAATTCTGGTGTGGTGATCGTCTTTTGTCATCTGCTTACTTGGTGTCTGGTGATTGTGTCTTCTGATCGTCTATTACCAGCCGCACTTTGTTTGACCCTTGCTTGAAAGTATTCGAGCACACGCATGCACACATCACAACACAGATATATTAGTATTAAAAGAATGAGCATACATAAATTGTTGTATGAAAACGACACGACTCAGGTGATACTTGGAGTTTGAATGATGAGCATATATCGGGTTTTACTTGCGCTTAATGCATAAGCATAAACGTACTGTACTCTTTATAATATCGTATTGTAATGTCAGTAATATGTACCAACAATTCTCTTGTTGGATGATTCTTTTTGGGTACCGTGATGTATGGGCTGGCTTTACCAAGGAGATAGGTGTGACACTTGTTCCCCCATAGATTTATCAATTGTTCTTAGTCCCATTGATTTTATTTGAGATTTGCTACTTCAAAATTCAAATGGTGAAATCTATCCAACTACCCTTTTGAATCCACACATATAATACACAAAAGTTCATTAAACAATATTAAAATGT
>Ga0041059_1002414_pt1 | contig 13943 bp, 8 predicted proteins | sample AraColnosormetaG_FD_56232 | JGI IMG/M metagenome (GOLD analysis project Ga0041059, IMG submission 56232) | Arabidopsis roots microbial communities from North Carolina, USA - Col MF nosort | ecosystem: Host-associated > Plants > Roots > Unclassified | place: USA: North Carolina | collected 2013-09-02
ATTATAAAGTCCAAGGTCTTGTTTGCCCCCAAAAAAAAAAAAAAGGCTAAGGCCCAACATAACCATTTGGCTCGACCATACAACGAAAAACAAATTCACAGATCCACAAAAGACAAAGGAATTACTGTTTTTTTTCTTCATTACATATTTATCTTTTTTTATATGTATATGCCTGAGGAACTTTGGTACCTTGATCTTGTTTTTGTTGCTTTGGCTTATGTGTTTCAGTAAATATTCACTCTGTTTTTTTGCATTCTTTAGTTAGATTCTATATCTTGCTTAGTTCCTTTATTGTTCAGTCTGCTATTCCTAGTATAGCCTACCTACTGCAAAACTCACATGGGTTCAAGAAACTAACATTATTGTTGTGTGGGAAAGTGTCAAATTAATGTGAAGCTGTTGCATTATGGTATAAACATCCCAACTGTACAAGCACATATATCTCTTTGATCTTTTGGTCTCTGTGAAACTAAAAACGAGACAAAAACACCGTTTGACCCTGAAAATCTGACGAGACATATTACATGCAGAAAGCGACATGTGAGATGTGACTGAGTGAGTGGCTCTGTTTTTGGTATGTCTACAGAGAAAAAGTGCACAAACTTAGTCCAACAAACATATCTTCTCCTTTTTGATGTCATCCTTTATGGATTTTTTTTTTCTAATAACCAGATAAATTATACACACACCAATCATAAAAATAAAAGTCTCAGTTGATAAGTATGGAATCTTCCGTACATTAAAAGAGCTGTGATGAGGAAATCACATCATCAATCAAATATAAGCAGTATAATCTTGTAACCAAGGTAGAGAGAATCATTCTTAATTAGGCTACATATGATTTCAAATGATTTTTATTCTTAATTTAACGATCAACACTTCTTAGTAAGTGTAACTCTAAGACCATGTTTCATGCGAAGAATAGGACCAGGAGCTGGTTCAATCTTCTTCTGCCCTTTGACAACCTTAATATCATAGTTTTGTAATATCTCCACGACCACTATCTTCATTAGAGTCATAGCTAGTTGCTTACCTATGCAACTTCTTGGACCTGCATTAAATGCTAAGAACTTGAAAGAAGGCTCATGTCTCAAGCTAGTTGTCTCTGAAAGCCATCTCTCTGGCTTAAACTCTGATGCATCTTCTCCCCATACGGCTCTCATCCTCCCCAACGCGTAAATAAAGATCAAAATCTTCATACTTGAGTCAACTTTGTGCCCACTTGGAAGCACATCTGGTTTTATAGGAGACATTCGCTCGAATGGAACCGGTGGATAGAGTCTCATTGCTTCATACAACGCGCCATGTAAATATACCAAGTTATTCAAGTACTCCATAGGTTCACAAGATGGCTTCTCTTGGCCACCATTACTTGTGTTGATCTCTTGGCGAATTTTAGTGACAACTTGAGGGTTTTCCAACAAAAGCCAGAAAAACCAAGTGAGGGCAGAAGCAGTGGTATCTCTTCCTGCTAGAACGAAAGCTAAGATGGTGTCTCTGAGGAACTTATCATCACTCGGATTCAACAGCTCGTACTTGGTTGTATCTATCTTTATGTGGTATGTCAATATATCCTCACTTTCTGATCCGTTGGAATGATAATCAAAACCTTGTGATCTTGTCTCTTCTCTCTTTTCTAATATGTACTTTGCACACGCTTGATTTAAAGTGGCGTCAGCTTTTGAAAACTTCTTCTCTTGTCCAAATCCAACACATTTTTGCAACTTCCACAAGAGTCTCGGTCTAACATGTCTATGCATAATCCCTTCTCCTACATGATCGAGAGCTTTAGCGAACTCAACCTCTGGCATTTCAATGGAGAGAGATCTAGGATCAGCAGAACCGGTTACTGTCACTAGAGTCGTATCAAACATAAACCTTTTGAACACATCTTGCAAGTCCACCACCGTTCCATTCTCTGCAAAATGATTGAAAAGAGGAACAAGCCCATCCTTGAGCACTTCTCGTGGTACTCATTGACAAACTTTGAAACCCTTGATGGTTGAGCATCACTAGAGAAGCTTTCTTCAGATTCTTCCATAACTCTGAATCGTCTGTTGTGAGTATCCCATCTCCAAAAACATCAAACACTTGTTTGAAATCGGGACCTTTGGTGTAATTGGAGAAGTTTGAGCTCATTATATGATGAATATTAGTTGGATCAACAGTGAACAACATATCCATACCAGTGAACCATGGGCCTTTAAATGGAAATGTCAAGTCAGAGTTCTCGAGAACCTCCACGCTGAAGTCATAGATCCGATGGAACTCCAAGAGCAGACCCGGAAGCATCCCGAGAACCGGCCAGTTCCCAAGGAAGAAGTGAAGGATGATAAAGCAAAAGATGGCTATGGAAGCTTCGAATAAGCTTATTGAAGCCATTAGAAGAGTTTGATTTATACACACACACACTTGTGATGGTTTCTTTGAGTGCGCAAACAACTTGATTTATTTATATACATGTAGCTATTTTTTTTAACTTATCATTATTATGTGTAGATTTTTCTTTCAATATCCTTAACTGACCATTTCTTATCTCGAAGACTTTATATGTGAACACATGCACATTATCACATACAGAGAGACAAGGGGGCAATGGTTGGACCGTAAACGATTATGTATACTTTGACTATTAGTTAAGAGTAATTCACGAAAACCAAAGGAAACACATGACCAATTCATATACAAAAGCATCTCAAGAAATGACAAATTGACCAATTCCTTACAAAAACTGAATCTAGCTAGACAACTTTCCCAAGAGGTTATCTCAGTGATTCAATGTAAACACATTCCACGTGATCCAAGATTTATTAAACCCCCTATGAAGCATACAATGAACTTAATCTAATATCACAATGGAGACATTATTGCTGCGAGGAAGTGTTGAATCCACCTGATGCAGTTCTTTAAACCTTGTTTCATTAAGGTCACTTCCCACGCGTACAATTATTGTCTCCAGATGCAGTTCTGAGCACAAATTCCACAAACAAAGACATGAGCTCAGGCATTAGCTTCGTTAATCCAAGTGTTGAAGAGATTGGAAGATCATTGATCTAAGAGTCAATGATTTGACCTTGAATGTCGGAAAATGAACACCATTGAGCTCGGCAAGGCATAAAATCTAACAAAAGATATACAGAGAAAGATAGTGAATACTGAAGCAGCACCTAAATGATGAAAACTTATCCATCAACCATAATCTCGAGTGACTCTGCAACATAGTAGTGAGTTCTCTATAGGCTTTAGAGAATGCAAGAATGGCTAAACATATCTGAAGAAAGACTTCCCCAATAGTAAGGTTCTGTACGTTCTGCAACTTTTCTAGCATCTTTAGCACCATGTCTTGAAGACAATCTGGCTTCAAGGTTCAGCTCCACCAAACTATATGTCGAGTTTAGCTTCGGTTAAAGAAGAGAAATCAACTAAACTACATGGTATTTGAGAGTTTCTCAAACTCAAACAATGAAGATGTGGCGCCACAATCTGCAATGGTCCCTTAAACCAAACACAGCGATCTATCACCAAAGATCTTCAGATTCAGTGATGTCTTCTTTTTCGATCTGTTATTTTTTTTCTTTTTTTTTTTGTTATCAGAAACAATTTCGTGAATTTTTGAATAGTGTACCAACTAATTATATTGTTGTTACTCAAATAAATACATAGACCGACGAATTGCTAAAAGTTCTGAGATAGACATTTACAAATCTATGTGAAAATATATATTCGATTTAGATAGATAGATATCCCTTCATGCACAAAATCATGCATGGGTTTCAATTCATGAGATATAAATTTAGGCGGCACAGTCCCACGATAATGTAAATAGTATATAGGTGGAAGTTGAACATCTCTTTTCTGATAAAAATGAATGTATATTAACCATTTTGATTGATACGATAGAGACTATGATTTGTTCTTAAAAACATCTAATCAACCTACTAATTATAGACATTACCTAAAATATAATTAAGGTTCAAATTATATAGTTGTTAGCTAGATATAATTAATGTTTGTTTACTAATACATAAATTACTAAGATGTTTACCTGTCTTTATCGTATCAGATTTATATATATGCTTTTTGTATGCATCAATCATTTATTTCACGGTTTTTGATTTATGAAAAAATTAAATTGATACATTGTTTGCGGTCAAAAACGAAGAAACCAATTCAACCACTTTTACAATTGTCCAAGTAAAGAGTGTGACTACCACTAGCTAGTATGTGCACCATGAATGCGTCAGGTCTGCAACAAGTTTGAAGCTATCAATGGCCTTACAGGTTTGAGCTTTAGTTCTTGATGGATTTGAGCCAAGTCATTCGCCATAATTCAAGGACTACTAGACAAGAAAGGTAAGTTATTTCTTCATTACCCGGAGGCCTCATCAAACATTTATATTTCTGATTCTACTACAAAATGGTTTAATTTATCTTGTTTTGTGCAATATTGATAGGATATGTTTGGTCCTTTTCAAAACTATGAAGCACATGCCATCTGAGGGATGGCCAGTAATTAATTCGACCCCTTTTTTGTATCGGCTAAACTAGTAAACTGTAGATGCAAACAAAACAAGAGTGAATACCCACAACTACGTACACTGCTACTAAGTAGTAACATAGGTCAAATCATTAATTGCAGGTTATGTTTTGATAAAATTCATAAATCAAATCATTAATTACCCCAACCGCAAATCTTGACTCTTGCTTGTCTCAATAGTCAATGATCATTAAGACTCCATATTAACCTTTTACGCAAATTGAGAACAAGCATTGATAAAATAAAGTATCAATTAATTCAAGGTTTATTCACATCTGTATTCGCTGTTGGGTTTCATTTATAACATTAAAGCACATTTCTTATACTACTAGCTAGATATTTGCACCACTTTTTTTTATTACAAAGTTATGTTTTGCAAGTTGTGTAATAACTTGAGTTCCTATAAATAGCAGAGGACGGTCTAAAGCCAATTTCACAATTCGAACCAAAATGGAAACCAAAATCCCTAAGTCAATGATCGCCGGAGTACAGACTGTCATGCCGGTGGAAGTGACGCAACACCGGGAAATCCGCTCCGTATCCGTCGTAGATCCCGTCGGAGTAGGAATATTCCGGCGAACGGTTAACATAGTTACGTATTACAAAGAAGCAGGTGATAGTGGTGGTGAGAGAGGGTGGTTAGTCGCCGGGTGGATCAAGGAATCTTTAGGGAGAGCCTTGACGGAGCAGCCGATGCTTTCCGGTAGGCTACGGAGGAGGAAGACGGCGGGGAATGATGGTTTGGAGTTAGTGGCCAATGATAGTGGTGTGAGGATGGTGGAGGCTAAGTTTCCGGCGAGTCTGCCGGAGTTTCTTGAAATGGCGAAGAGAGACAAAAGCAGAGCTGAAGCAGAGACTGTTTTCTGGAAAGACATTGATGAAGATGAACCTCAATACTCTCCATTGTTCTATGTTCAGGTTATTTGCAAACTCAATTATTTATGTCATCTATCAAATTTTAATATACACTATAATTAATAATATATTTTAATTAAAATCCTCAGACTTACAATTAATGTTTCTTTTTTTTGGTTTGGTCTAAAAAATAAAAATGTTCCTTCACATATATAAATATTGAGATTTTTTTTATATATTTGTTAATAGGTGACTAATTTTGAGAGTGGTGGGTACTCAATTGGGATAAGCTGCAGCATCCTAATAGCTGATCTCTTCCTTGAGACAGGTTTCTTAACCAAATGGGCTCAAATCCAAAGCTCTTTAGCTCAAACCACACTCAAACCAGTATTCCACCTCCCTTCTCTCAAGCAAGACTTTGGTAATTTCCTCACTGAATTTTTTAGGTCAGCCTCGGTTCTCGACCGCGGCGAACCTATTGCTTTTCGGGCCAAAACATGCCTGAAAATATCACCAGCCTGCATTGTAACTAGCAAAAGAACGAGTGGGGATGTTTTCTTATTCATCAAGGAACAAAGCAGTGGCGAAAATAGTACTGGATGTGATGGTACGAAGGTAGAGATACATTCGAGTGATGAAGTGATTAAGGGTTGCGATTGCGGTCGTGATTCAGAGGAGACAAATGATGGAGTACTTGATAAGAGTTTATCGTTTGGGGAAAGACTTGAAGTTACTTCATGTTGGGTTGGGTGTGTCTCAAAAGGGGTAGTATTTGTTTTCCCATCTACTTTTGGGGATGCCAAGTCGCTAGCCAAATTTATTGTTGCACTGCCAAAAGAGTAACTCATTAATATCAGTGACATGCATGGTTTGTATAATGTTTTGAGTAATGTTATCAATTTTAATGTAGATGTACTACGCTACTATTATAATGTTTGTTGGGTATTGATTGTGAAGTTGTTAATTTTTATGGTGTTATTGATGTATCTTAAATTGTAAAACACCGAACTCGATATATATAGCTACAAATGTGTTTCGATAGAAAAAAAAATGTCGGTAATATGTTAGACCATAAAAATATGGTTTATTTGATTTAACAAAATGAAAATATACTGTGGAAAAGCTAATTATGATATAATGAAATAATCTCCGATACAATGCAAAACAATTAATTACTTACGGCCACGCACACAAACCATTTTTACTTGTTAATGGTAGTAGTTCAAACTCATCACGTAAAACGCAAAACATCAACGTATATTATCCGAATTCGAATATTTATTGGGTATCGCAACTAATATGACAGGTTACGTAGAACAAACACTGATTAATAATGGATCTGTCATTCTTCCTACTTATAAAAAAGAAAATATAATCCTTATTATATCGTTAGGTAATGGTATATATATACAAATTCGAATATTTTATTGGCTATTACAACAAATTTGACAGGTTAGGTAGAATAACACTGATTAAGAATGAAATAATGGATCTGACATTCCTCCTACTTATAAAATAAAAATATAATCCTTATTATTTTCAGTAGGTATAATGGTTTAAATATCGACGTGACATTGATGTTGACAAAAAAAGAAGTAAATATTGATATATGAAAAGTAGATAGGTGAAGATAGTATCATTTATTATTATTATACCCAATTGACATTTGCAACTAACTAGTAATGGAACATGTATGTAAATAAGATCAAGTCAACCATGCAATCTCATAATGAACGTGTAGGTAGAAATATGAATGGCATGATGGATTTGTGTGTGGTACAAAAGAAAGAGCCATGTGAAAAGAAACATCATCGATCAATTCCTTATCTTCTTTACTTTTTTGATAAGAATGTGAATTTCATTAGAATGAAGTGTGCATTTCCATTACGAGCGACGCAACATAATTTTCGGATTTGACAGTGTGATTTTGTCAAATTATTATGGGTACCCAAATATACAATAATATTAAAACCAGTTTAGGAATTTCTTTATGTACAACTTTTTCCATAAGTTTAAAAAGAGAGTTTCTTTTGTTTTCCTAGTACTTATACTTATTGCTATTCTTTTGTACAAAATCCTAAAAAAGAAGAAAACTTTTTAAAACCATGTTAAAAAGAAGAAGAAGAGCTTCCTTTCGTCTCTTCTAACAATCCACTCTTCTCTTCCACTACCGCTTCTGCTAACTTTTTACAAGAACCTAACTTAAGAGAGATGGAAGGAACCTTGACCTTCCGTTATGGCATAAATCAGCTTCTCCTTCATCTTCTCCTGCAAACACACAGACAGGAAAAAGACAGAAACACAACACAGTGAGATTGATCATGAGACCGGCTATTTAATCAGAGAAATCCACGAGTAGTAAGAGGGCGGTTAACAAAAGATTCACGAGAGAGATATCACTTTGGATGAATAAGGAGGAAGCTTCAGATAATTGGCGCATGTCATCACACTAGGGAGGTCAGTATCTGAAGAATCGCTACCATGCTGTTGCACAACAAAAGAAAAAGCCTATGAGAAAAGAGAAGAGAGCATTTCATTCAATGTGAGAAAATAGAAGTTTTTTCAGTCCACTGGACCTTGCGGACGATTGTTAGTTTGGGACTGAGAGACGCCAAACCACCATGAGGTAACCGGGGAGATCCTGTTACAAATTGCAAAAAGGCTCGTTGTTGCTCCCTATCAAACTCATGCAGAATCTGCAATAACTGGAATATAAAACAATTGAACCTTTTAGTTTATCCGTGAAAAAGAACAACATAATGCAGAAAGAAAAGTAGATGTTTTCAAAGTTAAAAGGACCAACATATTCAACTGGTGGGCTGCTAGAAGTATATCCATGATCAAACTTGATGTGATCCAAGACTTCATTCATCTGCAAGGAAAACACCTTTTTCAGCTGATGAAAAAGGGTACTCAACACGTCCCATCTGAAGGTTTACTTACACTAAAGAGATCACATTCTCCACACAGCATAGTTTCCAGCTCCTCTTCGTTGAATATCCGAAGATGTTCAATAGAGAAAACCTGAAGAAGGATGCATAAAAGAAGGAGTGATTTAATCTATAGTTAAATCTATTGGTAAGAGTAAAGCTAAAGAATTTACCTGATTAAATCCAGACCGAAATGCTTCCACTTGTTTTTGGATCCCATTACATACTGTGGCATTGACAATACCCTTGATATATTCCTCGAGGTTATCCAAATTTACCTAGAAAGAGGAGTAAAGCAGGTATAAATCTACATGTTCAAGTATCTTGAGAAATAGATTTATTCACAAAACTAAAACAATAAGTACCATATCATTTGCAGAATAGGGAGCGAGATCATAATCCGTGTAGCCAGGCAATGCAAATTCAAGACAAAGGTCCTCAATCTTTGTTCCATGGAAACTTAAATCACACTTGGCTGCTCCGGAATCACCATGTGCTTCAGCGAAAAGCTTTTTCCTACGTACCAGAGCTTGCAATTCCACCAGTGTTTTACAAAGTTCAGGGTCAACGAAGTGGATGTCAAATGAACTCAACTCCTAAAAGACAACTTGCTCTGTAAGACTCAAACAAAGTCGGAAAGAAATATTGAAATGTAAATGAGATACTTGAAGAAACCAATTTACCTGTCCGAGAATTAATTTGTAGAAGGCTTTGGAAAGTGGAAGGTCTAAGACTCGTCCATCTTGTAAAGCCTTTGCTACCACTGTCCCCAAGAGGACAAATTTCTGCAGCACATCTGACGTAGTTGATGTACCTGACCAAGGGCGTGGAAAGAGTCCTGAAGAAGATGCCAAAACTCCCGAGTGTTCGACTGGCTTTCCAACAATAAAACTACAATCATTTCTCCACATACCAAGATCGGGATTTTGAAATGCCCTACTGACAAGCGTATAGAACTCCAGTGTTGGCCCAAGACCAGTCCCGACTTCTTCACTGTATTCAACCTCAATGACCACCTTCTGGTTTCCATATAACTCCATCATTTTGGCAGCAGACTCTAGAATGTTTTCACGGCAAGCTAAGAACTTTTTACGAGGTAAACTACCAGTCACTGGGCGCGCTTCGCCATGAACATTTGAACTGCTAAGGTGCTGTGGATGATGACGGATTTTCTGTGAACCAAAGGCTGCAAGTCGGAAGTATTTAGACTTGGCTTCAAAACTAAATAAACACGGACATGAATCCATTAGATCATTAAACCATGGTGGCAGACCGCAGGTTGACACAGCAAAAGAATCACGAAGCTGCTGCTCTAACTTCTCTGTAAGCTTACTGCTAACAAATTCAGAATGTGGCACAGGACGAACTTGTACCCTCAGATCATCCAAATTCTCTAGCCTACCTTCACCAAAAGCATTAATCCGTTCAAGAGAAATCAGGTGAAAGAGAAATCTGTTCATGCCCTCCAGACTCTTAAGAAGAAACAATATGTCATACGGAGGATGACTTGACCCCTTCAGGCGCAAAGCAAGTCTATGAGTAAACAAATAGGACAAGAACGGGCGATACTCATCATCTTCCATAGATCCAGGTGGAAACAGATTTTCACGAGAATCCCCAAGTTGTGCAGACCTTTCATAAGTGATGTTGTGGGGTCCACTCAGCTTCGAATCGTTGGTTGCTTCACTTTCTGATTTTAGTTTGTGCAAGAGAATCGCCTGATATACTGTCAAAGAACGGTCTAGTTCAAGCCCTTCGAGACGAAACAAAAGTCTAGGTACCGCATCCTCTTTTTCAGAGGAGGTTTCAGAGGAGGAAGCATTCTGTTGTCCTGGAAGTTGCGTCTGATCTTCCACTTGAGATCCCTTGACACAATAAAAAGTTTCCAGAGACACAAAAGATTCATTTACTAAAATAACTAAAACAAGAAGCTTGAAGAGAAGGAGAAACACCTAGGAAGACAACTTCTTCTCAACTAAACAACCAAAACACTACCTAATGCGCAGCTTAAAAACAAAGCCATCACTTTTACTCCATCTTGAAAACTTTCACTATTTGAAGATGATTCAGTTCTAGTACATAATTGCTTCCCCTGAACTCATGTAGGATAAGTTTGATTCACTCCTAATCGACGATAAAAAGAAAGGTTGCACATACTACTTCCACACGACTAAAAATTAAGTCATTTTAGAAATTACCTGCAACTGAGACGCATCAGAAGACTCACTGTCAATCTCCATAGGACTTGAGCTTTCAGCTTGACAAGATATCGAAGTTGACTGCAATTGAGAAGATTGACATTCTATAGCTTGATCTTTTGCTTCCACAGAATCTATAGGTTCTATATTAACTTTAGGCCACAAGTATTGATCGACAGCATCCAAATAGCAAAGTGGGTCAACAGTGACAAAGTCTTGGGAGTAATCACGCAAAGAAGTCTCCCCCTCTGCTTTCAGAAAACGAACTTTTAGGCATGGATAACTAGTGCAACGCCCATTTGGAATAGCCGCAAATGAGTTCTTCTGCTTCAAAAATTGGCTTAGGACAATTGGGAAGTTTTCCAAAGAAGAAAGGGAATTTTGGAGCTTCTGTATTAACAAGGATGAAGTTGCCTCTCCATCAGACCAAAGCAATCTTGTGAACACCTCAAATCTCTTACCAATAAATGGTAAACTATCACATTCAGGACCCCCTTTGCTAAGTTTCCTTTGATAGAGTCCATTAGAAAGATAACTTGCCAGTGACTTTACAACTCCGCTCTCAATGAATTCAAAAGTGGACACAGATTCCCTTCCATTCAGCCTTTCCATGATTTGGTTCCATATTGAGAAGAATTTCTCATCATGCAGGACATGCGCATCAATGGGTACAGTCATCAACTCGCTAAGTGCTACCGACAAGTTCTTGAGGTTTTGGAGGACATCTGTCAAGCCTTTCTCAGAGTTGAATACCTCAGGTCCAAAGAAACCCTCCTTGATACGTGTTGCAAGAACGTAGACAGAATCCTTTTCAATCTTACAAGTTTGTGAAGAAGAGGATAGCGATCTTTCAAAAGATTGGCACAAGCATTTCACAATCTCTTTTGTAACAGGCTTTTGTGAAAGGTCAGCTGATCCCTGATTTTGTTGCCCTCTATCAGAACTTAAGAGTGCTTCAATCGCGAAAAAAACACCTTCCTTTATAAAAGAATTCAAAAAAGTATCTCTGTATTTCTCAAGAAGCACTTCCGCAACCTGTAGTGCTACTACAATTACATGATGATCCTTCCTTGACAGAATGCCAGCCAAAACACTGCAGCATTACGATATGCACTATTAAAAGTTATAAAACAACAGGGTTAGAAGCTCTGCCGAATATATTACAAGAGAAATTACCTTGACATGTTGGTGTTCTTCAGTAACTCGACAATATCACCGGACTTACTCAAGCAAGTCAGCTTGTGAATTGCTGATAGGCAACCATAAGAAACATATACGTTAGCTCCAGAGTTTAGCACCTACAAAACATTCAAAATATATATCTTACTATTAGAGAGGAATAATCAGAAGATTCATACGCACAGAGAATAAAATTGTATTCCAGAAATAACCTGAATCATGACAGGAAGCATGTCTCTTCCAAATTGTTGCAAAAGATCAGGCTGATTGACGAGAAAACTTTCCTTTTCCGATGCCAGCTGATTATCCTCTACGGGTGAAGCTGGAAGAAGCTCAATCACCAACTTCAGGACTTCATGCACCTGAATTGTAAGTTTGATTCCAAACAACATTAAAATCAGACTAAATATTTTACTTTCACCTAATGCTATTTTGGATACATGACTATTTTGAATAGAAAACCCTTTGTATGAATACCAAACAATATAAGAGTGATTGATAATAAAACGCAAACCTGATTAGAACATGCATTGATAGGATGTGTAGAAGACACTGAATGAGAAATGTCATACGTGGACATGATTTCTTTTAAACTGTAGCCAATGTTAAGCTCATATAACGTTCTGAAAGCTAAAGCTGAACCAGAAGATAGTTTTCTTAGCATTCCAATCACACCCTGCCAACCAAAGCCAAAATGCAAGATGTTATCTATATATAATGAAAAGAGAGGTCAAACAAATGGAGAAGAAATCTCATGTACATTGTAGACAGGTTGAGATAGGGTAGTGCGGCTATTCAAGTTTAAGAGATGTGTTGATTCATTAATTAGTCCATGCCTACACAGTTGATCCAACATTGCCGGTGACTCACTGGCTTGATCTGCTATTTTTGTCAAGCAAATAGCCACATTCTCGACCAGCTGCAAATGGAAACATATATGCTATCAATAATTTACAGAAAAATATTTAGTTCAGTGAGAAAAAATAGCAAAAGAGCTGAGCATCATTTTTACCTGTCGATCTTCATATTGAAGAAGAGTGCATAATATTGGAACAGCATCCATGAAAGGCGAGGGAGACTCAGAAGAAAGCTGCTTACATATATTGACCACAGTAGAAATTGCGACTCTCTGAAGCAAATGCGATGTTAAAACCATAAGTCTCTTAATGTCACCCAGTCGGGCTAAACCAAGTCACAATAACAGAAAACAGAGAAATCTGACACAGCAAGGCTATTTGTTTTGGGATGAGTAACCTGTATGCTTGTTGAGAAGAAATCAATAAACGAAAGCACTGCCATAATTGCTCCAGCATTCAAGCAGGCTACCGGCTCATCTCGGGATATTTTCTCAAGTGCTTGCAAACACTAGAAAAGTCAACAGTTAGTATGAAATCAAAACTTGCGTTCTTTAGGTGTAAACAATAAGGTCATTTGGTGGAAAGTATAACGTACCTGCTCAGCAACGTCCAAGTACTCAATAGTCAAAAGTCTTTGGCAGAGAGCAGGAATGGTATCATGTCTTACAAGGAATTCTACTGACGGCGGATAAACATCACACAAATAAGTAATAGCTCTAATTGCGAGGAGCATAATATCTGCATTGTTCTCATGCTTAGCTAACTTTACAAGCACCGGTGATAGCATGTTGGCCATAACACTGGACAGCGATTCTTCAGTAGAAAATGACAACACTTCACATAACTCAGTGAGCCTGGATAACTGTCCAGAAGGATCAGTTTCTCCAGTCAAATTCAACAAAAGAGACTTCAATTTCCCATGATCACCAGATGATCTCTGCCTCTGGTAATCCTGAAGCACCCTCTGCCTCGGATCTTCCTCATCAGAATCGCAAGATCCATAGTCCGAATCCTCCTTATCCTGCTCTTCCTGTTCTTCTTCATCTGATCGACTCGAAGGCGAAGCAGATGAAGAAGTATCCATATCAGCGTCAACGTTTTCATGTCCTGGATTCGTATCATTAGCTTGAGCTTGAACAGATGATCCGGATGTGCTTGGTCTAAAATCCTGAGAGTTACAAGCTCTCTTATCAGCAGGTAACTCTTCCACAACCTCCATTCGTTTCTGGCCTCTGTTCTCCATAACCTAAAATCTTCCAATTAAATTATCTGATCTCAACCTGTAACCAAGCAAATGATCAAAGTTCAAGTCTTTATACATCAACATACAAAAAAAAAAAAAATATAAGAAAGTACAACTAAGAGTCAATCACTAACCACAAAATCA
>Ga0041059_1002415_pt1 | contig 13933 bp, 15 predicted proteins | sample AraColnosormetaG_FD_56232 | JGI IMG/M metagenome (GOLD analysis project Ga0041059, IMG submission 56232) | Arabidopsis roots microbial communities from North Carolina, USA - Col MF nosort | ecosystem: Host-associated > Plants > Roots > Unclassified | place: USA: North Carolina | collected...
TAAAATAAAATATATAAAAACAAGACCAATGTAACAAATGCATTGCTTAGATATATATAACTCTAAAAAATATTCTTACAAGATAGTAAGTTTGGTCTATTATCCTATAAATTCTAGCATATAACCGGTAACAACATGAAAAAAAAATGTAAAACTATACATAGATTACAAAAATGTAGAAATCAAAAGATAAGATTAGCAAATAACAAAGATATTCCCTTTTTAATCAAAGATCAGTAAAAAAAATCGAAGTGGTTAGTGCATACTAACAAAACCAAAAACAAAACCAAAAACAACGCGGGTCTCCTCCCTAGTCTTAGTAACGAAGGAGTGATTTTAGGATTTGATAATATCCACTAAACAAGTAAATATTTGCTATAACTATCAATAAAGTGGGCCCCCACTGGTTCAGTCTTCAGTGTGTCAAATAATTGTGGAGCCCGGTTGTCTTCGGTGAGATCAACCAAGTCGGTACAGATTCGAACCGGAAAATTGCCAAGAGGTTCAAGCGTGTGCATGATGAGTTCAGATTTAAGAGACAACTTTATGAATCAAAGTAACAAAATTGGTCAAAATAGAAAACTCACAGAACAAAAAATGAGACAAATTCTTGGCTCAAATCTAATAATACAGTGATCTCTTTGTCAAGAATTTCATAAGAAGCAAAGTGAGAGCGGGTTCAAATTCAGAGAAGCATCTCAGCGATCTGAACAGCATTCAGAGCAGCTCCTTTGCGTATTTGGTCTCCACAAACGAATATGTCCAGCCTGAATTCACAAAGTTATATCCTTTTAGGCATATCGCAAAGACATTTGCTTCAAATTCAGTAGAAAAGAGTGAGACTTTACCCGAAATTGCCATCTTGAGACACGTCTCGCCTTATCCTACCAACCGCTACATCGTCTTTGTTAGAGACATCGAGTGGAGTAGGGAAAGTATTTGAAGCACGGTCATCTATTATATAAACTCCAGGTGCTTTCTTCAGTATCTCCCTTGCTGTGTTCTGTTATGATACAGTAAGAAAAACCGTTATAACCTGAATAAGAACTTGATCATAAGATTCTTTTAATTGCGCAACAAGAATCACAATACATGCTACCAGAGCAAGTCCAAAGAACAACTTCAGGGTTTAACTCTGCAAGTGCATCAAGAACTATCCAAGCCTACTTATGCTGATTACATGCTGCTCCACATTTTTCAATGGCTTGAGTTAAATTAAAACCATAGAATGTGGTTTAAAACTTCAAATTATGATTCAAATTGTCATATCAGTGAGTGAAATCATAAGGTAACACAACAACACAGAATCAGTAGAAATCGGGTTCGACGTGTGTTATTACCTCATCAAGAGGATTCTCAAACTGAAGATTCACACTCTCTGCATGAGCACGCATAACTGGAACACGTATACACGTTGCTGTTACTTTTACTTCTGTGTCATTCTGTGAAGGGCAAGAAATTGGTGTGAGATATCTAAAATTTTTGAACAAAAGATCAAAGTGAAATGAACACAAAATAGCACTTAAGTAACCACTCACCCAGATCTTCCTTGTCTCCTTCACAAGTTTCATTTCCTCTTCGTTGTAACCGTTGTCAAGAATAGGAGCATTATGTGAAAACAAGTTAAATGCATACTGCAGAACAACATACAAAACCATCACATTACTCAAAAAGGGATTTCATAATCAGCACATTCGAAATACAAACTATAAGCAAATTAAGCACTCACCTGCTGCCCGAAGATGTTACAAGTCGGAGGTTTACCCTCTAAAACCTAAGAAAACACACCAATGCAAAGAAGACGAAGAAGCAGAATCACAACTCAGCACAATCATTAAACAATTCAATCAAAGAAGGCTGAAATAGAAACAAAACCTCACGAGTCTGCTGAACAAGCTCTTCCATAGCTGCAGCACCAGCACCACTAGCTGCTTGATATGTACTAACCACCATTCTCTTCACCTATTATAGCCAATCAAACATTATTCAGAGCACTAAAGTCTAAAGCTTCCATTGATTCTCTAACTACCCTTCAAAATTTTGGACTAAGCAGATTTCAGAATAAAAATCGAACCTTTGCGTGATGATGAAGAGGCGTAACAGCCATCAAACAGATAATGGTGGAGCAATTAGGGTTTGCAATCAAAGCCCCTTTGCCCATTCCAACTTTGATCCCTTTCATTGCTTCTGGATTCACTTCAGGAATCACAAGCGGAACTCCATCAACCATTCTAAAAGCCGAGCTATTATCAACAACAATGGTTCCTTTCTCCGCCGCCAGAGGACCAAACTCTTTGCTTATGGATCCACCAGCACTGAACAAAGCTATGTCTACACCGTTGAAGCTATCCGCCGTGAGCTCCTCCACCGTGTATTCATGGCCATCGAAGGCAACACGCTTCCCTGCGGAGCGTTTCGATGCAAGCATCTTGATGGAGCTATAAGGGAAGTCTCGATCGGATAAGACGGAGAGGAATTCTTGTCCGACGGCTCCGGTAACGCCAACGACGGCGAGTGAAGGCGCAGATTCTTGGAGAGACATTTTGACTCTTGCGGAGAAGTGTCTAGGTTTAGCTCTGAGAGGAAGGCGAGAGAGGAAATGGGTTTGTGGGGTTTGATGAGTGAACGTCGCCATTGTCGCCGCCGTGAGGAAGAAGAAGTGAGAGACAGAGAGATAGAGAGATTTTGGAGGCGGCTGATAGAAAAAAGCTTGGGACTTTAAAGTGTGTTAGTGAATTGACCAACATCTTCAAAATTCAAAACAGCAAGATTGTTTAATTTAAGATACAGAAACAGCATGATGTTTGAAACTGCTCATTCACCAGATTGAGTATATTCACACAACTTTCTCATGTGTTTCATCATTTCTTCTTTTGGAAATATTAAGTTGTTGAAAAGTCTTTTGTCATATAACAAGGCTTAGGGATCATATTTAAGAGCTCGTGATTCTGGTTTTTAGCTCAAAGACATCTATAGCTAACTTTGGAATCTTACACGTACAACAAGAGGACATTAAGTTTCTAGAAGTTAGTCTGGTCTGTTGATCAATCCTGCTTTACAGCTTACTTATGATGTGAATAAGAAAAGATAAGCAAGAGCGAGCACTCAGTCACCAGATTGAATATATTCGCATTACTTTCTCATGTTTTCATTGCTTCTTTTGGAAATTTAGAGATGTACCACTAGTTATGTTCTGACCATTACAAATATTCAGGTTAATGCTTCCAAAAATAAAGAGCTAAACATTATTGTTTGTTAGAGTTACTGGAGCAGCCTGAGGAAGAAGAACATCTTGGATTGCTGTGAGCTTAGCTCGGCCACCGTACTCTTCCGGTAAAGCATCTGCTCCGATCTCCTCCTCGAATTTTCTCTGTTCTTCTCCATCCGTAACTATCACAATCTATGCAACAGCAAAATCATAATTTATGTGATTCGTTGCTCAAGAACCATTAGAGATAGATACATCAAGAGGAGATTAAAGATCAAACCTTTTCCTGAGTTGCTTTCTCTAGAAAACGGCAGACGAATTTCCAAACGGTCACGAAGAATCCGGGCATATGCAAAATGTAGCATTTTGCAAGGCGTTCCGGGTAGTAAGACTAGAGAAACATTTTCCAAATTTAATAGACAGGACTTCTTTTTGTGTGATAACTATATTGTTTCAGGAAGAAGGGAGATGCTTACTTGTAAGAATTGAAAGCCAGTGATCAATCCACGAGCATCAAGGTTCTTGTATGTAATGTTTGCCAGATCAATAACGGCTACTAATTTCTCACCTCCAACTTCTTTGCCATTGTTGCCACTGAAACATAAAAACCAAAAAGCTTGTCTCACAACCAACTAACCGGAAGATTATTGAAGTGTTTTGGTTTCAATAATGTGTAAACACCTTGCGATTGTTTTGTCTAGCGCATAAACAACAAACTCTGCAACATCAAACAGATAAAAGATTAGTTCATAGATAATTATCGCAAGAATCAACTCAAGGAAAACACATAGATGGACTCAAAAAACTTCATTCATTTGAAGTCAAATGAAACTACTCAATAATTAGAGAACCAGGAAAGAAGCTGATCAGTTCTATGAATACAAAAGTCACTGAAAGTCAAGGGACAGATTATTTCCAACGAAAGTAAAGGTCAGAAGCAAGTGAGAGGTGATTACTCTTGAAGTTAGCTGGATCCTTAGAAGCAAAATGCTTAGAGGTTATGACAAGCACCAATGGGTGTCCGGATTTGGTCGGACCCTGAAGACAGACCTTTCTGAATTCCAATTCATCCTGCACTTCTGACTCAGGGATGAATCCAGTTGGAGGAACCATGGAGGCTCTCCATTTTTGCCAATCTACAAACATCTTTGCTGCCTTGACTGGGTCCATTGATCTTGCCACCAGGAACCTCATCAATGTTGGTTTGTCATATCCCTTTTCAGAGGAAACAACAACAACAAAAACCATTGATGAGATTTTCTGATTATGGATTCACTTTTACTAAACTGTCTCTACTGTTAGGGTTTCTGATGGGAGGCTCAAACCTAATCAGACAAACCACTATGACGAGAATGGAGACAGAGTTTTAACAGTGTAGCCCATATAAAACCCATCAAAATCAAATGACAGATATTTCTCATTTTCTAACGAGACATTGTCAGTGAAACTCATGAAACGGCCAAAAGATGCAAGCTTTGTAAACTGTAATGAAACTAAAGCGTCGAATTAGATTACCTCAGTAGAAGAAGAGAGTTTCTCGACCGATTTTCTCAACTGGGTCAAGGCAAGTTCTTGGCTTTCCTCCATGATCTTTGGCTCTCTCAGATCCTAAAAAAATCTCACAGAGAAATAAAGAGAGAGCCTTTTGTGGTCCGTACAGACGCACGATAAAGTAAGTTGAAAAAGTAAAGAGCTTTGATGTTGACAAAGACCCAGAAGCCACAGGAAGAAGAAACAGACAAAGTATTGGGTACTTGTCTCTACGGTAAGTGGATAGAAATAACTCAATAAGCCTTTCCCCAACTCGCTGCAATTAATGGGCAGCTGGAAGTTGAAGCTCTCTCTTTGACTTTTGTTTCTACTACTTTGACGATTTAAAACAGCTGTGATGATTACATTGCTTTTTAACTCCTAAATCCCGAATCTTAAGGCTTACTTAAAGTTCTTTTAATCATTTTTCTGATCAACCATGTGAAACAGGCTTTGTTAACGGTTATACATTTAGCTGCTTGTTCTTAATTGAGCATTGGAAATTCAGTTCTAACGATTTTTATTGTTTGTGACAGAAGAAAAGTCCTTTAGGTTAATAAGTTGTTCTATCTACATGAGATGTACATTAAATTTTCAAGAAAGATTAGCTTCTTTGTCATCTATTTGTTTTTAAACTTGAACTGGATCCAAATACAGTAATGGCACAAGTGGAGACCAATTGAATAAAAATCAAAGATTAGCTTCCTTTTTGTCTAATGTAAAGAGTGCGACTTCAAAATATGTCTTAACTGTTCTAAAAACCAGTATTCAAGAATCGAAGATACACACCAAAAAAAAGTGGGAAAGTTGTGATAGAAATTAGCGACCCAAGAAAACATGAGTAGTCGCGTGTATGTTTGTGTAGACTGGAAGTTAGAACTCCAAACATATCTATTATAATGCAGTGTGCCCACACGAACAAAGAAATTAACAATATAAAGAATATGTCTTAGCAAACCCCCTTACTTCCAAGCCACTGCATCGATGTCGTCTCTAGCTTGTTTGTAAAGCTCTAGCCGTTTAGCTAAGGTTCCTCTTCGTTCCATCAGCTGTGGGTCTTCGTCCAACATAGCACCCAGCTTCTCCTTCTGCACCATCATTTTTCTTAAATTTATTCTCGATTTGGGCATGGCATTTTCTACAAGGTAACAAAATAATCCAAAGGGTAATAATATAGTTTACCTCTTTCCTGCCAACTTGAGCGTAGAAGAAGTTGAGAAGCGATCTCTTAGCTTCTCTAACTTGGCAGTAAACGACAGCTTTGGGAAGAGAGTTTCTCAATGTGTCGCAGACCATGTTTATGTATGCACTCACGTTGGATCCTGAATTATCCAAAGTCAACAAACAAAGACTTGATAATGTATCATTTCTAAGTAAAGGGAGGCGAGAGAGACACGTACCGATCTTTCTGAAGTGATTATCGGAGTAGGGGTCTGCGTTTGGTGCTGGGGCATTCCTTGGGTTTGGTTTCTCTTTCTCGGGTTCAAGATGGAGTTTCCTGAAGAACTCAACCGTGAGGTAGCTAGATTCCATATCCACCAGACGCAAAACCGTTTTCCTGCTTTCGTCTCTGAATCTTTCAAGAGCTTCATTTGCAGCAGCTGCTATATCGCTTGCTAGAGTCGGGAAACGCTTCAGTTCCTGAAAAAAACAGCAATGGTATGTTAGGACTAAAACAGAGCGTAAAGAGCTAGGAAGAGTTCTCAAAACCAAAGGCATCTTGTCAGTTCTTACCTCTGTTTCTGAAATTGACTTTCTGACCAGCTCCTTCAATACGAAATGCACCTAGGAAATATCAAACAGCAATCAAGAATATAGTCAATTTACTAAAACTTAAGTCTCAAAAGTAATGCAATCTAATAAATTTTGGAAGCATACTGCATCGACAGTGGCTTCAGCTGGTCCTTTGAAATAGCTTATGGATCCATCAATGAGCCTTCTGTATCCTTGTTCAGGAGCAATAAGATGCGGCTGATAACCATCTGCTTCTGAAACAACCTTCTGAACATTTTTGGTAGACAGATGTCGATCAAAGGGAAGTTTCTTTAAGGCTGCTGGTAATTGATGGTCGAAAACTCCATAAATTCGGTCTCCACCAGGTCGTCTGATACAAACAACATAATGACTGTCAGAAGACCAACTTTACCGGACGTACATTGTGAAATTATGTGAAGCATTTTCTGGCAAACATCTATGAAAAGGTCATTGATGTAATTTTTTTACTAAAACTGCACATCCTTAGTCTGGAAACTGACTAGAAGGTAAGCAAAATTCATTATAGAGCAGCACATTACTCTGGAAACGACACTATCTCTTAAAAAAATTCATAGACTCCAAGTTGATCATCACAGTCGCAATGTAATAGTACACCAACAAGAAGTTATAAGCTTTACGAATAAGAAGTAGAATAACTAAATCACTTACCCTCCATCCAAGTGCTCCTTAAAGACACGATCAAATGCCCGGCAGAGTTCCAAAATTGTGTAAAGTTGGGCCTGAAATCATATATTTAGTGAGTGACTAACCATACGATTCTGATGCAACTCTGAATTCCAATTACTTAATGGTTTAAAATCTTACTCCTGAATCTACTGCAATGGGTCTCCCAATCCTATCAAGTTCTGCATTTATCTCATCGATGCTTTTGTTGATCAAAGCAACAATACTGGGGATTTTCTGCCTGATAACAGTCTCTAAGTGCTAATAGAGAGGAAAACAAAGAAGGAAGAAAGTCAAAGCTAAGCATTCAAGCTTTAATTTAAACGAGATCTGTGCAAGTAAATCCAAAGGGTACCTGAGACAAGAGTTTTGCTAGATATTCTGATCCCATTCTACTGGCTAAGTGCCCGTATTCAGGGCTTGTTTCAAAATATTCTTGCTCTTTTCTACGTGCAGCAATCATATCGACTCTCTTATTAATATCAGCTTGTGAACGATTCACAATTCCAACCCAGGGATGTTGCAAACGGTATGACCTTCCCTCAAGAACCTTCATCAAATAGGTAGAGGAGGTGTCACAATATATTAAACAAGTAACAGAATTAGTTGACACCCCAAGGTGCAGAAATCAAGAAAGACGCTTACATCTAGACAATCTGTTCCTTTATCCATGATATCAAGCTTGGTTGCAACACCAAAAGTCCTTTCGCCTACAGAAATATATTAGAAGGTTAAGAAAATGTTGTGGAGTGTAAAAAGTCACTACTTACCAGTTATTAGGAAACTACATTTAGGTCGTACCTGTAGGATCAACTTCTCTAGCAAGTTTTATAGCATCTGAGGTAGCAATATCTTGATTTGCTGGAGAAATAGCCAATATGATGCAATTTGGCTGCAGTTAAAAGATTTTATGGATAAGCTTCCAGAGTTGACATTATAGTGAGTGATGATGATCAAATGCATTCTTCTGTTCAACTTGGTTGGAAAAGTTGAAAAGATTGCCGAAACCGTCTCAGTAATAGCTTAGAGCAAGACTGACCTTTTCAACATAAGACCGGACCATATTTTCAATGTCTTGGACAATACTTTCCGGTTGTCCATCTACACGAATAATATTCATATCAGTGACTAGTTTAAGCACAAGATTCATATCAGTAACTAGTTTAAGCACAAGCTAAGCTACTGGATAAAAAATAGTAAACTCTTACCTACAGCGACCTTGGTCAAACCCGGAAGATCTATGAGCGTCAGATTAACAACTGTAGAGAAAAGAGTAGAGTGAGAAATCAAAGTCACATGGAAGAGGTTAGCAAAATTGGAATCTTCAAATCTAATTGTACTACTCGTTATCTCATTACAGCTGGTATCAAACTATCAATAATATAGGAAATTTACGGTGTTGGTTTCTGAACTAACTACAATAGGAATGCATAACAGGAAATGTGGTCTTAAGCACAAACCATTAGGAGAATATATGCTCAGCTGAATTGGAATGTTTGAGATTTGTTTTGACTTCCCAGTAATACGATCAGTTTCATCCTCAATTTCTTTCCGCACAGCAGCTGAAAAGAGAATAACACTTAGATTAGCCCGACATGCCTTTGTCGATTTCACTGTTTCCAGCAATTAGCGTGAAAGATTCAATCAAACTACCAAAATCAGCAAATCTCTTCTTAGGAGCATGAAGAAACTCAGCGTACTCAGTTGTCCCGTCTTCAGTCTTATGAAGTTGCAACACCAATGGCCTCCTTGTAACGATACCTGATAAAATCAAATGGTATCAATTTAGATGGTCTCCTTCTTCAGTCTCATGTTTTTCGAAGTAGTCAAAATGTTCATGTAATGCTCTCAAGATCACAGAGCTTCGCTAAATTGTTTGAAATCGAAGCAACTAATAAGAGCACGAAATTCCGAAAACCTAATTTCAATTCCAAACATCGAAGACACTAGACAAAATTGCTTAACGAGAGGTAAAATTACCAGATCCACGAGGCAGAAAATCTCTTCCCACAACACTTTCTAGAACTGAAGATTTTCCGGAACTCTGATCCACAATATCAACCAAACAAAAATGATAAATCAGAAACGTGGAGATTGAAGAGGCGAGAAGTGAGATCGGATCTTAACGTAGAAATGTGTATATTCAATAGAAAGAGATCAAACCTGGCCACCAACGACAGCGACGGTTGGGAGAGCTTCCCAAAGCGACATTCCTTCACCGCCATGATCTCCGAGGACAGTACACGCCCTCTGGATTTTGTTTATCAGACCTATCAAACTTTTCATCGTCGCCATGTTTCCTGGAACGTATCACAGATCCAGAAAATCTCTCACCGACGCTCAGATCTAGATCTAACGAAACGAATATAGTTATCGGAGGATGGATTTGAAACGTCCGGTGAGTTGTTACTCTCTCGCGGTAGCAGGAGGGATTGATGAATCTGGGAGAAAAGAGGAAAGAACCCAATGGAGCAGAGAACGGTAATGGGAAAAACAATTTCAAACCAAAAAAGTAGGACTACTTGCTCAAATATATAATACTTTTGGACCGAAAGTGAAAATATATCAAATCCCACGTCGCTAAACGCGTACCGGTCAATGATACGGAACCGGTTCAATTCATGTGGTTATGTTCTTTTTTTCTTTCTTTTTTACTCAAAAGTCAAAACTACTAATTATCATTAAGACCTGATTACATTACAAATGTACTTTTTTCCCAATAAAGTCTGACTACAAATGTTGTAAATATCCTTCTCAAATCTCAATGATGGTGTTCTTATAACTCATGTGGTGTTCATTAACTCTATCTCTCTCTCTTTTTGTATATAGCTTTTTTGGGTTTTACCAGTTCTTTTTTTGAACACCAAGAAGAGTTCTTTTAAAGATAAAAAATTAGGCTACCAATATAATCGAGGTTAATAAGAAAATTAACTAAGAGGAGAGAGTGACACACACAAAACAAGAGAGTAAAAAAGCTTAAAATGTTGAACAAAACAACCCTACCTCTACTACTGCAGTACTACTATACATAACGCAACAGAGTAAGAAATATATCAGCTAAGTGAAGTCAATGTCTCCCTTTACCTTGAATGTTGGAATGCTTTAGAGAAACACACATCGAATCAATCAGGTACTTTACACGATTATCTCTTTCGGCTTTTGAATCCCTTCTCTCAATTTGGTACAAGAACCTTAAGGCAAGCCACAGAGACCAACCAGTGATTGATCGAATCAGTTTGTCACTGTGTGCTCCTCGTCATCCCGATTCGTCCAGACACTCTACCAAATGATAAAATACATAAACAATAATGACATCTAAAGGTAATAATAAAGCTTATTGTAGTTGATATGATAATACATTAATACCTTCCAGAAAGTAGCTGAGCTGTGTTTCCCTTTGAGACCGAGAGACGTCTGGTCTTACTATCTTGTTGTCCTTTATCAACAACACGCATTGCAGCAACTTCTTTCCCCATTACAGCTACTTCTCTTCGCATCTTCTTTGCCTCAACGTCCATCGCCTTTGTTAATGTTTCAACCTTCTTGGCCAACATCTAAATATACACAACCCATATCTTTAGACTTATATTATACAACATTTCATATAAAGGCGGCAAAGAACAGGAAAAAAGGCCAAACACTAGCAAACCTCAATCGCTTCGTCCTTGTCTCTCAGGCTCTGATCTTTTTCATGCGCCGCTTTTCTTAATGTTATGACCTCTTTCTGCAGCAGATCGTACAAGACACCTGGGACGCTATCATTATTTGTTGCCTTGTCAGCTGATTCTTCTTCCCCTTTTATTGAGCTAGGCGATTCGCCTCTGCTAGTTCCTTCAGAAGACTTGTGGTTCAAAGGAAAATTCGATCTCGGTCCATTTATTAGCACTTTGCTTCTATCCAATGATCTGGTGCCCCCATCAAATGATCTTGATGTTCCTTTCGCATGCTTCAATACAGTGCTTGCACTAGCAGTCAATGATCTCAACTGAGAACTTGGTGTTCTCTTAATCAGCGAGCCATTTGATGTAATTTTTGGACTTGTTTCAGCTCCACCAAGGGATTGTCTTCGAGTAGGCCCGTTGCTCGAACTTCTACCAACAGATGTGCCTCTGCTGCTGCTGCTCGTAGGCCCCTTTAAACTCTCTTCTAACACTCTAAGCCGCAGTAAAAATTTCTCCTAAAAATAAGTAAAAGCAGCAATTCCTCAGTTAGGAGATTAAAAAAAATAAGATGGTGTCCCGCAGCTATGATTCTACCTTCAGCTGAGCTTCAGATTTTGCAGCTCGGTCAGCTATGGCAAGTTTGTCGCGTAGTTGTTGCATTTCTCCCTGTCCAAACATAACGGTGGTGGCAATAGTATAAGTTAATCTCCGTGAATATGAATCACAATTTGAAGCAGCAAGAGAATTTAAATATTAATATGTATCAGCAATGACCTGCAAAAATCTACGTTCTTCAAGCCACTGCCTTACAGGCATCACTTTGTCATTAGAATCTTTCCATTCGTTAGCTACAACAGTAGCAACTCTGTTTGCATTTACCTTCGCACGGGCCAATTCCCGTTCAAGGATTTTCCTCTCTTCCTAAGGAAAACACAAAACACCACAATTACGATCAGTACGAGACCAAAACACTAACAAGAAAAACAGTAAGTTATTGAGGTACTATAGAAGCATATGAAATATACATTCATTTCTTGGAATTTCCTTTGGTAATCTCTCACTGCGTTTGCGGCTGCACCACCAGCAAGAACAGCTTCTTCTAATTCCCGAACACTCTGCATAAGCTTTTCAACTTCTGCAACCTTCTGTCTGTGCATCTTGTCTATAATTCTATTCTCTTCCTATTTTAACCAATGTATCAACAAATAAGGCCACCACAGTGGTAAGAAAAGGAAGAGATACCCTATTCTGGTGTTCCAATATGTAAAAGAAATGATATAGACATACCTGACAAATTTCAATCTGTTTCATCAATTCTTGGTTCTTATTCTGGAGATCATCAACCATTGAAGCCTTTGCCAATGCAGACTGAACTGTCCTTTCAGCGTCAAGCAAAGCTGCTTCCTTTGATTTGGTTAGGCGGTCCAATGATTTATTGTCGTCTTGAAGTTTAGCAATCTACCAATCAAAACATGTAAACCCATATGAGAAAGCTGTTAAATGTCCCGTAAGTTGTTGAATCGAGCTATACAAAGGTAATTCTGGTTCAAAGGAAGGAAAATACTTCTTGTCTCGAAAGTTTCAGTTCAGCTTCTAAAGGGGCAAGAATAGCTTCAATTGGAGGCATGTCATCATCCTTTTGAGCAGCATGAACCCTACGAAGAGAAGCTTCTGCTGCAAACTGAGCTGCCATGGAAGCCTTCTTTTCTTCATTTATCTTCTTGATTTCAAGGTTCTGTGACAACATACAACATCATTATATATAGAATCAATATAAATAAGCGATCAAAGAACAAAGGAGATATTAGAAGCATACTTTACTCTCAAGAAGATTTTCAATAAGTTTGAGTTTTTCCGCCATCTTTCCCAACTCTTCAGTGAGCTTCAGCACTCAAATAAAATAGCAGAGAAGTCAGTACACAGAGAGTGTAAAGAGAGAAACTTTATATGACATAATTCCAAACAAGTAAAACCAAGCTCAGGCTACATGACTACATATTCTATAAATAGGAATATCACAATGCCACTCAAGCTAAATACTTTGTTTATGTAATGGAAGCTTAAAGTGTAAGGGCATAAACCTCTTCAACAGCCTTCTCTCTTTGTCGTTCAGACAACCTCAAAGCTTTGATTTCAGCTTGTCCTTCAGATAATTCCCTATCCTTATCTGTATAACCAAGTCATTGTTTCAAACACAAGAAGCAAAGTACTAATCCAAAAACCAATCTCAAATTCCATTGTCAAATCATCAACAAAATCACATTTCTCGTACCTCTGACTTCATTCTCCAGCCGATTTAACTCAATTCTCACGGGATCTGAGCCATGGAGAAGGTTCATGAACTCGTTATCCGCGTCAAAGCTTGGTCTCATTGACCTCCGTCGTGACATGCCTTTGCTTCCTCCTTCTCGATAAGAAGCCGATATAGCCAATGAAGGTGACATAAATCCTCTTTCCTCCATTACTTCCGATCTCAATCCTCACCACAATTCAAAATTGAACCAAAATGCTAAAGTTGTAAATTAGATCGGTATATATCAGAAAACAAACGAAGAGGACAACACTACAAAGCTCATCAAATGCTTGGGCTTAAGAGAAGAAGAGAACACTTCTTGTTTTTGTTTTGTTTTGTTTTGCAGAGAGATAGAGAGATTTAAATGAGGTTTAAGGGTATGGTTGTTAAAGAGTGACAACGATAGAGACTGATTAGCGTCACTGTTAATTACTGTTTAATTGTGTGCTCCTCTTTGATTTTATTAACTAGTTTCATAAGGAGAAATTGGGTAATTAGCAATGAAGTAGTACATTCTTGTCCAAAAGAAATTATCATAACACTGGTGTTTCGTAGAAATATGGTTAATTTACATTGAAGGGATTAGGGACCATCTGTATTTATTTTGTATGTGTTGTCAAATTATTAGGGACCATCCCATTTTGTCCAAACATGTACGACAAATGTAAAATCACTAGACACCATGTCTCATGATTCTAACTAAAATGACACAACTTCTATTCTGGTTTTTTTTTTCTCAATCAAATTTCAGATTTAACTTTGGTGTACATTCATGTTATTTTCCCCTTTTTTTTTTTTTTT
>Ga0041059_1002416_pt1 | contig 13929 bp, 7 predicted proteins | sample AraColnosormetaG_FD_56232 | JGI IMG/M metagenome (GOLD analysis project Ga0041059, IMG submission 56232) | Arabidopsis roots microbial communities from North Carolina, USA - Col MF nosort | ecosystem: Host-associated > Plants > Roots > Unclassified | place: USA: North Carolina | collected 2013-09-02
CTGCTGCATACACCAAATTGACACGTCATGCCACTCCTTTCTCCACTCCGGGTGTCACTGAAATCACCGAGCAGCTTCACAGGTACATTCTTCACATTGTCTCTTGGTTTTAGCTCGTAAAACAGAATATAAAATTATATGCTATAACAGATTTACATTTGCTTCCTATACAAATAGATGATATCATTAAGGGCAGGAACATATTATTGATAATATTTCCTCGTTGAAGATGTTTAAACTTGGAGACTTTGGCTACAGAATTTCCAAAAGTTGATTGAGCTAATATACTGCACAAGGCACTAAGCTAGATTTGAGCACCTTACTTGAAACATGTCATAGTGGATCTTTATTTTGTTTTCTAGGAGTACTAGAAGTGAGCATGAGTTATCTGTCTCTGTAAGACTAAAAAACTAAGAAGTTCAATGTTCTATGGTTGATTAATTTCTTGTATTGTGCCTGAAAAACGTCTAGAGAATACAGAAAAATAGGCTCAAGAGTCATGTACCAGTATATAATTAGTTAGAGGATTGATGCTGTGAGCCTTGTGATCTATGTATAATTCATTTAACCTTTCTTAGATTATTGTTGATTCTTGAGTCCTGATTCATTACCAATGGTAAATATTTGTGATTAGGGCCGGCTTTTCAAGATGGGGAAACGAAAGGGTCTACAACGGTAGATCAGGTGAGATGATGCGTTCTATGATATTCATGGGCCCAACTTTCTACCAGCGACTTGTCCACATGTCAGAGGACAAAGTCAAGTTCAGGAACACTGGACCAGTCCACCCGCTCACACGCCAGCCAGTTGCAGACAGGAAGAGATTTGGCGGGATAAAATTTGGAGAAATGGAGCGAGACTGCCTAATAGCTCACGGTGCATCAGCTAATCTGCATGAGCGTCTCTTCACTCTAAGTGACTCTTCTCAGATGCACATCTGCAGAAAATGTAAGACCTATGCGAATGTGATCGAGAGGACTCCAAGCAGTGGAAGAAAGATTAGAGGGCCATATTGTAGAGTCTGCGTATCCTCAGACCATGTGGTTAGGGTCTATGTTCCGTATGGAGCTAAGCTTCTGTGTCAGGAGCTGTTCAGCATGGGCATCACTCTCAACTTCGACACCAAGCTATGCTGATTCCCCCTCTTTATTATGTAAATGGCTTATTGCCTTAAGACCATGTTATGTGTAGTTTGCTTCAGTCCCGGTTCTGGTTAGTAGTATAGGTTTTGGTTTGGTTGATTCGGTAAGGGTTATCCGAACCGAAGAAATCGTAAAACCGAGCCACTGATGACTGAACTAACCCGTAAGTGTTGCTTTTGTGAGATTTGACTCTTTAACCGTTAATAATTCTCGGATCTAAAGTAAAGTTTTAGGAAAACTTTCATTGTCTTCTTCTTCTTCCGGAGGCATAAACCCCTTGCTCGGAGTCGTTTCTCTCATTCTTCGATTTCGCTTTCATATAGAAGGTCATGACTCCATTTTATGATTTTATTGGTTCTGTTTTTTTCTTCATAATGCGATAACTCATAACTCCGTTCAATCGCTTTGTTCAAATAAGAACACTATAGCACTACTATATGTTCTTCATATTCGTGTTCTTTAGGAACATGTGAATCAAAAACTTCATATTTCTCGTATAGTAATGATCGCAAAACATGTTCTTGAATTAGTTATAAAATTCTCATAATTTCCTTCAGAACATTAATAAACTACTAGATATATGAGAAATGAGAAGGGATGAGGAACAAATTTCTATAGATTATTATAGATCTTGCACAACAATGGGACACAAAGAGTAAAAACTTGGAATAAAAAGGAAACTAATCATAATTATCAAGAGATATAATCAACTTAATGCGAATGATTCTTTTGATCCTTTCCTCCACACGCCTGAGTCACGAGGCAGCCTCACAATGTAACGCTAGGAAACTTGCAACGCTCATTTCCTGTAACAAGATAGTAACCATTACAAATTACAATCATAAGAATATTCCAGAATTTCACCAAAAAGTTGAAATTAAAGAGTATTTACACGTCTGTGTAGAGTTTTCTTGTGAGACAAGTTAAGAGAAACTTACCAGGGTTGGTCGTGGTCTCACGAGCCAAACCATTGAAGTAGCATTGAGAGCTTTGGTTCCGGAACTGAGCCCAGTACGAGCTAAACGCATAGCTTGCATGCCAAGTAACCGTCACCGGTGCATAGCATTCTCCTCCTGGAGCCAACGCTGCACATGTTGCATTGCTTCTTCCGCAAGCAAAGTTAAGCGCCTGCCCTAGCTCTGCCTCATCGGCCCCATCAACCGCCACACACCATACATTACCTTTAAACGGAACATTGTTACTCGGTTTAGGCAACGAATCAAAACCAGAAAACGATCTTCTACCGCTGAAATCGATGTCGTAGATCGGTGTACCGTCAGGGTTCAAAATTCCCCAATGTCTCTCTGTTCCCGAACCGGGTTTCTGGTTTTCATTGAACAAAGAGAACAAAAACGTCGGTATAGGTGCACCGCGCCTAGCTGGTGTACCGAGTGGCGGGTTAGCAGTCATCTTCTTGATCAAATTCCGGTTATACGTCGCGGCATTGACAATATTAGCTCCGGTTTCATGGATATCACCGTCATTAGGCCACCCGGTTTCAGAGATTGCGAGACTGATATTCGGATAACCGAGCTTGGTCATCGCAAAGATAACCGAATCGAGCATCTGGTCTAGAAGATTGGTGTAAACCAAACCGGTTTGAGGATCGGTATAAGTAGAATTCGATTCAAACAGAGCAAAATCCAAATGGTTATTAACCGGATCAGTAGACCAAGGGAAGTAAGGGTAAACATCAAGGAAGAAGAAAGAGTTTGTTCCATTGAGAAACTTCAACAACGGTAACATCACCGGAACAGCGATATCTTCCCGGAATGTACCACTCGAAGGAGGAAAACTCGAACGAAGAGCGTCCATGGCAAGAGGTGTCCCAACTTTGATGTTGTGAATTCCACGAGCTCTAAGAGAGTTCACTACTTTACGCATGGCAGGGACAAGATTAGCCCATATTTGCTTGTCTTGATCAGAACTGTAGCTGAGGACCTCGTTGCCAACGAGGACGAATCGGATTCGGGTTTGCGGGTGAAAAGGAAGGACATTAGTGGCGACCCAGTTATCAGCAGCGGCTTGATCAGCACCTATTGAGATGATCTGGTTGTTAGGGACCATGATGGTGACGTAAAGATTGGTCGTAGAGAGGAGCTTTAGGGTTTCTGGATCGGCGTCATAGAGCTTGACGTGGCCTGCTTTAATGGTTTTGATGAGGTTGATTGATTGGTAAGGAAAAGGAAGATTGTTGCCTAATTTTCCATAGTTGATCCCAATTCTGCTTGCAAGTGCTAACACTGTTCTGTTGTTTTGTGGACCAATGGCAGAGCAACATGAACCTATAAAAAAACATAAGTGAGTTATAAAAAGAAAGATTATGGTTTAAGTAATCTTAATGTATATATAAGGAGACTTACTTGAAAGGGCAAGGAGAGTGAAGAGGAACAGAGCAAAAGGAGTCATTGTTTTTTGTTTTTGTTGGAGAAAAATGTTGAGAAGAGAGAGTGGTGAGTGTGATTTGGGATAAAGGAGAAGAGAGCTTGTTGAGGAGTATTTAAGAAGAGATTAAGGAAGTGTGTTTAAGGATTAGTATAATATCGTTCATGCAAGAAAAGCTTTTAGCTCAAACTATTAATTGCTTCTTGAACTCTCACAGTGCTTTGGTGTTTCTTTTTTAATTAGTGTCGTTAATGAAAGGTTAAAGAAGACTGGTTAGTTGGTTGGTTCAAAGGCGACCAAGAACGCTTTGTCCAATTGTTCACTCAAACTTGGTAGAACGTATTGCTATTTTTTTCTTTTCCATAATTGAGTGTTAATTAAATAATATCTCATCAACAAATTATCATTTACATGAAAAAAGAAGAAATGTTGACAATTCTTTGTTTCCCCAACATATTGATGTGTATTTTCCAGTTTGAGTTATATATGTAAGGTTCGAATAGTTACGACGGTTGAGACGGACAAATCTGTTTGTGAATTAAAACGCTTTTGTTTATCATCATTAAAGTTTGTAGTAGTGCAAATCGGAAAAAAGTAAAAGAAATCGGTTTCGGATAAACTATAAACCATTTTTACATAAGAATAAATTTATTATGCTGTAAATTGTCGTCCTCTTCTATAAAAATGGTTTATTCCGTTTCGTTTTAAAATCCATTATCTAATATTTTTTTTCTTACTTCAAAATTTTGCATTGCATATTATCTTTACATCTACACCTAAATTTTTACTTAATTTTTTTCTATTGGTATCAAATTTTATTTAAAGTATAGTATAAAATATTTGTATTTAATAAAATATATTCCACCGTGGAAAGATATATGAATGATAACGTTACAGTGAGTTAATATCATTTATCTGAACCAGAACTCATCAAGCGACATGGTCTTAAAACCAATCCATTCCTTCATCGTTATCCTCCTCCTCGTTCTCTCCGTCGGTGACAAAATATCCGCCGGTACTGAGCCGGAGAAGGAGCCAGTTCCTGCGGTATGGCCGGAGCAGTTCCACGCGTTGATGTTGATGAACAAATCAGGGTCATTGGAGATTGTGGATCTTTGGTATGACTGGGTCAATGGACGTAACTTTAACATCATTCAGAAGCAGCTTGGTAAGCTCACTTATGACCTCGAATGGAACAATGGCACTTCTTTCTACTACACTCTTGACGCTTCTAAAACTTGTCGCACCGTTCATTTCGAGGTTAGTCCTCTCTATAATCAGTTCCTCTGTTTTTTGCTCTTTATGTTAGTCTCTGTGATTTTTTGGAAAGTTTGTAGTATAATTGACTAAGACAGTTGATCAATTTGAAGAAATAAGAAGAACTATAAGACCTTGTGAATTTAGGTGTATAATGTATAATGTGATGTATATGTTAATAAAACATATGTATAATGAACTTATAATATAGTTTTAGAGATGTATAATGTGAATTGCATAAATGGCCACTCTCTCAGCTTTGTGAATTTCATAATGCATAGTAGTTTCATTTTGAGGAGAATGTGCTACTATATGTAATGCATAGGACTGTTTCTGGCAGTCTATGTTGATTTTGAGGAGAATTTGTAGTGTTTTGGCTAGAGAACTACCCAAAATTCATCACATTTTGAAGCAAGCAAGAAGAAATATGGGAACCCTGTGAATTTTGTAGTGTTTTTGGCTTTGTTTCGATTTTGAAATACAGCGAAAAGAAACTTGGAGAGTCTCTATCCTATGTTTTTGTGGTGCTTTATTTCATTCAATGGAGAGTATGGCTTAGATCTCCGTGTTTGTTGTAAGCAAATGGACGTTTTCGTGTCAATGTGGGAGTGTAGCATGTAATGCTTCTGTTTCTTCTTTGATTGATGAATCTATGATCATTTGAATATCAACAATTAAGTGATGGTCATGATAAGCTGCAATGAGCCACAATAGGAATCTAAGAAATAAGAATAGTGAGTAGGACTTGGTAATATTTTGGACTGCAGTTATATAGAGGTTCCAAGTCATTCATCCTTGAGTTTTTGATGGGAAATTTTTGATTGTGCTTATGATAGAAACATAAGGTTCCACGGTATTGTTTTCAGTGATACACTCACTGACTCAAGTATATGCCTAGGTAAAGTTGTACGGTAGATTTTGTAGTTCTTTATTGGTTTCAGAAACAGAAATGTTTTAGTATGTTGCTGAGACTAGTCTTGGATTTTTTTTTAACTCGATTCAAGGTTGGAATCTTGAGACCAAATTGGCTAGATGGAGCAAAGTATATGGGTCAACGACATGTAAATGGGTTTTTATGCAACGTATGGGAAAAAGTTGAGTTCTTATGGTACTATGAAGATGTTGTCACCAAGAGACCTGTACAGTGGATCTTCTATACAGGTGAACTGATGGATACTATACTATACTACTATTGAATTATGAGTCATTTTATTTATCTGGCTTTGACCAAATACTGAAAGTTTATTCCAGGTAGAGAAGCTCATGTGATGACATTTGAAGTTGGAGCTGTCCTAGAAGACGAGAAATGGCAGGCTCCTGTATATTGTTTCCACAATGAGAAGAAAGAAGTACAATGAGTAAATGATTTTGTGTTTCATTTCTATGTAGAGTTTTGGGCATCTTTTGAATATATATCAACCGTTCAATGAGGAGGTCATTTTCGTTTTTAATCAAATACACTTGGAAGCATAAATAAAAGTGATGTCTTAATCTATAGGCCTTTGTTGGGCTTTCACTAGTTTTGTAATTACCTTCTTGTCTAGCTAAGGTCTACTAAGCACCTTCTTATTTGGTCCCCAAACGTATCTTACTTGTCTACTCCAAAACCCATTTGCCAAAATTCTCTAAAACGTAAATTGTTGTTAGATATGACAACTTACGATAGCAATTAATAAGAGAAAGTTATTATAATAAGTTAAAATGTAGGTCCGACCACATTCAAAAGAGAATCTATGTGATGTATGTTCATGACATTAGCATAATAGTTGATAATCAGGAAAAGGTAGTTTGGTCATTTTCATAACGCGTTTCTAAATCCATTACATCATCCCTAAACACTAGTTAGTGTAATACTCAAGTAAATGCTTTTTAAAAATAAAGTAACCAATGGTTGAGCGTTTGTGGATTCATTATGCCGAGGATAAAGTCAAGAGACCAAATTACCAATGTACATGTGATTTGGTTCCTAAAGATATTTAGACTGAACAAAAAGGTTATTAGTCTTTTCTTTTTCACTTTTTGTCTTCTAATTAATGATTCAGATGTCCATTTCTTATAGTATTAAAAAGTTTTAAAAGTCAATTAAGAAGAAAAGATTAACATATAAACCCCAGCATAAATCTCAGCTTTTAGTATTTAAAAAAAAAAAAAACATAAACCCTACTTTTATTTCTTCTTTTTCAACTTTATGGGAATATAGTAACATGCTTCTTTCTCTTCTTTATTCCCCTTTTAAAGTGTTTTTAAATTGGATCTTACTTTTGGCATTCATTTTTTCATCACCCATCATATGCTTCACCTAAAGTTATAAGACTTGTAGCTCTTGTTTCCAAATCAATTTCCAACCCGATCTATGCTCTCTTTTCCCATCACTTTATTCTTTAATACTTTCCCATGCAGTTTTTTCTAACGTAAAATTGAGGACAAATATTTTCTCAAAAGATCCGACTCATTTCTTACTCTCTTTAGGCAAATTATTATAAGATGTTGCAAGGAAAAAAAAACAGTAGATAAGAATAAGAATAAGTAAACCAAATAAAAGATTGTGACTTGAGCTTATCAACACAACGAACGCCCTAATATTAATATTATCCAAAATTGAGCCGTAAAAGGTGGCAATAAGTCTTTGGCTTCTTTAGCTCCACAATTAAAACACAGCCTGTAACACTCATCAAATGATTGTGACATTTACATTTTTACAAGTTATATCCGTTTCACGCGGCAAAACAAACTTTAAAACAAACAAAAAACAACAACAAAAAAAAAAACAAGACGTTTACAAATCACAAATAACAACTACAGTATGTGAAGATTCTAAGTTACACCACTTGAAACTAACAAGACTTCTTTTGTTCTTTTCTCAAAACCTAGCTACGGAATACAACTTTTCTTGAAAAGAATGAACAAATGCGATTGCTCAAAGAGGTCAGACGCAAATATGTGCTTACAATATATAAATATAATCATCATACCATAAAAGAAGAAAAAAAGCCAAAGCCAAAATGAAAGAAAAAAACTTAGTAACAACGATTTGTCACAGATCGACACAAAGTTTGGTGTCACCGACCATCAGCTGAATCGAAAGTATTAGGAAAGCCAGAGGCTTTAGGAGGAATACTAGACTGTGTCTGAGAATAAGAGAAGTCTCCATGGAACATTGTTGATGACGATGTTCCTTCGTTTTGCCATCTTTGTAGAGCTTGAGGTAAACTCATGTTCACATCGATTCCGAAACTCTCTTCTTCTTCTTGGCACGACGGTTTCCACTTCTCTACAAGTGGACCTAGCACGTTTACTGCGTGGCCCATGTCGGGTCTTTGTTGAGGTTCGCGGGCTGTGCAGTGTCCAGCTAGCTCAGCAACTCTGTAAATGCTCTCCATTGTTTCCTCGTCTGCTTCTAAGGTTTGGTCGAGTGCCTTTGGGATGTTTTCTTTGTTGATTAGGATTCTTCTGAACCATGTGACTAGATGAGATCTCTCGTCTGGTAATGAATCATCTAAAGCTTTTCTTCCAGTTAGTATTTCCATGAGAACCACACCAAATGCATACACATCCACTTTCGTCGTTACTCTTCCAGTAGCTGCAACCATATATTATAACATCAATATCCAGTGCAACCAATGCAGCCGTAATGGCAGAATGTATAAACTCTTTGCATAGTAAGATAACACAGACTAAGCACATTGTGAAATTAACATTAGTAGAGATGAGAAGAATGAACTTACCGGCGTATTCTGGTGCTAGATAACCGAATGTGCCTGCTAATCTTGTTTCAACAGAGTATTTACCATCAGGTGCGTTCTTGACCAATCCAAAATCAGCAACCTTGGCTCTCATGTCATCTCCTAGAAGGATGTTAGAGGGCTTTAAATCTCTGTGGATGAAGCTTTGTTGAGCCAAGCTATGGAGATATTCCACACCTCTTGCCACGTCTAAAGCAATGCTCACTCTCTGTTTCCATGTCAAAGGAGAGTAACCGAGTTCACTCCACTCAAACAAATGCTGTCCAAGATTTCCCTGTGGCATGTACTCATAGACAAGCAACCTCTCGTTCCCGTTCACACAGTAACCCAATAGAGCAACCAAATGTCTATGCCTGACCTTAGTAAGTACCGCTATCTCAGCCTGAAACTCGCTCATTCCTTTATTACCCATTGCTGCACATTCCATCCTCTTAACAGCAGTCTTTGTTCCATCGTGTAATTCTCCAGCATACACGACACCGAAACCCCCTCTGCCCAATATGTTATCCTCACTGAAATTATTTGTAACCTGGCGAAGAACCTCCATTGGAATGGTAACACTTCCACCTTCAAGAAGGAAACGATCACTATTGTCACCACTACTAGGACTATTCAAAGCATTGAAGTTATTAGCTCCATGCCCATTAGCATATCCACCATTACCACTACCACCATTAGATACAGCATCACTAACCAAAATCTTCCCAACCTTCTCAGGATCCGTCCTATTAAACCTCCCATACTTCCTCTTCATAACAAATTTATAAACCACAAATCCTAAAATGGCAAGAAACACTAAAACCGCCACAATCACACCAACAATCACACCAACCTTACTACCACCACCACCAGAAGACCCACCAGGACCACCACTAGCACCACCAGTTCCAGGACTCGAACCATCTCCACCATTAGTTCCCAACAAAGCATTCCCCGGTTTGTAACTAAACTTCACCGTAGCCGGAAACTTAGGTATCTCCCCTCTAAGATTGTTATTCGAGACATCAATTAACTGCAAACTAGTCATAAATGTCAACTCCTTAGGAATAACACCAGTCAAATCGTTACCATTAAGATAAAGACTCTTCAATGAAGTAAGATTCGCAATCGCCGGAGATATAAACCCGGTGAATCCATGTTTCCCAAGATTCAACGTGACAACATTCTTCCCAGCTGAATCACAACTAACATAAGCCCAACCACTACAAGCATCATCACCTTGCCAAGACTCAGCCAACATTGAAGGATATCCCAAACCTCCAGCCACCGCTAAAAGCGTCATCACCTGAGGACTACAGCTTTGTCCAGCTTTAGTAGTACAAAAAACGTTGTGGTCTATTGTTACTTTAACCTCCGGTGAAAACAAAGGAAGAGGTCCTTGAAATTTATTGTTATCTAGAGAAATATTCTTCAAGCTAGCGAGTGTAAGAAGCGTCGGAGGTACTATTCCGGTTAAATCATTATCCCGGAGCTGTAGATCGAAGAGATTCTCGCTCTTGGAGAGATCTGGAATCGGTCCAAAGAAGTGATTCTTGTGAAGCCAAGCTTGTGACAAGGACGTCATACTCGAAAGAACTTCGATCGTTCCTGACATTCCTAGGTCTTGATTGTTGATCCAAAGATTCTGAATCGAAGATTTTCCAAGCGACGGTGGTAAAACGCCGGTGATGTTGTTGTAAGATAACCGGAGATTTTGAAGAGAAGCTAAGGAATCGAAAATGTCAGGCAAAACTCCGGCGATGTTTGTGTTATCGAGATAAATCGTAGTGAGAGAAGTCGAATCGACGAGCTCCGATGGGAAACTCCAAGTAGTAATGTTGTTGTTATCGCTTAAACTCAAGATCTGGAGACTAGTAAGTCCGGCGAAAGCTCCGGTTTCAACTCCGACGAAATTATTCTCATCCATATAGATCTCTTGAAGAGACGAGAGTTTAGCAAACGAAGGGATTGTACCGGAGAGTTTGTTACGTTGAATAGAAACAGATTTGAGCTCTGAAAGAGTCGAGATCTCAGGTGCGATGAATCCGGTGAGAGATTTATCAGCGAGGCTGATGGTTGTGACACGACCGCCGGTACATCGTACGCCGGACCATTTGCAGAAATCGGTGGTGGAAGACCAATCTGACGGCGGAGGATTGAATGATTTAGCTAAAGCGAGCATTGCTGTTTGGTCATCAGCGACGGAGGTGGTGAAGAAGGTTATGGTTGTGAGGAGGACGAGAAGGAGGAGAGGCGTAGGAGCCTCCATTGATTAGAGAACACGCGCGGCGCGTAGAGAGGAGGAGGATGAAGAAGGAAGGAGGAGGAGGAGGAAGAAGGAGATTGGTAGGGTTTGGTAATTTTTCTGTTTTTTGATTTTTGGGAAGAGAGAGAGAGAGAGAGATGATGAATGGAAGCAAGCGAAGAGTGAGGTGTCGTTACTTAGCTTATTCAACAGATCATTACTATTATAAATCTAACCATATTATTATTTCCGTCCCGTTCCGTTAAAAACAGAAACTACGCGTTTTTGTTATGAAAATATAAAAGGTGTAATAATGTATGAATAAAGGGATTAGGTTTGTTTGTAATAAGTAGTGTTTTAAAGATATGGATGATAATAATGGAAATTTGGGTTTAATTGATTTGAGGTTATTATTGAGGGAAGGTGGTTGTAATAATGGAGATTAAATTGGAATCATAATTTGTGTTTGGTAGTATGGTCGGTAATTAAGAAAGTTTTTGAAGCATAATTTAAGGAGGTGATAATGGAGATTATTTATGTGTTAAATGATGATTGTGAATGAATGTGGTCGAACCTTTGAAGCTTGAAGCCTTGAACCTTTTGTGGTGGCTGAGTAGGACCACAAGGACTATAGTAGTGCTATAGCTTATAGATTGTGTTGACCGACTGGCATAGCTATAGATGCCGCATTCATTGCAATACTTTGCTGCAGCTTTCCACCATAATTCGAAGCTCGAGTTGAGTAATTATAGTTCCATAAATGGAGTATGCTATTATGCTATGCAACTTGATCGATTATTGTATTGATTGATAACATGATAACATGCAATGTTGGGGTAACTTGAACCAAAATAACTTGCGTAATGTAATTAGATAACAAAAGAAATGTTGTTTCAATTTTTTTACTCTCATATTTCAAAGTAAATATTTCATATATTATCATATTTGCCAATTAACATCATTAGAAATATCGGTTTTTATGAAAAATTAAGCAAGTGATGTGATTTTTGGTGATCACACCCTTTGTTAGGTGAAGGGTGTGACCAATATGGTTTTCATCATTCCGGCAAACATGTGCGTCTATTTCAATGATTGTAAGCAAGTTATGTAATTGCTTATAGTTTTTTAATGATCTGTATGAGTAAAACAGTATGCGAGTTATAATAAATGAAGGCAATAGATTTTGGTCAAAAGAAACTTGGGTCTTTGAAGTTTTAAAATCATTATATTCTTTTCTGTCAACAAACATACAGTTTATTGGATATTATTTTATACTATTTTAGTTTAACACCGTATTTATTAAAATAATAGACAAATGGAATTTGTTCAAGTTTTTTTTTGTTTTAAAGAGTCAATGGCTTATTAAAGAGCGAGAGGCGATCGATCAAAATTTTCAACACAATTCTTTTAAAATAAAATATTACTACTATTTAATTTTGTAATACAACCGACCTAGCTAATCTATATATAGTTGAAAGAAAAAAAAAATCATTTATATAACATCTACATAGACTACATACAGTCTACCTTATACATGTTCTCTTTTTAATTATACTAACGAAAAATTCAGCAGTAATGTTATTTAATTTGATCTTTTACTTCTACATGGCGTAAATTCGGTGTATGACATGACAATAATAAACACTATTTGGTTATTAAATTTAGTCTGCCATTTTAGTACATTTGTTTTAGTTTGCAAACAAATTATTATAATTACAGTTTATTGCTAACAGAAAGAAGCGCATTTACAAAAGATGAAGAAAAATATTATTTCTCGAAATTTAGAAAGTATAAGCAAAATTGAGAGAAATTTTCGTGGGTAATTTTCTGCGAAATACGTTTGCATGAGCATTTTGTTGCAAAGAGGAGGGTAATCCCAAATAGAAGAGATGCAGTTTCTGATTTTGTTGATCGACGGAGTTGTGAGTTTAGTAATGCATTTTCCAAAATGGTTAATTGTTGTTTGGAAAGCCAAATAGAAAAGAATGGACGTCTTTATTTTGATTAGTCGCTAGCAGGGTTGCGATCGAGCGTGTCATGCCAATCAGAAGTTTACAAAATACATTGTTAGAAAAATATTGTTGTACATCTCGTCAATAATTTTCTAACATTCGTTTTTTTTACAGTATACATTTTAAAACGTCCAACCTAATATTGTAGTTTTATTGAAAATTAAAGTTTGTAATATATGTTTGAGGTCCACGCCATTCTTATCTACTTCTTAAGTTCGACTACATCGAGAATTGGTGATACAAGAATGTGTAGATAACATGCTCAAATGTTGACAAGATTACACTTTTTCAAAAATTTCTGACTTACAACTTCAGAATCTTAATATTTTTAAGATGCCAAAAACTGAAAACTCTAGAATTCATAAGAAGAAGTTATCTTTATCTTTTTTTTTTCGTTTTATGAATGTAATGTAAAGTAGACAAAGCACTTGAGCATAAAAGCATTCGATGAGCTGTGTGATTTTGTTTTATAATCATTTAATACATCGATGAGCTGTGACTAAATCATTCTTAAGAATCTTGACGGCGCTGCTGGATTTTGGAAGAAAATCGAAAGAAATATTTCCTAAATCTATGTCTATCTATATATAGAGATTTTTTATACGATATGGTTATAGTTACACTTCTCATATATATAAAAAAATGATGAAACTGCATTATCTGCTTTTACATATGTGGACGTGAGAAACTTGGTGATGAATGAGAATGACGATCAGCATTGCATGTGACAGTCTGTTCTCGTGTCTGCATGTCCTGTAAGAACTTTTCCCTTTTTTGGGTGTCCCAAAACCCAAAATAGTTATTGTTTTGTCGACAATAGAAGTATTGCCCTATTGATTGAGTATACGAGCTTACACTTTTAACAAGAGGATGTTTTTAAGTAAAAGAAATGATCACATTACCGAAGAGAAATTTTGAATTATTATACATTATAACCACCTTTACACGACACAATACCAATTTCAACGATATTTATATAAAAATATAACAATACATGCATGTACGATGCATCTTTATATAGATAGAAGTAAAAACTGATTAGTAATATACATTTTCATAAAGTGAATTAGGTTTCAAAGATTGAATATGCATATAATTTGATAGATACATATATTCTCTAGCCTATTTTTTTTTTTTTTACTCAAACATGCTTCTCTAGCCTATTT
>Ga0041059_1002417_pt1 | contig 13928 bp, 10 predicted proteins | sample AraColnosormetaG_FD_56232 | JGI IMG/M metagenome (GOLD analysis project Ga0041059, IMG submission 56232) | Arabidopsis roots microbial communities from North Carolina, USA - Col MF nosort | ecosystem: Host-associated > Plants > Roots > Unclassified | place: USA: North Carolina | collected...
TTTTTTTTTTTTTTTTTTTAACACGAACTTCATTTTTATTACTTAGGAAACGTAGTCTGAAAACAGAGCATTTGAGATACACAATGGGATAAAGCTATGAACTATGTATGAAGACAGAGCATGTTTCTGGTTTTTCGCTAAAATATCAGCAGGTTGATTTGTTGATCTGTGTGACCACGTGAACTTGATTGCGTCAAACTTATTTCTCCAAACTTTGATTTCATGGATCCAATTGATAGCATCAAATCTTGAGCCTCTTCCATTCAGAACATTGACTAGGAGCTTGCAGTCGCCTTCAAGTATTACTTTTCTAAAGCCTCTTATCCATAATTGTTGCATGGTAAGAATTAGGCTTTGACATTCTGCTTCAAAGGCTGAGGAAACGGTCGCACCTGTCGCTTGAGCAGCCCCTTTGAACACGCCGTTATCATCTCTAATTATCCAAGCTGCCGTAGAGCCACGAACTCGATTCACAAAGCTGCCATCGTAATTACACTTAATCCATCCCATATGTGGTTTTTGCCACTGACTCTGAAACTGCCTAGTTGTGCCATTAGTCGTACTCGGAGTGGGAACTTGCGCACATAAGCCATTTGTGATCCATTCTTCCGCTTCATTTGTAGCATCTCTGATATCTCTCCACCAATCGTTCTGTTTTCGTTGGAACACTAGCTTATTACGGCTTTTCCATATTCTCCAAAGGATCGAGATAGGTAGCTGCCCTTGCATTGTATGTTGTCCTGCATTTTTATGAAATTCATAAATCTCTTTAATTTTTGTTTCATAATGCACCTGGGGATTTGATAGACTCGGAAGGGGAATGTTCGAAGCTCTCCATATTTGGCGAGCGTGTGGACACGTAAAGAACAAATGATCCGTAGTTTCTCTCGTTATGACACATCTACGACAAAAACTATCTGTGACGATTCTTCGGCTTTCAAGTTCAGAGTTGGTAGAATGGCATCATTTCTTATTTTCTTGATAATGACACAAAGTTTTCTTGTCTACAACATCATTTTAAGAAAATTAAACGTTTTTCACCAAAGCCGCGGGAATAAAATCATGAAGAATGGTTAGAACGTGGTATTTAAAGATGAGACCAGACCAAAGCAAGTCAATACAAAGTCAAATAGAACTCGATCGGAAACGATTATCAAATTTTGGATTTCTTTTTTTGGGGCAAATTTTGGTGTTTTGAACTGTATTTTTAATTGTTTGTTATGATTTCATATACAAATTAGTTTTAGATAGAATAATGAAAATATTTAAGTGAATACTATGTTGTAAAGTGTAAATAATAGACTTTTATAAGCCTTTTAACGAAAAAAGAATGTAAAAAATAAAATATAGACTTTTGTTTATGAAATTACAACCTCTTTGATAATGATATAACATATGTGAAAATGCAATGTTTTTCTTGATTCGTTTGGTCAAAAAGGAAAAATCAAGTGTGAATTAGTTTCTGATGAGGTTCAATAGTTTTTTTTGTATTATCTTAAAATTTATTCACAATAAATATAGTAGTAGGCGATAAAGAAAGTGCAATGTTTTTCCTTTGACTACATTTAAGTTATAGATTATTTTATGATGAGCAAAATCCTCAATCTTATATCTAATTGGTTTTTCTGAAAATATCCACCACAACTCAAACTTCTTCTTTGTTTGCAGCTGCAATGTCAACCGGTATTAATATAGAAGAGTGACAGAGAATGTATGATTCTCTATCTGCAAAATGGTTTTGAATTGGGACTGTGCCGGTCGATGATTCCGCTCATCATCTAGTCGCGGGTTTTGAAATGGGACTCTTTATAATTGATATCCAACTGTATAAAAATCTTGAACATCCTTAATTTGAAACATAAAAAATATGACATTAACTATCTGATTAATTTTCACTTAAGGGATGGTTAGTTAAGTTACATTGGATTAAAAATGGTATTAGTAGACCAATTAGAACATGTATGCCATTTTTTGTTTACAAAAACCTTTTTAAGTGGTATTTATAAGACTTGCTCAATTTCATTCAAAAGAACATGAAATGGATGGACTAGTTTTAATGGCAATAACCCACACAATTACTCATATTTGGTTCAACAAACTTCTATTTCGGTTCACTTATTAATTTTCCATCTATATATGAATCATATAATATGATTAATTTACACAAGTTCACACGGCCACGTAAAATGTAACTGTCTTCAAGTTGTGCACATAAAGAGGGTAGTTTCGAAGATAACGGGTCAACGAAAGGGTAAAAGAGTAAATTGCATAGAACGCGGCCAAATTAAAAGCCCCCAATTGGGATAAAAGTCATCGCCGTCTCTTAGGTGTCAAATCTCAACTGTCTAAAAACATTAAAAGCTTCGTTGGGGTAGTTGCATCTTCCCTCTCTAATACAAAACTTATTTTATCCAGTTTTAGTTTCGATTTTTCATTTGTTAACATGTTTTCATTTTTCTTTTAATGTTAATAGCCTTTTTATTTGGAAAATGAAAACAATTTCACAATTTAATTCTAAATTACCATTTCTAAAAAATAGAAATAATATAAATAATAATATTGAATAATACATGGACTAAAAAATTATAGTACTGTCCTAAACAAAATTGCTTGACTAGATTGAACAGAAAATGTTTTTGATGTCTTACTAGTTTGAACAATTTATTTGCTAACATTATTCTCTTTGTATATTTCTTAAAAACCCATATTTTTTCCTTAAATATTTCCCATTTCCCCTAACTACATTCAATAGCTAAGTCTCTCTCTCCCTCTCTCTTTCTCTCTCACTCAAAAATTTCCCATTAAATTCTCAAATTTTCTCCAACTTTTTAGGCCATTCTCTTTTCTCCTCTCTCTCTCTCTCACACAACACAAACAACTCTTGAGAGAGAGAAACAAATCTTTCACTTGACACTTCTCTCCAAATCCTCATCTCATTCTTCATCCTAAACATTTGCTCATTCTCACGATGAGCCATAACCAAAACCAACCTCACCGGCCAGTCCCGGTCCATGTCACAAACGCCGAGCCAAACCCTAACCCAAACAACCTCCCAAACTTTCTATTATCCGTCCGTCTCAAATACGTAAAACTCGGTTACCACTACCTAATCTCCAACGCTCTCTACATCCTCCTCCTTCCTCTCCTCGCCGCAACAATCGCTAACCTCTCTTCTTTCACCATCAACGACCTCTCTCTCCTCTACAACACACTCCGTTTCCATTTCCTCTCCGCCACACTCGCCACCGCACTCTTAATCTCTCTCTCCACCGCTTACTTCACCACCCGTCCCCGCCGTGTCTTCCTCCTCGACTTCTCGTGTTACAAACCAGACCCTTCACTGATCTGCACTCGTGAAACATTCATGGACAGATCTCAACGTGTAGGCATCTTCACAGAAGACAACTTAGCTTTCCAACAAAAGATCCTCGAAAGATCCGGTCTAGGTCAGAAAACTTACTTCCCTGAAGCTCTTCTTCGTGTTCCTCCTAATCCTTGTATGGAAGAAGCGAGAAAAGAGGCAGAAACAGTTATGTTCGGAGCTATTGACGCGGTTCTTGAGAAGACCGGTGTGAAACCTAAAGATATTGGAATCCTTGTGGTGAATTGTAGCTTGTTTAATCCAACACCGTCACTTTCTGCTATGATTGTGAATAAGTATAAGCTTAGAGGCAACATTTTGAGCTATAATCTTGGTGGAATGGGATGTAGTGCTGGCCTTATCTCCATTGATCTCGCTAAACAGATGCTTCAGGTAAAATATCTTATTATTCGGTTTGGTTTAATCCGGTTTGGTCTTTTAGACTGTTATGAGTCGTCGTGATTCGTGGAAGAATAAAATCTAGGACTTTTTCTTATTCGACTTTAAAAATTTGAAAGGGCTAATGACAGCTCATGATTTTAGAAATTATTTAGGGGAATTCAATAGAACTACCAGCTAGAATTTGCCTTTCAAAATTTAATTATTTGCGTCTTGGTGTCACTTAATAAAGCATTTAGTACACTTACCAGCTAGATTTTTTGATTAATTGACTTAGCTTTCATGTCATTAATACGTGCTATAATATTTCTATGACTTATTTGATCAAAATGTAGTCACTGGATTGGTTTTTAGTTGCCGACTTAATATGGATGCAACTTTATTCTATATGAGTTGTATGAAAGCATAAAGGCCAAATTTACGTGTAAAAGTCACGTGTCTATGAAAATTCTGACAGTGACAGGCTTTGTAGTCTTTAGGTTGGTGGTAGTTGTGAAAATGGAAAAACCATAATGTTGTTTTAAATGATCAATGTTTTATTTTATAAAGGTTGATTACATATTTTTTCCTTTCTCGAAAGTATTCATTTATTACGAAAATAGTTCATGCATTAGGAATTTAGGATTGATGCATAATTACAAATTTACATTCACTTTTACAAACATAATTAAATTGTAGATCTAAGAAGCGAACGTGGAAACACGTGCTTGCAAGTTTCTCGAATCTCTAATGTGGTTGGCAAATTGAACCAAAGGTCATAAATGTGCTACAACATAATGTTGGGCTACTTGAATAGAATTTACTTACACTTGAGACATATGCACACACATACCTCTGCATTTATATATTTGTGTTTAATGTCCACCGTATAACGGTTGTCTAGTCACAACCATTGTTCGAATTTTCTAAGATTCGAAAATGTTTTTATTTTTATTTATTGTATACATATTTTACTGAGAGTAATAATAAATTTGTGACAATAATGCAGGTGCAACCAAACTCATACGCACTAGTGGTGAGCACAGAGAACATAACCCTAAACTGGTACTTAGGCAACGACCGATCAATGCTTCTATCTAACTGTATCTTCCGTATGGGCGGAGCCGCGGTACTTCTCTCGAACCGCTCCTCTGATCGCAGCCGTTCAAAATATCAGCTCATCCATACCGTCCGTACCCACAAAGGAGCTGATGACAACGCATTTGGCTGTGTTTACCAACGAGAAGACAACAACGCAGAAGAAACCGGCAAAATCGGAGTGTCCCTCTCTAAAAACCTAATGGCGATAGCTGGAGAAGCTCTCAAGACAAACATCACAACTCTCGGACCACTAGTTCTACCAATGTCCGAACAACTTCTCTTTTTCGCGACTCTTGTGGCCCGAAAAGTCTTCAAAGTCAAGAAAATAAAGCCTTACATTCCTGATTTCAAGCTAGCTTTCGAGCATTTCTGTATCCACGCGGGAGGTAGAGCCGTGCTCGACGAGATTGAGAAGAACTTGGATTTATCCGAATGGCACATGGAGCCATCGAGGATGACGTTGAACCGGTTTGGTAACACTTCGAGTAGCTCACTTTGGTATGAGCTTGCGTATAGTGAAGCTAAAGGAAGGATTAAGAGAGGAGATAGGACTTGGCAGATTGCTTTTGGATCGGGTTTTAAGTGTAATAGTGCAGTTTGGAAAGCTTTGAGAACGATTGATCCAATGGACGAGAAGACTAATCCATGGATTGATGAGATTGATGACTTTCCTGTTCAAGTTCCTAGGATCACTCCCATTACATCGTCGTAGTGTTTTAAATTCTTTTGGAGAACTAATTTGTTATGTTTTATTAAATGTAATAACTTACGTGATTTGATATTTTTTTATTATCTTAATATATATGATTGCCAATTTGCCATATGTGAGTTCGAGATTAGTGATGTGTAACATGAGTTTATTCATTCACACAAGAAGAGTCTTGTGTCACATTTGGTACTTTGCCACGTTGTTTGATTGCATGTTAAACCACAAGGCAACGTATATGGTTCTTGGTGCCACGTGTTCATATACTTGAAACTGTTTAAATTGTCTCTTCAAGGATTTTACAAAGATGGAGAGAAGCAAAAGTTATGTCTTTGATCTCCGCAAATCTTATGCGAGGCACTTTTTTTGTATGTTCATCATTCAAGTCTAAGCCATGGTCTGGAAGGTTAATCACCGCGGTGAAATCGGTTTCGTGTACTTCTAAGCCGGTTAGAGGGTTAACCAACTATAGTACCGGGGTCTATTTCGTTAGCCAAACCGGTCCACCAGAAATCAAGTTTCCCGGTGGATCTCCTTCGGAGAAAGAGTTACCTTCAGGACCAAGTAGAGGACCAGAGTTGGCTCCATTAGAAGTTCCGGAGCTTCCTAATATACCAGAGATAAGTCCGTCGGAAACTCCACCGGAAGTTACAACGGTTCCAAGTGATCCACCCCCGCTTGGACCACCGCAGACTCCGGGCCCGGAGTTTCCGGTTCCACCATCTCCATCTCCACCGATGCCAGATACTCCAAATCCTCCTACACCAAAAACACCACCTGATGTAGTGCCTCCGATTTGGGAACCACCTCGACCACCGGATATCTTCCCACCGGAGAGTCCACCACCGGGAATTGACCCGCCACCGCCTTTAGGACCCACCATCATGTAGAACTCTTCTCTGTTTCTGTTGACTTTTTTAGCTTAAAGTTTCTGTTTCCACGAGAAATAGTTTATACACAAATGTTGTTACATTTAAAACACAATAAGCAAATATGGTACAAATCGATGCGACTCGACGACAAGTTTGACAACAGAGACGCAAAGAACACACAGATGTTACATTGGTTTTATTGGAAGCTTTTTGTCACGGAGTTTAGTTACTAACAAACAGGAAATGTGAATCTTGTGGGACAAGGAAACCTTTTGCATTCAAGCAGAAGCAACAGCTTCTGAAACCCTTCCATTACCAGTCTCTGCACTGAGACTGTCGTAGTAGTCAACCAACACCTTCCAACCAGAGGGACACATGAAACCATCTGGTGGGTTCTCTTTCTTCTTCGCCAACCCACGCATCTACAAAACAAAACCATCCGATCCAAGTTATTTTCTTAGTCACTAGAGTAAGAAATCAGATTTGGAGCTCCGGAATTGGGTTTTACCTTGGTTCCTGATATGAAGAGGAAGTCTTGAGACCTGGAAGGATCAAAGAAGGCCATTTTCCCCTGAGTTTTGTCATATGCAGCGACCTATTCATACAAACCGAAACAATGAGACTTAAACCCTTAAAGAAGTTTTCGATTAAGAGGAAGTAGCAATGATTGATCTTAACCTTGAAGGGTAGAATGTTGAGGCGTTCAAGTCCTGGTGCCATGCTAAGCACTTTCTTCCCGTGATCGGCATCATAAAGATCTCTCTTCTCTGTCGGATGGCCCATACCGGCAGGATCGCGACCAACAATGTAGAAATTAGCTCCCGCGTTGATCCTAGCTTTGGCATGCCATTGAACCTCAGTTGGGCCAGCGTATAGCATCGGAGATGGGAAGATAGAGACTACAGTGGTCTCTGGATCCAGTACACCATCCTCCAACACCTACATGTTCAAATCAAGAAACAACAATATAACATTTTTCACTCCATAGCGAGAATCAACAACCAATATCAATTCATCAAAATCTAAAGCTCATCTGAAATACACTTTGTATCCAAAGTAACGTTTCTTGGAAGAGAAGAAAGTGAAAGAGATACCTTCTCGTGCTGTCTCATACGCCAGCTGAGAGGTACATCATCAGCCTTAGTAAACCCACCAAGTGGATTCAACAACAAGACAGGGTTTTTGTAACCCATCTCAAGAAGTCTTCTACGAGTATCCGTCATAAGAAGCGCATGACCATTATGCACCGGGTTCCTAAGCTGGAACGCGAAAACCGCGTCCGCACCGCGCCTTATAAACTCCTCCCGCAGCTGCGACGGAGATAAACGAAACCGGTCTAAACCATCATTGTACTTGATCGGCTCCAAAACTTGTAAATCACCTCCAATCAACCAGTTTCCAGCTTTGGTGATTGCTTCTTCCGCATAAGGAAGCCCACGAGCCGTGGTTCCCCATGTTCTCGCGATTCGTTCTTCTTTGGGATGCTTGTAAATCTCAATACTATTCAAATTCAATCAACCAATCATCAGTATAAAGCAAGATGATTTTTCTACAAATTAGGTTTCTTATGCATACATTTGATGATTTCAATTGCAGAATTAGGAAGAGAGACTTACTCGTTGAGAATCGCGATGGGATTACCAACCGAGTCAACGAGTGTGACTTGGTTGGAATCCCCGATACGAAACTTCTGATCGTCGTCGATAGCGAGGACGATCGGAACCGACATGTTGACGACGGAGCCGTCTTCGAGCCGGAACGAGTTAAAATGAAGTGTTTGGAGGAACTCTGACTGTCTCATGAAACCTTTGAGAGGACTTGCCCAGCCTTCGCTAAGCACATGTACCCACTCTAGATCCACACGGTTCAGCTTGATCCTTGCCGGAACCGTCTCCGCCTCGTGTTTCATCACGCGCCGCCGTGATTCTTCGACTACGAGGTTCATGAGTTTTCCTCCGTCTGGCTCGATCAACCCCGATTTAACGGAGAGGCCACGGCGGGAAACTTGACGGGGGAGAGATACGACGGAGATGGATCCAGGAGCATAACGAGAAGCATGATGGTTATGGATTAATGGTGAAGAACGAAATGGAGAACCGGAGACGATGGCTGCTGCTGAAGAAGCCATTGAAGGCAGATTAATTTGCTTCGTTTTGGCTCTCTTAATCTTTAAGAGAACATTGATTAATCAGTTTTTTTTGTAATTAAGACATAATTAGTGGATAGATGATTAATTAGGACTACATATTCATTAAAAATACTCAGTTAGTGGATAATGAATGGACATCGGTCTAATACCATTCTTAATTGATGTGTCAATAAGCACCTAATTCAATTATTTGACTAATCTATGGTATAAAGGACAACAATCTAACAACTGTTTTTTCTTTATTCTGTGTAACAGTGTAACGACAGGATTTGTTGTGAAAATATTTTTAAGAAATGGGATATTTTGTCACATCGACATTAATATAAAGATTTTTGTAATAGTTTTTGGTATACACGTATCGAGTTATTAGAGATTAACATGTTTTTTTTAATAAAAACAAGTTGTTGTACTTGTAGCTTTGGTCTTCGGAAGATTATATTTGAATTTCATATGACTTGTCTTCTATGCAAATAAAATCACACATGATTTTGTGGTATAGTTGATTAGTTTACAATTTTTTTATTAGAAAAACAAAACAAGTTGTTGTAGCTTCTTTGGTCCTACTTTTGGAGATTAAATTTCAATTACATTTGTAAATTAATTAAGAGTACTAATCCCCGGAGATTTATTGACACGGTGGTCTTTCATAAGTTCCCGGGTCTTCTCTACGTCAGTCCAACGGTTAACTCCGGCATAAATATTCGACAAGAGCACATAATTTCCGCTGTTTTCGAATTCTAACCCCAACAAATGCTTTAGCGCAATCTCACCCCTCTCAAAGTCACCATGTGTTTGAGATGACCCTAGAAACGATCTCCATAGTGTCGCATTCGGCTTCACCGGCATCTTCTTGATGCATTCTTCCGCTTCTTCTAACCTCCCGGATCGGCCTAGTAGATCAACTAAACATCCGTAATGCTCAACTTTAGGCTCGATCCCGTAAACCGCTTTCATTGAGTTAAATATTTGGAGACCTTCGTCGACTAGACCCGAGTGCGAACATGCTGATATCGTCACCACGAAAGTTGCACTGTCCGGGACTAATCCTTGAGAGATCAAGCTCTTGTACAATTCAATACCTTCTTGACCAAACCCGTGAACTGCTAAACCACGAATCATTGCATTGTAACACGATACGTCTCTCTGAGACATTTCATCGAACACTTTGCGTGCGAAACTCAAACATCCGCATTTCGAGTAAAGATCGATCAGAGAAGTTCCCACAAACTGGTTCAGGGTCAGATTATTCTTCAAGACATACACATGAGCCCAAACACCTCTCACAAATTCACCTAAATTCGCACAAGATTTAATCAAAGCTACAAGAGAAAGCTCGTTAGGTCTTACTTGCATTCTCATAAACAACAACAAAACCTCTTCATCGCTATCAATTTCTTCGGAATTAGCGTAAGCAGCAAGAAGAGTGTTCCAAGTAGCCAAATCAGGTTCCCTAATTCTCTCAAACAAAGACCTAGCTTCTCTCAATTTACCACAATTAGCGTAAAACCCAACTAAAGCAGCTTGCACAAACCGATCATGATTCACCGGTTCGAGAAATTTCAAGACGTGGGCATGAAGAGCCCTCCCATGGCGATGCCATTGAGCGTCAAAGCCTGAGGCTTTGAAGAGAGAAGGATACGTAAATTCATTGGGTCTGACAAAATTGGATCTTGAGCTCAAAATCTGATCGTAGAGAGAAAACGCGAGATGGGTTTGAGTGGAATTGTGATTGGAGACGATGGAAGAGATGAGAGTGTTGTAGAGGAAGACGGAAGGATTAGGGATTTGGCGTAAGATAGAGAGTGCGTAGGATAAGCAGACGGTGGAGGATAAGTGAAGGAGCTTACTTAGAGGATATGTGTGGTGAGAGAGACCGATTGTGATGATTTGGGCATGGATTTGTTTGAGGTTTTGTAAGGATTTGCATTTTGAGATTAGGTTTAAGCATCGATGATTCTTGCTTGTGCTTGGAGATGTCATATGTGGAAGCTAATAAGTTTCTAGTTGCTCAGATTTTGTAATTGAGAAGAAGATTAAATTTGTTTGCAAATTTAAACATTATAGGCCCAATTGCGTTAGTAATGAGACCTATTAGATTTCACATGAGGACGGCCCATTTGTTTTTTTTTGGGTTGTTGTTGTTGTTGTGTATATATATATCAAATCCATTGGAACATTTTTAATAATCGTCAATGTGCAATTTTCTTGTATTTTCCTCCTTCAAATAAGAACTTTATTCATATTTTTTATTTTTATGAATAAAGGATCAAAACTACTAATACAAGAGATAAATATTATATAATTTGTTAAAAAGGATATAATATATTTTTGCTATTTTTATTAACGTAAAAAGATTTTAAAATTTAAACGGTGTTTATAATGAACGGAGAGAGTATAATTTTTTTTTGAAGTTAGTGATTAGTTGAGTAAGTGTTAGAAAAAAATGTTGAAGTTTCGAACTGGTTTCATTTCAGTTTGGTTATATAATAATTTGATTTGAAGGTTCTGATTCAGTTCGACAAGAAATCTTTATGAAATTGTGTAATTTTAGGTTTGGTTGGGTTTGTTTTATTTTGGTTTGATTTGGATAACTTCAATTTGAGAAAAGCATGTAAAGGTCTCTTTGGAACACATCAAAAGTTGTCCCTACAACAAGACAATCCCACCTTTTCTCAGCTCCAATAAAATAAGTAAAAAAAAACTAGCATTATAATACCACCTTTTTATCTTGGTTCTATTCTTTTTATAACAATAATTTCTATGCAGATGTGAGACTGATAATTCTTTTTGAATACCTTTAGTGAAAATGATGCATCAAATCTTCTTCACTATAGTGCATCTCCACACATGACTGATGACCCAATTAGAAAGAAAATAACAATCAATGAGCAAATTCTCCATCGCTTATTCCCAAAATCTCTGTTCATGTCTCCCATAATTGTTTGCTTTAAATTGTACTTATAATTACTTTCATATCAAGGAAAAAAAAAAAAATAGCTTCATACTGTACAATCTAATAGTTTACATATTTGTTACATGAAACACATGTTTGATATCTAACTTACTACCTGTTTGAATAAAATTTAATTGTTTCGGATCGAGACAATTATACGAAATTACAAGAGAGAATGTATTATTTATTAAAGTGAACTTCGAATTTATTTGATTTGAATCAAAACAAACTGAAACTTCTTAACGGGATTCTAGTGTCGATGGTCGAAACTTTTTTTAAACAAAGCTATGTGTTTCAGAAATAAATATTAACCCTGATTTTTATGCATATTCAAAAAAACCAGTTAGTTATCTTATGGGAATACACTAGTTAACCATTCTATTAGACATCCCAAAATCGATATTTTCTTGACATTTCAATATTAAAAAATTAGGAGAATACTAGGATTCTGTAAACAAAACTTAAAAAATTAAACACGTAACAAGTCATATCATATCTTTTACAATCCAACCCATGTAGTACTACTAATGCAAGAAGTGTTGCTCAAAGACAACTATACGACAAAGCCTGAATTTATTTGCACCATTTAATAAATAACATATATTTTCCAATTATTTATCACTTTCAATTTCGTTTTTATTTTAAATAAATGTTTTTGATGATTTATTCAGTCTTTTTATATAACTTGTTCAAAATTTTGGGAACAGAAGTGCACTTTGGGGGTGCTTTTCACAATAAAAGTAAAAATAGGACTAAGATCAGAGATGATAAAAAGACAGAGCCTCTGTAAAGTAACCTGTATTAATATTATTTTATTTAACTTTTTATTTTTTTTGGGTTTCTCATCTCTTTGCTTTCCAATATTCTCAATAAATAAATAAATAAATTTGCTTTGATTCCAAACTATGCATGTTTCTAGAATTTCTATATAGTTGGCGACAATATATTGGCAAATTAAAGTAAATTTTGTTAACAATAAACTAGACAAAAAATACTTTTCAAAACTATCCCGTTGATATATGTGTAGAGGGTTTTAGTTTTACAAAGTTCAGTTATTTAAAAAAATAAAGTAGATTGGTAGTAATAAGCACAATATTTACCTTTTATTTGTTAGTCTATAAAAGCAAAAGCTAAAGGAGAGCTGAGTGACACAAAAGCTATAGTGGCAGATTTGCAGATTATACACCGTTTTAGGCCCAACTCTGACATAGTTTTAATATTTTAACTCCACATTTACTTTTTTACCTCTTATTTTTTAACTTCACTTTACAATATAAATATACTGTTAATATGCTTTAAACATCGCAATTACTTCATCTTACTGACCAGTGGTAAAAAAGAAAAAAGGAAATATGAGTTGTCGGGAGAAGTATTTATAATCAGACAAATAATCAATTTTTTGATGTCGTAAAGTCGCAATTAATAAATAAGTATCTTTTTGTATTAAATATATATAAAAACAAAAAATTCAATAATGATAAAAACAAAAAACAGGTTAGTAGTAGAAAAATCAATGGTTTAGATTTTTAATTAGAGCTTACTTTAGTGAATTATAAATACATAAATGAAATGTTTATACTCCAAAAAAAAATGTTTATACTCCAACGTGCAAGATTTATCGTGTGCTTATCAAGTGTGAACTTTCCAAGAAGCAATAAGAAATTAGGGCACCCATAAAAACATATGGAATTCCCCCCAAAGTTTGCTTTAATCGTAGATTTAAATGTCTATTTTGTCGTCTTTCAAAGTTTACTAAGCAAATTTTAAAAATGAATATGTATATTAGAATTATATACATTTCTTCTTATAATCATAACTTGCTTAATTTATATATAGTTTGGTCACCTAGCCAATTTTCTTTTCTTTTTGAAGGGTCTCTTAACCAATTAAACACACACACATGCAATTCTTACAAATGCTAGATTGTAATTTAAATAATGCTAAGAAAGTACATAGGCTAAGGCATTGTTAAATGAAAATTTTCTGCTTAACTGATTAAACTAAACTGTATTTGTTGACAAATATGAATTTACAATGATTAAAACGTCACACGCGTGCATTGAACATCATAGGAACCCCATCGAATTTCTGCCAAGAATATGTTTTGTTCTGCCAACTAAATTAAAAAATTTAAGAGAATTAAGAATATATAATGCCCAAATGGTCAAATGACAAATCGTTATCATTATAGAGTATTTGTTTAAGCAAGTTTACCAAGCTTGCGAAACTTGTTGGAGTAGTTTGTCTATGTTAATTCTGTACGTAGGGAACTTTGTTTTTATTTTTATTTTCAATTATGTGTTAGATATTGTTAGTGCACCCTCTATCAGGACAGACCAGAAGGAGTGCTGATTGCTGGAACAAGCTGGAAGCTGTTTCAGAAGACTAAAGTGAAGATCAAGTAATTG
>Ga0041059_1002418_pt1 | contig 13926 bp, 18 predicted proteins | sample AraColnosormetaG_FD_56232 | JGI IMG/M metagenome (GOLD analysis project Ga0041059, IMG submission 56232) | Arabidopsis roots microbial communities from North Carolina, USA - Col MF nosort | ecosystem: Host-associated > Plants > Roots > Unclassified | place: USA: North Carolina | collected...
TTTTTTTTTTTTTTTACTAGGAAGGATTTTGATTTCTTTTTTTTCCGAGGTGTTACTTGTTAGAACGGGATAAGATCGTAATCTTTTTTTTTATTATGAAGATGACATTTGACCAAAAAAGTATAAAACCTCTTTTTGTATTTGTTTTCTTATATAGCATTAGTATATTCTGACAATATTCCAACGAGCATTGATGATTTTTGTGGAAATAGAGATCAAAGTAGGAGGAAGACATGCAAAATCAGTATTAAATTTTTAATTTGTTATGTGAAGATAAGGTCAAGAAAATGACGTATTTACTTGTTGGAACTTAATTCCAAACAATTATGTACCAAACACGAATCCATACGCAATTATCACAAATCTCAAAGTGGCAAAACTTCACATTTAAAATTTTCCCAAAACCTAACCAAATTGAAATCTATCTAACCACGTGAAGATGTAAATGTGTATAACCCTTTTTGTTTCGTTGTCTCTCAGATTCTGGAATTTGAGTAAAAGCAAGAAAAAAAGTCAACCGTTGCAACAAACTCTTAAAAAGAAGCAAAGTAGTAGCAGAAGAAGAAGAAGAAGAAGAAGAAAAGAAAATGGCAGGAGGGTCGTTTGGTCCGACCGGTGTGGCTAAGGAGAGAGCAGAACAATACCAAGGGAAAGTCACTAGTTATGTTATAATCGCTTGCCTTGTTGCAGCTATTGGTGGATCCATCTTTGGATATGACATTGGAATCTCAGGTTCTTTTCTTCATCTTTTGAATCCAATTTCTTAATAATCTTATCAAACAATGGCTGAAATGGTTTTTTGTTTGTATGCAGGAGGAGTTACATCGATGGATGAGTTTCTTGAGGAGTTTTTCCACACGGTTTATGAGAAGAAGAAGCAAGCTCATGAAAGTAATTACTGCAAATATGATAATCAAGGCTTAGCTGCTTTCACTTCTTCACTCTACTTAGCTGGTTTGGTTTCGACTCTCGTGGCTTCACCCATCACTAGGAACTACGGTAGGCGTGCGAGTATTGTTTGTGGTGGAATCAGCTTTCTTATTGGATCTGGTTTGAATGCTGGAGCTGTGAACTTAGCTATGCTTCTTGCCGGACGGATCATGCTTGGTGTTGGTATTGGATTTGGAAATCAGGTTAGACAATTGTTTAGTTGGTGTCACCAATAATAAACCAATCTCATCTCTAATGAAAGTTACCTTGCTTTGGTTTTTGCTTTCAGGCGGTTCCTTTGTATTTATCAGAAGTGGCACCAACTCATCTACGAGGTGGTTTAAACATGATGTTTCAGCTAGCTACAACTATCGGGATCTTTACAGCGAACATGGTTAATTACGGTACTCAACAGCTTAAGCCTTGGGGATGGAGACTCTCTCTTGGTTTAGCTGCTTTTCCAGCTCTGCTTATGACGCTTGGCGGGTATTTCTTACCCGAGACACCAAACAGTTTGGTCGAAAGAGGATTAACAGAGAGAGGTCGACGAGTCTTAGTGAAGCTAAGAGGAACAGAAAACGTCAACGCCGAGCTTCAAGACATGGTAGATGCGAGTGAGCTTGCGAATTCCATCAAACATCCATTCAGAAACATCTTGCAGAAACGACACAGGCCTCAGCTAGTTATGGCTATTTGCATGCCAATGTTTCAGATACTCACAGGGATAAACTCCATTCTCTTCTACGCACCTGTTCTGTTCCAGACAATGGGGTTTGGAGGAAACGCATCTCTCTATTCATCAGCTTTAACAGGAGCTGTTCTTGTCCTATCAACATTTATTTCCATAGGATTAGTAGACAGATTGGGACGAAGAGCTCTTCTCATAACTGGAGGAATACAAATGATAATCTGTCAAGTCATAGTAGCAGTGATCTTAGGAGTGAAATTTGGAGACAACCAAGAGCTATCAAAAGGGTACTCAGTGATCGTAGTCATCTTCATCTGCCTCTTTGTTGTAGCGTTCGGATGGTCATGGGGTCCTCTAGGTTGGACCATACCTAGCGAAATCTTTCCGTTAGAGACTCGTTCAGCGGGGCAGAGTATCACAGTAGCTGTAAATCTCCTCTTCACTTTCATCATAGCTCAAGCTTTCCTTGGTCTCCTCTGTGCATTCAAGTTTGGAATCTTCCTCTTCTTTGCTGGTTGGGTGACAGTAATGACTATCTTTGTGTATTTCCTGTTGCCTGAAACCAAAGGAGTTCCAATAGAAGAGATGACACTCTTATGGAGTAAACATTGGTTCTGGAAAAAAGTATTACCTGATGCAACAAATCTTGAAGATGAGAGCAAGAATGTATCTGTTTAAAGAGAATATAAACTGATTCAAGAAACTTATGTTTGTATTACTATAAGGTTTTTTATTGCATAAGGAGAGATTTGAATCCCATGTGAAAGTGACAACTACAAACTTCAAAATCCGAAACAAAACTAAAAAAAAGCGATTGAAAATAGTCACAGTGACTGTTACACCAAAACACTCGATTACAGAGTAAAGATTTTGGTTGCAATTGGCGTTTTGTGATCACATTCTCCATCTTCTTCTTCTTCTTTGAGATAAACAAAGAGATTTGTTTACTCTCTATCTCAGGATTTCTTCACACATCTGCTCTTACGAGACCATCAAAAGACGGTTTCGATTTTAGGGTTTTTGTTTTCCCCAAATCAGATGATCTAAACAAGGAGATTGTTCTTCGTCCCTAAGAAACATGGAATTGGAACACAGCTTGGAGGCGGCGAAAGAGAGCAATTAGCTCCGGCGAAGCTCTGCAATCCCAAAGCTCCGATCTGTTTCATCAAAATCTCTGGTTCAGGTCCAATTCTATTAGTAGCCGATACAATCAGATCAACATCTTTTATCATCTTCAAAACAGGTCGTCTTGTATCGTCGGAGCTAATGTTTTCCTTGTTCTTATTAAACGCGCTCAATGTCTCACCGCGTTTGAGGATCTTGACTTGTTCCATTACAAGATTTGGATTCGCCGCCGGAGATTTAACAACCGTAGGGCTTTGCTTGCGTCGGCGAGGAGCTGTTGAAGAGTTGCGGCAAAGACGAGGCTTAGGGTTACGGTGGATTAGGGTTTGGTGCTCGAATCGATGGTTTTGAGAAGAGTAAGACATCGCAGTGGCCATTGCTTTTAGCTTTTTGATTAGAGAGAGGGAATGTGAGATTTTTTTTAAGTCTCAAGGAGTTCTTATATAATAGAGAGACCCGTGAGGCCGTGACTATGAATATTTTTTCTATTTTTTCGGCACTCAATTTTAGGGTTTTAGTGTAATTAGGAATTTATGTAGTTTAGTTTTAGGGTTTTACATATCTTTTAAGTCAAATTGCATGTTGCTAAAAAAAAAAATTCAAAGATTTGTTCACAAAAGTAAAGAAGAAGTTACGGTGTAGATTTTACTGGTTCAATGCTAGAGAGTACAATTCAATGGTTTTGATTTACACTACGGATGATAACAAGAAGCGGAAATAAATTGGCAAAAATCATGTATACTTTGTTTGAGTTATGAAAACTTTTAAGAAGAAACTGTGTTGTTGTTGTGCTCCTTTGATTTAGCGAGTTTAGCTTGTATGAGTTTGTCCAAGATCGGTGGCTCCAATGGAATCACATCAAGACATCTCTCCGAAGCCGCAACGATCACCTGTCAATACAAACACACATCATGGTCGGAGAATCAATGGTCAGTTGCAAAAGATAGACATAGAGCCTCTGCTTGATGGTAATAAGAAGAAAAGTAAAGGAAGGAGCTTTAGGTGTAACCACCTCGTCGAGCAAGAAGTCTATTGCAGCTTCGTCCTCAACTGCTTCCTTCAATGGAGCTTTTAAGAACTGAATGTCTAGCTGAATCTGCTGGAACCCGCTCCGGTTAAACGTTTGGAGACGGACATATTCTTGCAAACTCTTCAGACAAAGTTTTACTGTTGTTGTAACAACGGATTCCTGCAAATATTTAGCACGAAAAGAGATCAGGAGATGATGAGCGTGTGGCAGTGCGCGTTTGATATAACTATAAGGGAACCTCTTTCGTTTTTACCTGGGTAAATTCAACCTTGGTGAATATTTCTACTTTTTGCTTGAACAGTTTTGCAAGATGTGTCTCGAAAAGCTGACTACGAGCTCTTTGTGAATTTGACCGTGCCATCTTATCATTATGGAGGGTATTGCTTCGTGATGAGGTTGTAGTGTTACTTCCGTTGCTGTCTGTTCTTTTGTGCTTACGGAAAGTCCCTTGAGGTAAAACTTGTTTCACTTCTTTACCAACTTCTTCTAACTGCGAAGTAGAAAATCCAAACAAATATGATTTATTGCATGCTCTTTAGATAATTTCCAGGTTAAGAGGAGAAGAGTTGTCAAACCTCGTGAAGAAACATATCGACATACATGTGAACCTCTCGTGGCTCCTTGTGCTGCATAATATTTGGAATTAAAAAACAATGACTGGTAAAATGCTTCTCTAAGAAGATTAGCCACACCACAACAGCAATACCTTAACCCAGTTAGGTGTCTTGAACCTTTTTCTCAGTAAAACTGATACCTTCTGTGTTCTTGTGTCTATGTACTGAAATATGAAATGATTTAGTTAGTTGATGTTAAGTTTTGGTAAACGACCTCAAGTTTTGGAGTTTCATTCATACATGCTGGAGAAGTTTCTCGCTGGCTGCGTGGAAGACCCGGCAAAGTTCTCCAGGAATAAAAGCAGGTCCATTCTCAAAGGCTTGGGAATTTCCACCAGAGAAGGAAGCAGCTATTTCCTGAATAAGCATATGAAATTTCTCAAAACCAGCTACCAATTGATTTAAACTTTATGCAAAACTACTTGTAAGAATCTCACCTCAGTAACTCTCGGGATGACCTTTTGTTCGATGAAGACAGAGAGCTGCGCCAATACAAGAATGAGACCAGCATGAATTTTGTCACTCGATTTTCCCTCTATATCGTTTGATGAGCTAGTTTTTCCAGAAAGCACTAGAAATTGAGCTTCTAGTGACCTGAAGAAGTCTTGAGATCCTTTCTGAATCCAACCACTGATTAAATCCTTCATCTTTATAAATATTCCAGTTTTTTCATCAAGAAGCTGACGGAAGTCCTGAAGTGATAGAACGAATATAAGCGTTTTTGAGCATGGAATTCATACAGATGATATAACAGCCAAAATATAATAAATAACAGAAGAAGGAATGTGCCTGAAATATATTTGTGGTGCCTTGTAGCACTGCTTTTTGGCTAGCTTCCAGGACAACCTTCAAGAGTTCCCCTTCAACTGCTTCCTTTTGGTTGATATCGAATTTCAAGAGAGTATCTGCCATGTATATATATACCTCATTATAATTCTATTTCATTTGAAGACTAAAACTTCACGAAGAGATTAATCTACTCTTCAAATTACTTAAAGGCCATTTCACAGAAGTTCTTATGAAAAGTGAAGCTACACTCATTCTCTCTTTTCCCTCACTAAGAAATTCTGAATCCAGTAGAAATTAGAAAACAGCGAACCTGATATATCCTGTTGAAGATGAGAAAACATTCTCGCAACAAATTGCTTAAGAGTAACCTGGGCAGCCTGAAATGAGGAGTGCTAGTAATCATATATAGTTCTACACATTATAACGAAAAATAGAACCACACAACATAAATGAGGGTCAACCTCTGCAGATAAATCAGAGAGTGCAGCCTCAGGTAGCACCTCGTCCATAAGTACCACATCTTCCCATACAATTCCTACGTCCAACAGAAATCAGACAGGGTATATATGTTCATTAGACTGATTTAACCAAAGCTTTCAGAAGAAATGAAAGCAACATAAAAAAGAGACAAGGGCATGAGGAAATTCACTGTACTCACGAAAAATTCCTAGAAAATCTGCTGCAGAAACCCGTTTTTTTATATATAGCTCCATGTACTCAAAGTGCCTAACAACCATAAGTGTTAGAAATTCTGCAGGTCAGACACAAACAAAGTCTCGATTTATGGATCAATATATCAAAGAAAAGTGCGTTACATTGCTGTTAAGGCTCTCGCGAGTTTGAAAAGTCTTTCTTCTGAGTCGGGGAATATTTCTCGATAAGCACGTATGGCCTCAGAAAATCCACGTACGGCATCCTATCAGAAAAAAGGGGACAACCATTAAAATATCAAAAGTGCAAATAAAAAGCTCGTCAAGTCTGATAAACCAAATGAAATAAAAGAAAAGAGATCTCAATATGGTGGCTAATGAGAAAATCTCCTGTAAAGCAGCTGCGGATATTCAAAGTGCTTAATAGATACAGTCAGTTTGACTGTGTTCCAACTTGCATTCATCAAAAACACAAAGGATAAGGAAGCGACATAGTCCGTGTTTACCTCATGAATTTTAGCAGGATGTTGGTCATTGCTTTCTGTATCGTTAGATGAATCATCGTCCTCTACAAGTGTACTTGCCTCCTCAGGCTTTATTTGAAGACCATCAAGAGACTGTTCCAGTTTTTCCAACAGTTTAGCCTTTAAGCTATCAACCTGCAGGATGTGCAATCCAAATTTATGTCACAACCAGTGATAAACCAGTTGTACAAGGATGAACATTACGAACGTTCTAGGTAGCTCTATAACAACTTAAACAAGTCACAGATAATTGAGCTAAGAGAAAGAACTGACAGGGACATCTAACTGCTTAAGAAGCACTGCAGCTTCAGCTCTCGCCTGTATGGATTCTGAATCTGAAAATAGCTTCGTCTGTCAAACAAGCCAAAATAGGTTTCTTGCATCAAGAAATAACAAACACAAAACATAAAGACCAGTTATTTGTTTATATGGTTGATAAGCCAGTATTGTATGTAGATTTTTATTAATCCAGACAAGTATAGACTACTAGGACCAAAAGGTATACCTGCAAGTTCTTTATGATAATTTCTATAGCTTCTTCGGAAGCTCGCCTGCAGTCTTGGAATGATGTATCGCCATATACCTGAACAGAAAGAGAAATTCATATTTTTAAACATATCTCCACATATATATCTTCAGAATGTTAAATGCCCCAGTAACATGAAAAGAATACTACAAAAAAATGGAAAAGTTATCCGAGGACAGATGTAAACCTTGAGAATTGGCATTGCTCCAGTATAGAACCTGACAGCATCGCCATAGGCTTCTGACTTGATACATTTTTGCAGTCTTGCAGGTAAATCATAGATGAACTGCTCTTTCTCACAAAAATTAATTTGAGTAAATTCATATTATTGCTATAATGATCAGGTGACAACACAGCAGATATATAAGCTAGCAAAAATGACTCATTACATACCTGAACTTTACGAAGAAGATTACGAGTCCGGTGCAGTTTCTCTATATGTTCTCTCTTTTCGAAAAGAGAAGTGTTGACCCCATCACTCTTTGATTGTACTGACATTATCTGCATGAGTCAGTTGGGAGATATACTATGAGTGAGAAGTTCCCATAAAAAAATCCAAAACTACGTGTATCATATGTGTTCAAAACACCTTCTGAAGAAGCTGGTCCATATTGCCTTCCATCCCGAAAATATTACTCTTCATCCTACCAGGTAAAGAAGCAACATTTTGAATTTAATATACTACCGAGTGGTGAAATCAAATCATATAGAGAAAAGTGTTAAATGACACACTTAACACCTGAAACGATCCATGAACCATTACAAGTACCTTTTGATTGTATCTGTTGCACTGATAAACTTGTTGTAATTTTCATAGACTAGCATTTGCAAGTCTGTGTCGAGATTTTTAATCTCAGCAGCCATTTGAACATGTCTTTGCAGAAGCACCTCCAAATTCGACTTTTTGATCTGCACAAGCCAATAAAATCACCAGACTGTGGCATATATCTCAATCAGATCGCTAGCACTACTGTCACCACACTTAACACAAACCTCATAAACCCAATTTAGTTCCGAACTATCAACCATTGCAGGAAGATCTTTGATAAGAACAACTAAATTTGCAGAATTCTCATAAGTTTGCATAGAAAATAACCAAACCAGACCACATTGATCAAGAGACCTCTACAAGAACCTTGCACTGTAAACTTCATCCGAAGGGTAGAATTCAAAACTAGCAACTATATTCCTGCTCCAAAAGATAACAGTCGGATCTAAACATATTCTAAATTTCGAACTAACCACTTAGACCAAGATCAAAGAGCCGAATCTAACTTCAGTGAATCGAAATACTCAATAATTTGATACAATATACAAGCTATTGACGCTTGTGTTGACGATTCACGAATATTCTGACAAGAAACGAAGACTAACCATGAGATCCATGTACTGATCAGCATCAAAGGAAGTGCTGTTGATGTTATCGAAAGAGGCGTTGATGGAGGAACCACTCGTCGAGATTGAAGGATCCGGTGCGTAGAAGCTCGACAATAGATCTCTCATTCTCTTCGCCTTTTCGTCCATCGGAGCTGCCTCCGTCGCCATTTTTCTAAACTCCTGCTTCTTCTCGACGACGAAAATATCTGTTACCGGAAGCAGAATTTTGGCGTCGGAGATTCGTAATGTGAATTGAAAAAGCAAGAAGAAACTGGATCCGACTAATCAACTGGGAAACGGATCCGTATCCGATTCGAACCGGAATACGGTTTAGCAGTCGGATTACTTTTTATGAGATTAGGCACTGGTTTAGTGTGATTGGTTCGTTCACTTATTTTAAATCAGTTTTATTCGTTGAAAAGTACATAGATTGGCTTTAGCTGTTCAAAAATCCATAAATTTGAAACTATTTTTCGAAATGATACATTTTTACTTATTGACCCCAATAATTCATAAATTGTTTTATCACCTATACAAAGTCCAAACTCGATGTCAAAATAAAATAAAATCTCAACTCTATAATAATTAATTAATAAAGACAAGCTTAAGTTATCAAACTTCAAATATCATCTCTCACAACTCTATAAGTTATTTTTATAAAAGTTACTTCTCTTAGCCAGTAATCATCAATGAGATTGGTGCTTTCTGGCTCTACGATGAGTAATGGCTGAATCATCTTTCTTGGAGCCTTCAGGTTTGCGAGCCCACACTGGTGCTTGGTCTGGTCCATATCTATAGTCATAGAAAAGCTCTTCGCTAGCTTCTATTCGTTCGTTTGCAAAAATCCCGACCCTGTGATCTCCTGCTACAAACATCACCTACACCACACAGAAAAAGACACCGTACTTATGCGGGAAGCGATGAGACCATGGTTACTACGACAATAGACTGAAAATCGCTCTTTTTTGTAAATAATTAACACCTTTCGAAAAGGGTTGAATAAATCTAGCAGATGATATACACATGTTACTTTACACATTACAATCATAAAGATTGTAGAAACAAGTGTGTTTTGATCATAACCTACAAAGCTAGATTTGATCATCTGTTTTCTATAGTGCTAATTGCGATTAGTTTCTACAAAATGTTATAATCCTAGTCCTCCTTCTAAATGGAACTTTTGAGTGGCTAGAGGTGAGAAAGAAGGTATAATTACTAACCGATCATGTGGTTTTTTCATACCAAAATGGATATGAGAGAGAAGCATTTAGTACCTTAGCGTAGCAATTGGGTTTAGCTGAGTGATTGGCAAATTTCAGCTTGTCACCTTTGCGTTGAGCATCGAGGACGTACTGCAAATATCAAAAGCTTACTGACATATGCGAAATTCAAGAGGAAACTATCAGAAAGAAGGGTGAGAGATTTGGTCACCTGATCATTCAAGTCAAAGAGGAAGGACGAATTTGCCCGGTCATATATTTTCCCACGCTTATCCGCCTCATGGTGTGAGATCAATTCACCGGTGTATTCTCCAAGGTATTCATTTTTGCTGACCGAGTTCTGATGATCAGATGAGGTTCAGATTACATACAAGAGGTATGAAACAGAAGTTAATGAGGAAGATATTCACATGCTTTACCTTTAGAAAAGCACCCCATCCAGCAACATCAGACTTTCCCAATAGGATCTGGTAAATATAGCACATGAGAAACTAGATTTATCAACAATGAATGCATTTTATTTTTAGTAAATACATGATTTGATGACAGTATTATACCCTCTGTTGTTGCCTCAGGAGAAGTCTCATGTTTCCGCATTGCCCTTCTCCGCGTCTTGGTGCTTCACCGAGAGAACCATCTCCACAACTGAGTGAATAAGCAAGGCATCTTAAGTTACTCATCAAATAGTAGATTTGATTGTATATGGCACATCAAGAGATCTAGATTTAAAATGACTACCTAACCCAGCAATTTCTGCAAACATCTGGATCACATTCTCTGCCAGCAGCAAAGCAGGGACACTGCCTACTTCTGCATTGACTCTTTGCACAATGACATCCTCGGAAACGATTTTTACAGCTTTTTGAGCACCTGAATTAAATCAATGGATGGTTATAAGAAGATCCTCTGTTACTTCAATTGACGTTAATTTGTTTGCATACCCGCAATATTTCTCGCAGCAAGTTTCATTAGTTAGACAAGGGCAATCCTTTCCGCACATTGACAGGCATCCACACGGCGTGTATTGTTTACAGGACTGGTTTTTGCCACCAGCTATTCTTTTCCAGACAGACGGATGACCAGCAGACTTTGTAGAGTATTTTAGCTTCCGGGTTTTGCCTTTTCTACGGAACAATCTTGTCCTTGGAGGCACCTCATCATTCTGTCAAGTAAAGTAAGAGAGCGGTAAACCAAAATATGATTCTGACAGACATGGCATGCTAATATCAATAAAATCTCAAATAAAATAATCACTTGTCTAAGCCAACTTATGGTCAACTATCGTTTTCTCTTGTCCAATGCAGGTATCAGGGAAAAATTAAGCAAGGAAATTGGCTTTTCCGGATCAGAACTTTTTTCTTCTGGAATAGATCTCTAACCCTATCAGTCTGACAAGCTAACTTTCAATACAACAATGCCCAAAGTCGCAGATACTGCAGAAAATTTGAAAAGACAAAAGACCCTAGGAAGATCAAGAGCTTACATCATTCCCTGGGTCAGTCCTGCCATCATCCAACAGCAAATTTGGGGTACTAGATCTTCGAAAAACTGAAACTTCGTTTTCACGCATGTAATTGGACACATCTAGGCATGTCTTCAAGCCAGAAAGCAGGTTTCTTGCAATAAGACAGCTGAGATAGCACGGACAAAACATACTAGATGTAAATACGTTATAGGTGTTCTGTGTTTAAAGATAATAATTTACCAAGATCCAGTTTACCTGTTTCTTCCAAAGATTTCGACTCCCTTCAAGTAAAGATCCTTCTCGATAGGATTCCACTCTGTAGATGGTCGACTTGTCTCAGACATTTCTGCAATGATTATTGCTCCGTTTCCACTACCATGGTGTGGCTGACAAATTGAGGAACCACCATCATGGACCGAATTGTCTGGAATAGGCTCACCTACTTCTTTTGCATCAGCTTCTGAGTCTCTGTTTACTTTATTGTCAGTTGTTCCACCTTGATCACCCTTTGTGCTATCCAATGCCTGATCTAAGCTAGGGACAGAATTAACAAATGACATTTTTGTATCTGAGGCTGCGGTCTTCTGTTTCTTGTTCGATAAATTAGGCAGATCATTGGAGTCTTTTAGAATTGGGACCTCACGCTTTCCTCTAATTCCATGCTCTTGTTCTACACCAGAGGATGAATCTACATTCTTGATACCAATATCAGTCTTCTCAACTTGCAGACTGACACCACTAGCAGCAGCATGGGGAACATCAGAGGAGACAGCCTTGCTGCATTCCTCTTCTGAAGCTTTCTCTTCTGCTTTAGATGCAAAATTACTGCATGTTTCTGGTACTTCTCTGACCGCCTTGAGCTAAAATCATTAACATAAGAATAATGGTGATTCAAACTCTGGAACCAAGAAAAATTACTGCATAAACAAGACTATGCACTAGTACAACTACAATGAAAGATCACTCCTCTAGCAAACGCATACATGCTAAACCTCAATCTAGGTCAGAGCATATATTCCATGATCTCACTAATGAATATAGTTTATTAACTACGAATATACAAATCACTCTGAGAATGTAAAGAGACAGAGAGAGAGATAGACCTGGAGGTAACAATGTTTGCTGCAGGGTTTCCTATCACCTTCATAATCAGACCAATAAGGCTGTTTTTCACTCTGTCAACCAAAGTTCTCTTGTTATGTTGTCCACTGAAACTTTAGCAATACAACTAAAGAAAGTAAAGACAAATTCAAGCTTACAGCACTAATCAAAGGCTGAGAACATCCATGCAGACGACAGTCAAATACCTGTTAGAAATAACCAAAGAAGGATTAACATGATTAACAAACACTTAATAATACATGCTCTCTCTGTCACAAAGAACAATCCAAGTACCAAGCAACGGCGGCAGAAAAGATTATCAAAAGAATCTAGAGCTGCACCAAGGCCCTTTTCCAGAGATATTCCCAGCTTGAATCCGGAATTAGAAAATTCCTCGGTATTCTGCTTATCCTTCAACTTGAGCTCATTGTATCTTTCCTGCAGCAGACAGGAAAGCCAAACATCATTAGTGAAGAAGAATAGGAAGACCAGAAAAACATCATTAGATAAACCACAAGAACAAGATGACTAAAAACTGCACCAGGATATCAGAAGCATCTACGCTTAGCAACTGGCAAAGGGCATCCTGCACTTCCTCACCCATGCCATACTCCTGCCCAATTAACCTGCCAATTCAAGTCAAACGAGGTATGAAGAAATTCATATATAGTGAGATATATTTCAAACCTAATGCTAATGAAGAGTCTTACAGAATGAAATTTGATATGAATACGAAATATGACATCTTTTTTTAGCATCAACAAATGTGATTCATTGGTTAATAAATTCCACCCAGGTACTTCTTCAAATACCAGTATCACAATTTTTCCCCATCAGAGTACATGAGAGTCCATAATTTACACTCTCTGCAAAACTAACCATATAATGGAATCTTCACCCTCGGAAAATTCACGTTTTTCCTCCTCAGGTTCTGGTTCTTCCTCACTATCGCTGCATATTAGCGTCTCACCACCATGTTGTTCATAGTAGATTTGTCTTCGACCAACCACAGACTGATCTTCAGCCATTCTTTGATTTCTGCATGGTTAAGATATTTTTTCAGAAAAGAAAAACAACACATAATATGAAAACTGAATTTGATGTTCTAGTCTATTGTTCAACTGAATTTAGAATAGCATGCTACCAACGCAAAAATGAGAACTAGAAAAGGTGCATGCCTGTCCAAAAATATCCAGGTAGTGTATGGCGGTATTCTCTCAGCAATAGGAAGCTTGACACTTGCTGATATAACATCCTTAGTAGGAACATAGTCTCTATCTCCCACACCATGAGAAAAACCATTTAACTTGCAGAGTGGCATTCTCATTCTCGAAGAAAGCATATTGCTATTTCCATTATCCTCTGCGGTAGCTCGGCTCGATGCAGCAGATGAAAAGGGAGAAACATGAGCATCCACTTTCTTTCTATTAGCCTCAAATTTCTCCTACATTCCCAGGAAAACAATCAAAAACGGATAAATGATTTCAAATTTTTTAGACATTAGTATAATTAGTAAAGAACATCAAGTATAGAAACTCTCTTACTTTAATAGACCTAACTCTTTCTCCTTGAATTTTCCTTTTAAGCTCACTTAATCTGTTTTCCAAACCCTCGAGTCTATCTTCTTCTTCTTCACCATCATCATCATCATCTACATGAGACTTCTATTCAGAAGCCCAAATCAAAACAAAAATCGTGTAAAAAACAAAAGCAACGAGGAAAAACACTAATTCTATAAGGTCCATCAACTCCAACAGTGAACAAAAGTAAGAGAGCGATTATAATTTGATGAACTCAAACGGATTTCACGAACAATCAGCTGAAAAAACGCGAATGATCATGCGCATACGAGCAAAATCAGATAATAAATCAAAAAAAAAAAAAAAA
>Ga0041059_1002419_pt1 | contig 13920 bp, 12 predicted proteins | sample AraColnosormetaG_FD_56232 | JGI IMG/M metagenome (GOLD analysis project Ga0041059, IMG submission 56232) | Arabidopsis roots microbial communities from North Carolina, USA - Col MF nosort | ecosystem: Host-associated > Plants > Roots > Unclassified | place: USA: North Carolina | collected...
AAAAAAAAAAAAAAAAAAAAATTCAAACAATAACAAAACACTACTTCCCCATTGCAAGCACCAAGTACCATCCCAATGACAATAATGAAGCCTTCCCAAGACTACACAATAAACTGACGAAGCATTTTTTTTTCTCTCATTAGCTACCATAACTTCATTTTCAAGCTTCTCCTTTTCTTGCTCGTCGAGTTTCACCAACCCACGGTTCATAGTTGTCGAACCACTCAAATCTTGGCAACTCATGGCCTTAAGAGATTCTTTAAGTGCCTTGATTTCCTCTTTCTGTTGACGAATCTCATCCTGGCTTCTAATAAGCTCACTTTCTGCCAACTATATGCCTTCTCAACATCTGCCCAATCAAAGAACCCATGAGCACCACATCTGAAAAATCTTTTTCCAGGATTTTCGTTAGTCCACGCTTTCACAACCGTCGTAGCTCTACCACAATTGCAAAGAGGACCCCAATTCCTGCTCGCCGAATTTGCATTAGACTCAGAGCTATGACTAACCATCGTAAATAATATAATTGAAATTAAGGTTGTAAGCTTTCACGATTGTAAACTAGTATTTGGGGAAAACGAACGAGGATATTTTAGTCTTTCGCAAAACCAAATTAACCACGTTTGGTTAACCATTAACCTCGGTTTAGAAATTTCGTTAGCAAAATTAACGTTTATTAATTTACACATCTTATTCAACTACTCAGATAAAAATCATGTTTTTTCATACATCGATTTCTTATTTTGGGTTTTTATTTTTCAATTAAAACAATTGTGTATTAAAGTTTTAAATTAAAATTAGTTAGGATTTTCTTTTAGCTTTTTTGATATTATTGTTCATTTGTTCTTTGTTATTGTCGTAATCTTGATATCATTATTGTTTGTCGTAGTTTTGATATTATTGTTGTTGGTTATTGCCGTAATCTTGATATTATTGTTGTTTGTTATTATCGTAATCTTGATATCATTTTGATATTTACTTTGTTTTGGATAATCTCTTAACTGCGTTTCTGACGGAAAAAAATAATAAGAAAACCTAACTAAGTTTTTCTTTGCTTTTTACAAATTTTGAATATAAATAATAATGACTATAATATAAATACAGCACTTGTATTTATTACGAAACCAACTAAACGTTTTTTGATAAACATATTTCTGATTTGTTATTGCAGAGAGAGAGAGATCATGGACCCTGTTTATTGGTTATTAATCCTCATTGCTGTTTCGTTTGTAGTGGGACAAATATTGGAGTGTTGTTTTCCATACGGGGTGTCGACAAAAGATACAGACACTGGGCTGACAAAGAAAAATAAAGATACACTCACTGGCGGTGCCGTGGTGAAGGTGGTGGTGGTGGTGGTTTAGGAGGATGTAGTTGTGTGTGTAGTGGTGCCGTGGTGAAGGTTGTGGTGGTGGTTGTGGCAGCGGAGGACGTGGTGACGGCTTAGCTAGGTTTCCCCTCTTTACTTTTTCTTGGTTATTTCAAGATATTTGTATCAATATTGGATTTTAATTTCTTCAAATTTTCTGTTTGAATTTAATCGTTTGATTCTGTTGGACTAGATATTATCTAAATTTCTACATCTCTTTAAAAAAATCTAGATAATATTAACAATAATATTAAGTAAGGATATCAAAATAGATAACCGAACTCAACTCAACTTATAATCAAATTAGTTTAGGGTTAAATGAGTTATGGGTTGACCAACCTATTTTGTTAAATGGGTTGAGTTGTTAAATGGGTAACTAGTAATTTAACTAATAATTATTATAAAAAAATAATAAATAATTATCATTATTAATAATTATTAATTCATTATCATCAAAACTTAGGATATTTATGGATTTCACTTTTTACTAGTTTACATTTTTGGCGTGAAAATTACGGATTTACGTTAATATTATTAACAAACCAAATATAACTTTTTTTTTTTAAATGCATCTTGATTCATTTTCAGAAAATTTAAACATTATAATATTGGTGAAATCTTAGAATTTACGAATTTGAGTCGATAATAATATGGGACGGTATACCATAGGTGAAATCCTAGATTTAACAATCAAAACATAAATATACAATCTTAAACACAAAACAAAACAAACAATATCAACAAAACAAATACAACTTAAATTTTTTTTTTTTAAGAAACACATCTCGATTCTTTTATAAGAAGTATAAATATTATAAACATATAAACTTTCTAGTACGGGTAAAATAAAATATTATTATTTTTTAAATTAATTATATTGAGATCTTATTTTGTTGGGCTTAAATATTAGAAAATAATTCCACTTAAGCAATCAAAAACATTATGTTCATTTAATTAATATAAACGTAAAGCATTAATAATAATAGGACTCGGACCCCTGCGATATTGATATAATCCTATTTTCACTGATTTTATTTATGTTTTAGGTATAGGATTTTGAGTCTTTATGTTATTTCTCGAGTCTTTTTAGTGTCTTTTCAAGTATTCTATGCAGTGGGACAACAATGGAGATGTGGAGATATTTTGGAGTAAAAACTAAAGAAAAGAAAGCTAAGGACGATTTTGGACTCAGGAATCAAGAGGAGTACATAAACGAAAAAGATAATTGTCGATATTATAACGGAAAGTTGTAATAAAGAGGCACAACGAAAGAAAATAACCCTAAATATTTTACATAAAGTTGCGATAAAAAGACACAAATGGAAAAATAACCATATATAAAAAAGTTACGATAAAAAGATACGAATGTAAAAAAGTAATCATCAATATTTTAACAGACACAATTGTTTACGATAAAATACAGTTCTACGAGAAGTTGCAATAAAAAGACAGTAACAGTAAAAATAACCGTCAATATTAAACAAAAGTTACGATAAAAAGATACGAATGTAAAATAATAACTGTCAATATTTTTACAGACACAACTGTTTACGAAGAAAAACACGAATGTAAAAAAGTAACCATCAATTTTTAACAGACAAACAATTTACGATGAAAATACAGTTTTACGAGAAGTTACGATAAAAAGACATTAACGAAAAAAATAACTGTCAATGTTAACCAAAAGTTACGATAAAAAGATACGAATGCAAAAACATAACCGTCGATATTGTAACAGATACAACTGTTTATGATGAAAATACACGAATGTAAAAAAATAACGGCCAATGAGAAGACACGAATGTAAATAAATAACCGTCAATATTTTAACAGATACAAGTGTTTACGATGAAAAGACAATAATGTAAAAAAGTAACCGTCAACAATTTAACAGATACAACTGTTTACGATGAAAATACACAAATGTCAAAAAATAACTTTCAATATTTTAAGAGACACTACTATTCAAAAGTGTAAATAACATTTATTATTAATAGATTAAAAAAAATAAAGAGAGAGCCAGCTTTTAAGTTTGATCATAGGTTGTTTTTATTATTTTATTTTTTTAGATTTGGACCATTTTTTTATTTATGCGTGTTATCCTTGGGTAGGAACCATGGTAATCTTCTTTGTATCGTTTCAATTTTATCGGATGACCCCGAAGGAACCGATCATAGGATTAACTTATCTTAATATTTTAGGTAAACTCATTCTCCAGTCTCCACAACTAAAAATTAACTTTCCACTGTTTATAATTTAGTTTGACAGGAAAAAGAAGATTCTACTCTTTAAAATTATCTAACCACAAAAACGAGTATTTAAATTGTTTGTCTTTTTCTTTTTTTCCATTGAAATAACAAGACTTTAAGGGTTTGCACTCTGCAGAGTCCACTCCTTTCCAAAAGACTCAATCCTTTGACGTTATAACGAGTAAACCCAATGCACCTATGAGAATATACTGCAAGAAGAGAAGATACAAATGTAGCGGTCACAAAACCGGAAACAAAAAGCGAAAAATATTCATTTTTGATTGGATCAAAGAGTGAAAATGTACCTTGATGATAGGCTTTTCTGTCATGATAATAGTCACCCATCCAACATAAGGCAAGAACCTAAATCAGACAAAAAGGTAAAACAATTATGAGTCACGGAAGAGCTTTGATTTAAGTATTGCACAGGTATTGAGAGTATTGTGACTCAAGTATACTAATTACCCGACAGCACGACCCATTATATGATGTCGATGAAGCCAAAGCTGTCCTTCAGCATACAGAAGTCTGTCATCTCCATAGTTATTGTCACCTGGTAACATAAATTGAAATGTGAATGTGTGTATCCACGAGTAACACTAAAAAACAACTCACAGTACCTTTCGTTAGAACATCAACTTCTCCTGTATTTTCCCTTTCGTGAACCTATAATGTGATAAACGCCCAAGAATCAGTTAGGTTTCTACACCAATCTTTTACAACATACGTACCAAGAGATAATAAGAGGAAGTCTAGAAAAATGTTACCTTAATGACACGATGGACAATGGGAATATCACGACCCTGAGGAGAAGCATGATGCAAAGAAAAACCGATTAAGAGGAAGACCCACGAATTAAAGGAGAGAAAATGAGACAAAGAGAAATGGGAAACTTACATCAACATTGAAAACAACAATTTCACCTGCTCGAATCGGGTCTTTACTCATGTGCAAGAACAATATATCCCCCTATAAGATATCACATTCAATACAATTTTGAGTTAACAAACAGAAATATGCTGACCCTCAAATAGATTATTAGTAGCTGATTCATCCACAAAGAGAGAGTAAAGGCGCTGTAAAATCTTATGTATCCCGAAAACCTAAGTCCAATTACCCTCTTAAAACCGGGTTCCATGCTTCCAGAGAGAACAACCACCACCGGAGATTCGCTTCCAGTGACACACATCAAAGCTTTCCATATGATCAAAGCAGATGTGACAATCATCCCTACCAGAATTCAACACAGAGAGCAATTTATCATTCACTTAAGACACAACTTCTGTCATATAACTCATATTGAAAACAAATAATTCAACCACCAATAAACAATCAGGTGTCTAATCTTGTTAGCTAAGAACAAAAAAAAAGGTCACAAACTTTAACAATAACATTTCCCCTCAAAAGACTATATACTTCAAAATCGCATGTAAGACTAGTAAACGATCTAATGAAACACCATCAACTTCATTAATTCTAATAACCAAAGGGGTCTCTAATTTTCTGGAAAGATCTCAACTTTATTCAAATAACAAAACGCCACTCGAACTGTAAAATCGGTCACGGAAATCCAAATTGGACTGAATTCGATGAGACGAAAACACAGAAGCAGAATCATATTGAAAACCAATAATCCAACCACCAATAAATCATCAGGTGTCTAATCATGTTAGCTCAGAACAAAAACAAAAAGTCTCAAACTTTAACATTTCGCAAGTAAGACTAGTAATATACTCGGAATTAGACCTAATTTTTCAGGAAAACAATCACAAATGGAACACCATCGACTTCATCAATTCTAATTAACCAAAAAGGTCTCTAATTTACTGCAAATTTTCAACTTTGGAGCAGCGAAGTTCATACATTAGTGAAACCTTAAAGCCAATTCATCGATATAAGGACACAGAAATCCAAATCGGACTGAGTTCGATTAGATGAAGAACGGAGAACGAACCTAGACTGATGGCCTGAGTGAAAAGCTGACGAATCTGAATAGATTTGATAGAATCTACAGTTTCTCCGATCCAACCCATCTTGAACCTTCGATTATTTCGATTCTCGCACGAAGTGTTATAATTCAGATCGAAGTGACGAACTTTGTCTCAAAAGCGTTTGCAGTGAAGAAGAAGAGTTTCTCTCAGAGTCAGCTTTAAGGCACGACGAGCGTTTTCTCTCAAGATCGGTACCAAATAAGGAAACCGGTTTACAAATTAGGACCGGTTTAAGAAAATTCTTTAGTGACGTGGTTTAAATCTTTGGTTGGCTGCATTTTGATGACGTGGTTGGCTACTTTTTAATGACGTGGCATATCCTTTACCCCTAGGATCAATCCTTATTTACGGAAAAACCACTTCTCAAGGAAACTAAAATCAAAGCTAAGCCAAACTCAGTGGCTCTCCGGTGAAGCTTTGAGATGGCGATCCTTATTCCGGCGAGTTTCGGGCGATTAACAATTACGTCGCGTGCACAAGTTAGAGTGAGAGTTTCTGCTTCTGCTAACCAACGCACTATTCGTCGCGATTCAGTGGATTGGGTTAAGGAAACTTCAAGCTTTTTCGAAGAAGATAAAAGGCCGATCATGTTGTTCGACGGTAATCACGTTTAGTTGATTCTTTAATTTCAGTGTATCGACATCAATTAGTAAAATTTCATTTATATTGTTTTAGTTGTACGATTTTTTTCAAAATTTTCACTTATGCTATAGTTTTATCATACGCATATAACTATATAAGTTTTGGGTCTGTAGAATGTATCAACGTAGTGAAGTCGATGTTTATCTCAATCTTAGTACTCTTGTTCTTATGTGATAGGTGTTTGTAATCTCTGTAATGGAGGTGTGAAATTTGTTAGAGACCATGATCGAAACAGGTTAGTGTTCATTTGAACTACAAGTTTCATTTTTTCACTGGAGAGTCAATAAAGAACTGAAATGGAAGGGAAAAAACTATGCAATTGTTTTCAGGAGCATAAGGTTTGAAGCATTACAGAGTGAAGCGGGCAAGAAACTGTTATTGCGGTCAGGAAGAGCTCCTGACGATATATCGAGTGTCGTACTAGTCGAAAACGATAGGTACATTGACAGTAACATTTATGTTTTGATATGTAACTGTAAAAATCTTTGCAGGGCATCAATTGAGTGATATATTTTGTTTTTTCAGGTCTTACATAAAGTCAGAAGCAGTTTTGAAGATCATGAAATACATTGACTTACCATTTCCACAGCTTGCGTTCTTCTTGCAGTTTGCTCCTCTGTAAGTTCTCGCTTAAGGTTTAAATAGCAGAAGGAAACGCCGCGATGTGATTGATCTTAATAAGCATTTTTCTTTTGACATGTTGCAGGTTTGTGAGAGACTTTTTGTATGAAAATGTTGCAAACAATCGATATGCAATGTTTGGTCGATCTGATTCATGTGAGCTCTAAGAATACATATGTGATCCTACTTTGCCACAAAAAAAAAAACTAGATATGTAATCCTACAGATTAATATAAGCTTTTATACAGATGTATAGTTTACAACAGCCATTAAACAATAGATACATATGTACTACTTTTCGAATCATGTACTCGTCAAATGTATAACCTTTCCGACGTTGATATTTGTGTTATATATATGGAAAAAAACTTGGGATTGTGTGAAATTGTCTTTTTTCAGAGAATGTCTCACTGGTCTGCTGGCTACAAGCTGCTAATTGAAATCTCTGAATGGCATGCTCTGTATGGTATGTTCTCTAAGAAGCTTAGTGTATCCCGCAATGAATCTGCAGAAATTTCAAGGAAAATTTCAATTATTTACAGGTAAGGGATGAAACTTTTCACAACACTGAGGGTTTTGTTTATGTGTTGATGGAGAATTCGGCTACTTTTGAACAATGGTTCATTAAATCTCTTTCGTTAACTTACCCCGCAAGAAGGATAGCTAGAGATGTAAATCTGAAGATGTGTTGATAACACTTGTGTTTTGATTTCTTGTGTTTCATGTCATAACCAGGAGGAATGTATTTTGGGTTCACGTATCCGTACTGCGGACGGAGAAGAAGGACGAACCCGAGGAAGAAACCAGCTAGGAATCCTCCAAAATGAGCAGAATTGTCCACACGTGGTAAGAATCCGACGCTTAGATTCAGTACAATGATCAGGATTAATGTCATAAGTGCGGTGCACTACAAAAAAGTTTGAGATCAGCTTTCAATAATGCACCATATTGAAAATGAATAATCTTTTTACCTTATTTTCATAGATTGTCCAGTTTGTGATGAGCTCTGAGAGCATTGCACCGAGTAATCCGAACAAAGCACCAGATGCTCCGACTGATACCCGTTCTCCTTGGGAATCTGTTAAGCAAGACACCAGGCTTCCTCCAAGCCCGGAGATCACATACAAAGCTCCGATTCTCACTGTAACACCAAACTCTTAAATCAGATCACAGAAAATTCAGGAGACGGAAAATAGAGGGGTTTAAAGGGTCTTACTGAATCCAAATTCTTGTTCAAGGCGCATTCCGATACACATGAGGCTGATCATGTTAGCCATCAAGTGAAGGAAACCACCATGAAGCCATATGCAAGAGATGAGACGCCATCTCTCACCTTCCTCCACAAGTCTCCTTTCGAGAGCTCCGAGTTTTCTCAGCCTGAATCAACAACAAAGATGCATTCTGTAAGTATTGAACCAGTTTTTAATAGATTCCTTGTTCTAACCGGAGAGAAAAAAACCATTATGGAATCAAGAAATCCTTCCTTACGTGGGAATAGAAGGACCGAGTAGCATATTCTCCTTAATCGGTTGAAACGAAAGCCTTCCAAGGACATCAAATAAGAGACACTCATCTGATCTTGCAGGGCAATCGTTCACATACATGGTGGTAGCGAATGTGACGAAGTTGGCTGCTAAAATGAGAGGCACAAGCCACGCAACCCATGGCACGGGAATGGGCGGGCGAAAATGTGGTCGCGCTGGTGGTGGTGGTCCGTTTTCGATATCTGGTGGAATCGGCGGTCTCTTCCCCATTTCTGGAAAAGAGTATCACGCGCGTTTGCTCGTTAGCTTTTTGGTTGAGGTTTGAGGATTAGATTGGACCGATAAACTTGGGGAAAATTGTGAAGCTGAGAGAGAGATCCGGACTATCTTGTGGCCAAAGTAAGAGCTTTTACTTTCTCTCTCTCCCTCGCTCTCTCTCTTTTTTTAATTACATTAGGCAGTTATGTTCGGTAAATCTGTTTGGTACCAAACAGATTCCTATCAAAACCAGGTTGGAAAAANTAAAAAAAAAAAAACCATTGATATACCTGGAAATGTAATTCTCATGTGTATGTTGTCTGCAATAATTAAAATGCTTGCCAACATTAATCTATTTTTAGTTATTTTTTTCTGTGACCGATTTACAATCATTAAGGAATTTTTGAGAGCGATTTTAGTATCATCGTTAATCAGTAATCTCGGTCATTTGGACACGTAGCAATAGTCTTAAACTCAAAGCCAGTTTTTTGTTTTTTTTTGCTTCATCTTCTATTAATATCACAAAAACATTCAGCAGCTACACACACAAAGTAGCTTCCTTCTCGGATCAAACCTGAATTCTTCCAAACAAGCTTCTCTCTCAATCTCTGAGAAATTTTGCAGGTAGTTTCGTTTTCTCTCTTCTTCCTCTTCTCTGCAGATCTTTTTCCTTTTTAAAACGTTTATCTTGGAGATCACATATCGTCTGGTTTCTGGTATTCTTGTTGTGAAGCAAGTGGGTGTATAAAATGTTTATGAAACTCATAAATACTTTGGTTAAAGTTTAAACATTCGTTATATGATTGCAGTATGTAATTTCTCAGTGTTTTGCTTGCCTCTCAAACTGTTTCTGTGATTCGATTTTGTTTTGATGGAGATCAGTTACTTGAGATTTAGAGTTTCTTCTGTTTCCTCGGACACTGATTACGGTTAATGACTTTAGCTTGTAGATTCGTCTCTCCCTGCACATAAATTTACTTTACATTTTTAAACGAAAAATATTGTTTACAGGATCTGTAAAATGTGAATTTACGTATTTTGGTAATCTAATGTATGAGTTTTACTAATATTGTTATGATGTTACAGGCGGGAAGAAAAAATGGAAGAGTGTTTGTTACATGGAAGATTGCACGCGACAATCTACGAAGTTGATCATCTCCATGCTGAAGGAGGTAGATCAGGTTTCTTAGGATCGGTATTGTCTTTTGTCTCTCTCTCATTTATAAGTTGTTTAGAGATACAACAACAAAAGGTTTCCTTCAATCTGTCTTTAATGTTCTGTTTTTAATCTTTCCAGATACTAGCAAATGTAGAAGAAACAATCGGTGTTGGCAAAGGAGAAACTCAGCTTTACGCTACAATCGATCTTGAGAAAGCAAGAGTTGGAAGAACGAGGAAAATAACAAAGGAGCCAAAAAACCCAAAGTGGTTTGAGTCTTTTCATATTTACTGTGGTCACATGGCTAAACATGTTATTTTCACTGTTAAGGATGCTAATCCGATTGGCGCGACGTTGATCGGAAGAGGTTATATTCCTGTGGAAGATATTTTGCATGGAGAAGAAGTTGATAGATGGGTTGATATCTTAGATAATGAGAAAAACCCAATTGCTGGAGGATCAAAGATCCATGTGAAACTCCAATATTTCGGTGTTGAAAAGGATAAAAACTGGAATCGTGGTATCAAAAGTGCTAAGTTTCCAGGAGTTCCTTACACATTCTTCTCTCAGAGGAGAGGCTGCAAAGTTTCTTTGTATCAAGATGCTCATATCCCTGGAAACTTTGTCCCGAAAATCCCTCTTGCGGGAGGGAAAAACTACGAGCCACATCGATGTTGGGAGGATATTTTCGATGCAATTACTAATGCTAAACACTTGATTTACATTACTGGTTGGTCTGTTTACACTGAGATTTCTTTAGTGAGGGACTCGAGGAGGCCAAAACAAGGAGGAGATGTGACTGTTGGTGAGCTACTCAAGAAGAAAGCTAGTGAAGGTGTTAAGGTTATTTTGCTTGTTTGGGATGACAGAACATCAGTTGATTTGCTGAAAAAAGATGGACTTATGGCTACTCATGATGAGGAAACTGAGAATTTTTTCAGAGGAACCGACGTGAACTGTATTTTGTGTCCTCGTAACCCTGATGATGGTGGAAGCATTGTCCAAAACTTGCAAATCTCAACTATGTTCACTCATCACCAAAAGATTGTTGTTGTAGACAGTGAAATGCCGAGTGGAGGATCAAGATCCAGAAGAATAGTGAGTTTTGTTGGTGGTCTTGATCTTTGTGATGGAAGATATGACACTCCGTTTCACTCCTTGTTTAGAACGTTGGACACTGCCCATCACGATGACTTCCATCAACCGAATTTCACTGGCGCTGCGATAACCAAAGGTGGTCCTAGAGAGCCATGGCATGATATTCATTGTCGTCTTGAAGGACCTATTGCTTGGGATGTCTTGTATAATTTTGAGCAGAGATGGAGTAGACAAGGCGGTAAAGATATTTTGGTTAAAATGAGAGAACTCGGAGATATTATCATCCCGCCTTCTCCCGTTCTGTTCTCAGAGGATCATGACGTGTGGAATGTTCAGTTGTTTAGATCCATTGATGGTGGAGCAGCTGCTGGATTTCCTGACTCCCCTGAAGCTGCAGCGGAAGCAGGTCTTGTGAGTGGAAAAGATAATATAATTGATAGGAGTATTCAAGATGCTTACATTCACGCGATTAGACGAGCTAAAGACTTCATCTATATCGAAAACCAGTACTTCCTTGGAAGCTCTTTTGCTTGGAGCGCGGATGGAATCAAACCAGAGGAAATCAATGCTCTGCATCTGATTCCGAAGGAGCTATCTTTGAAGATTGTTAGCAAAATCAAAGCAGGAGAGAAGTTTAAGGTCTATGTTGTTGTTCCAATGTGGCCTGAAGGGATTCCTGAGAGTGGATCAGTCCAAGCTATATTAGATTGGCAGAAAAGAACAATGGAGATGATGTACAAAGATGTAATCAAGGCACTTAGAGAAAATGGACTTGAGGGAGAGGATCCGCGAGATTATCTGACATTCTTCTGCCTCGGTAACCGAGAGGTCAAGAAAGATGGAGAGTATGAGCCTTCAGAGAAACCTGAACCGGACACTGACTATATCCGAGCACAAGAAGCACGCCGCTTCATGATCTATGTTCACACTAAAATGATGATAGGTGAGTGTTTTATAACATTTACATAATTTATAACTTTTCAATACTAACCAAATGATTCAACATCAAAATTTTCGCAGTTGACGATGAGTACATTATAATCGGATCAGCAAATATCAACCAGAGGTCAATGGATGGTGCAAGAGACTCAGAGATAGCAATGGGAGGCTATCAACCATATCATCTCTCAACAAGACAACCAGCTCGAGGTCAAATCCATGGATTCCGCATGTCTTTATGGTATGAACATTTAGGAATGCTCGATGAAACATTCCTCGATCCATCGAGCCAAGAATGTATCCAGAAAGTCAACCGTGTTGCTGATAAGTATTGGGATCTTTACTCAAGTGAGTCACTTGAACATGATCTTCCTGGTCATCTACTTCGCTACCCGATCGGTATTGCTAGTGAAGGGAACATCACTGAGCTTCCCGGATGTGAATTCTTTCCCGACACAAAAGCTCGTATCCTCGGTGTCAAATCTGATTACATGCCTCCAATTCTTACAACCTAAGCTCAGTGGCAGTAATTATGGGTAATAAATAACATTTTATCCTCTTTCTTTTGCTGAATAAGTTACAAAACCATTAGCCCTATCCTATTTAGAGCCTAATAAGTTATTTTTTCTTGGTTTTGGTTTTTCATTCGGCTACTGACGATTCAGAAAGAAGAGAATATTTAGTAGTTGTTTCGTTTGTCCGTTTTGATACTTGTTTTGTTGCTAATTACTGTTAAACTCAATGAATTTATCTATTAATCATATTTTATGCTATGTGAAACTTGTAAGGGTGAAATAGATCGTTTTCCAAAAATATAAACTGAGATCATCATTAAAATATATAATGATTTTTTTATATATAAAAAACATTGTTGAGATCAACATCATGTATGAGTGAAACTTGGTAAGAACCATTGAACTTTGGAGAATAAATCCGTTCTGGTTTCTTGAGGAATCCTGATGAATAAACCTTGAAAACCCCGAAGGACAAGGATCGATCCCTAGCTCTATACCATCTTTCAACCTTGAGGACATTTCCTGTTATGGTGACTACAAGTTGTGTGGCACGAATGCTCCATGACTTACTTTGTAGACGAAGTCGTCTACCTATCCGAAAGAGTTCCACTCGAACACAAGATTGAAATGTTTGTTGTGGAGTCTCTCCACGAGGTATCTGAAGGCTCATACTCCCAAACATTTGGTTCCACGAGGTACCATCTTTCAATCTGAAGTTTGGGGGATTTGGTTCCACGAGGTATCTGAAGGCTCATACCCCCAAACATTTGAACATGCATATTAAAATTACGAAAATCATATTAATATTCATAGATATATCATATATGCATGTTCTGATGGGTTAGTCCGGTCTCGTTCTGACACAATCGGTTCAACTAAAATTGATTTACAATGTTTGGAGACTGTCAAATCTTGAAATGTTATGGATCAGTCTATCTCTTTGGTTAACCACTATATGCAAAAGGAACAAAGACAGGTTTAATGGATTTATTCGATCCTACTTGGCCCGTTTCCGGTAAGATGGGTACTATACATGTATCAGATTGGACCTCACCTGATTATGATTTTTTCCAAAAGCTCAGAAAAATAAATCCGATTTTGACATAACTGGATTAGGGAAGTCCACAAATTTTTGGCGTACCAGAAACATCACTAATCTTGGATAAGTGTGAACATATAAAAGGAAGAAATTTAGTTAACATGTGTGGTTGACGTTATTTAGTCCATCAAAGTCAAGCAACCATGTGACGATCTCTTTCTTCTTTACGTTCTATCAAAACTTTAAGACCTTAACTTCTTGTGATGTCTCTCTCTTAAGTAGTTTGTGTTTAAAATACAACTAGCCGTAAAATGATAGCTTCTTGAATCTATACGAATAATTTAATTTTGCAATTTATGTATCACAAATTATATACTATAATATACTATAAGTATATAATTTGTGATACATAAATTGCAAAATTAAATTATTCGTATAGAAAAACGACTAAAAGAAAAACTCTCATCGAAATTACAAACTCCTTTTTTGTTAACCGAGGAATCTCAAACCAAAACAAGACTAAACCTTGTAACTTTTTTTTTTTTTTTTTTAAAGA
>Ga0041059_1002420_pt1 | contig 13920 bp, 12 predicted proteins | sample AraColnosormetaG_FD_56232 | JGI IMG/M metagenome (GOLD analysis project Ga0041059, IMG submission 56232) | Arabidopsis roots microbial communities from North Carolina, USA - Col MF nosort | ecosystem: Host-associated > Plants > Roots > Unclassified | place: USA: North Carolina | collected...
AAGAACGGGTGGTTTTACACCGGAGATGTTGGTGTGATTCATTCCGATGGTTATCTAGAGATTAAAGATAGATCGAAAGATATAATTATAACGGGAGGTGAGAATGTGAGTAGTGTTGAGGTTGAAACGGTGTTGTACACGATTCCGGCGGTGAATGAAGTGGCGGTGGTGGCTAGACCTGATGAGTTTTGGGGAGAGACACCGTGTGCGTTTGTGAGTTTGAAAAATGGGTTTAGTGGGAAACCTACGGAGGAGGAATTGATGGAGTATTGTAGAAAGAAGATGCCCAAGTATATGGTTCCTAAAACGGTGTCGTTTATGGATGAGTTGCCTAAGAGTTCGACGGGAAAGGTTACGAAGTTTGTGCTTAGGGACATTGCAAAGAAGATGGGTGATAAGACAATTTCTTAAACGTCTTTCTTTCACCGTTCCACAAAATTACGAATCACATTGATTCTAATTTTATGGAATGCATATGTTGTACCAATGGACAATGGCTTAATCTATATTTGTAATCCATCTATTGTATACGGGATGTGTTTCCTTTATATGTAACAAAATGGTTTGGGGTTTATTTGTTTTCACGCTGTTTGGAAATTGGAATATTCTTAAAAATATATATTGCCTATGAGCTTATGTAAGATGTTTAAGAATCTTTTTTAGTGTGTTTCATTTTATTAGATTCTTTAATGTTTTAATGAGAAAACAGAAAACCTAAACCCTAATTGTCAAGCTTTCGCTTTCCTACATAAAACATATGTTACTATATTTCTGTGAGAGTAAATATTACTTCTTCCAATCCTTAACCTCATCTCTGTATAAAAATGTCTTCATTCTGGAGGAAGTGACAACAAGTGTCTTAATTTCCCTTATGGAGAAATGAGTTTAGTGGGTACGTATGATCTTTTAGACAAATATTGTGAAGATTTTGCAATTTATTGCAAAACTGGTTTGGTTATTTTTTTAGCGATCGTTACCAAGTTTACAAGTAGTGGACTAGTGGTCAAGCCAGTCCGATGTCTGCAGACTGCAGCTGGTGGTTGCTAACCAGGTTATCTCTTCTATAGTTAGATATGCACTTCCTGGTTTTGGTAATATGGCTTTGACGGAATATGGTAACTACTGTATTAGTCACTTGTTTTACGACATTGGTGATAGAAATGATATATACTTGCTAGGTTTCTGTGGAAGAGCTTGTTGTAGTTGTAGCCTTGTAGGAGCCAAGCAATGCATAATGGAGAACAAGAAGTGTTAGAGCATCATTATCAATGGGTTTTCAAAAAGTTTAGAAAAATTCTTAAAATATTATATAAGATAAAATATGAATAAAAAATAGAAAAGAGTTCTTAGAAAAGTTAAATTGGCTCTTAAATAAGAGATTTTTGATACATTCTCTTAACTTATTAAGAGCCTCCTAATATTTAATTATTATTTTATATATAAAAATGTTAAGAATTTTATTAAGAACCCATGAATAAGGATGGTCTTAGCACATTTTTTCTTTCTCTCTTTTTTCCTATTAAACCCAAACAATTACAAGGTCCATGACGCCAACAAAAGCACGCAGGCCCATAATTATAAATCTTACAAGGCATAAACTGCCTAATACGGCACACATGCCCAAAAACAAGAAAAACCGATCTGCATTATGTATGTTTTTTTCGGCGAGTATGTGCATTATGTATGTTTGATGACTAATTAGTTTGAGTAAAGAAAGATTTTGCTTTTCTGCTTCTGTGTTTTCTTCGACACTTCGATATGTAGTTCCCGTTTCTGGAAGTTGGTGGTCTGGTGTTGGTTGGTGGGTATAGTAAGTATTGTATGAATCGTTTGCATTCCGACATTGGTATGAGATCCGATGTTAATTAGGTTCCTGTGGAAAGGCTCGTTTTCCTTATTGAACTCATGGAAAAGAACAAGTCTAGTTAATTGACGTTATTGATGTTTGTTTGATCACTAGTTGTTGAGTAAGAGAGATTTTGCTTTTCTGCTTTGTTTTGTATTGTGAAAACTGTGTTTTAACTATTTATCAAATGGAAATACAATTTTGGTAACATTAATTGTCCAAGAAATGAACTCTTCAAGACTCTTTAGATTATGAAAGAACAATATAACAGAATCCAACCAAAGTCATCAGCTGGATTAAATAAACCAGCAGTTCTTTGGTTTATGCTGCTTCAGAGGTGTTGTTTCGTTTTAAGAGTGACGCCGCTTCAGTGAGCCGGAATCGATGAAACTGCTTCCACGAATATGCCGTCGTAGAAGACGAAGACACTTTCTTGGCTCTTTCTGAGCTATCAGTAACTAACTTACCTAGTTGTTGTTGTGAAGTAGAGGATCTGCGGCTGCTTTTGTTGAATTGTCCAACTCTATATTTTATGTTATGCTGTATGGATATTGATCACAAGTAACATATTCGACAAAGGAACTTTCGTAGACTCACATAACTGTTTCTCCTGCCTTGTAGGGGAAGAAAGTTCGTGCAGGGGGGATATAAGTTGACAAAGATAGATGGGAAGACTCTGAAATCAAATTTTCTCTTATTTTAATACCACTACTCCTTTTACTAAAGCCAATAAAGAAGAAACATTCAGCTACAGACGTAAAAAAACAATATGGCTGCTGACTTTAAATTTTGGTTATAAAATCACAACCATAACAAAGCTAGGAAGAGAGATAGTCATCAAAATGGATTCCCACTTTCTGGAGAAGATAGGATTTATCTCAAACCAAATCTCCAGAGATAAACTTAAACCAGGAGATCACATCTATTCATGGCGTAACGCTTATATCTACTCTCATCACGGTTCAGTCTCTATCTCTCAATAACGTGACTTTTTTTTTGTTTCGGATTGCATCAAAGATAATCAAATATTTGATGCTCATCCTCAGGAATATATATAGGCGATGAGAAAGTCATTCATTTCACTTGTGGAGGTGGTCTAGAAACTGGAACTGGGACCTTCTTGGACAAGATCGTCGTTAGTGTCATCCCTAATCATAAAGGAGACAATCCTTGTTCTAATTGTGAAGAGCAATTGAATCTCGAAGGTGTAATCTCTTCTTGCCTTGACTGCTTTCTCGCCGGAGGAAACATCTATCTTTTCGAGTACAGTGTCTCTCCAGCTGCATTTATCGCCAAACCTCGACGCGGCACATGCACTATAGCACCTTCGGATCCCTGCGATGAAGTCATTTCCCGCGCCAAATACCTCTTATTGCGGAATGGGTTTGGTGATTACCATGCTTTGGAAAACAATTGTGAAGATTTTGCAATATATTGTAAAACAAGCTTGCTGGTCGGAAAAGACTATGTGTTGGGAAGGGGCGGTCAAGCCAGCTCAGTGAGTGCAGCTGCGTGGCTTGCGCAACTTAGTCCTTTCGGCAGCAAAGCTATTCAGCTATTTGCAGATATTGGTATGAGAAAGGATGCTATTAAGGTGCCCGTCGAGAGCCTCGTTCCTCGCGCATATGCTACTGGTACCTCTAGAAATAGAAGGTGATGAGGTTTGAAGACACGCCAACGGGCGGGTAGGCGAATTCTTCGAAGAATCTATAATGTAGGAAACATGATCCAATATTGTAGAAAAATTCACTACTATTCTATATAAACCAAAAAAACAAAGAATGAGATTCCTCAGACATAGAGTTAGAATGATTTTTTTACTTTCCATCAAGGCAAATATTCTACAAAGATAACATTTTACATTGAGGAGATTAAGATCTTATTGTCGAGATGCAGCTAGCTACTGAGAATAATAAGGCGGGTGGTATTGAGGCGGCAACACATATCCAGTTTGCTGAGCATAGTAAAGAGATTGAGGAGTTGCACCTGAACCAAAGAGCCCAGTTAATGGGTTCACAACAACACCAGAAAATGCTGAGGTCATAAGACCATAAGGGTTCAACTGTAAGCCATGATGACTATGCTCAGGCATAAGAAGAGCTTCTGGTCTAGAAAGTAGCTGCTGACTCGGAACTGGAACTTGTGACCCATTTTTGCAGTCTCTAGTCCGCTTTTTCCCCTTTTGCTGTGGCTCTTGCTTGGGAGGATTAGTCGTGTTGCGTTTCCTCAATGCCTTATTTTTCTCCAGCTCTTCTACACGTTCCTCAACTTTCTCCTGAGTAAACTCTGATTCAAGGTTCTGATCTTTGATGATTTTGATCAATGGTTTCAAGGCACTGACTTCTTTATCAGAGGCTTCGTTCTGCGACTTGAGAGAGTAGTTATCTTCCACGCAAACTCTAAGAGCAGCTTCTCTACAGTCCTTAATGTAAGATTTCAAAACAGGGATTGGCTCAAATTCATCAGTCATCCCACACTCATACATGAATTTGACTGCTAAAATTGGTTTACCAGAATCCAAGAGAGTCTTGATGAGTTTCCCAACTCTTTTCCTATCTACACCAATCTTGTTACAAACCAAAGTTGCTTGCTTATACTTAGCGATCATGAAAACGTAATCAGAAAGCTCCTCTGTGTCAAATTCTGATCCTAATTCAAAAGCTGCGACCAAATGCAGAAACACTAACGCCTCGAAAGGCTTGACACCAACCTTAGATTTCCAATGGTAAGCCAGTTTCTTAGCTCTATTTCTCGTATCAACAGTGATATTCGCATTGATCTCAATCAAAACTTCCATTAACAAAACGAAAACTCTCCTTACATCGAATGATCTTCCCGATGATGACGGTGTGTAGTTCGAACCTTCAATCGCGTCAAGCACCATGGACGCCGTATCCGGAGAGTAACGAATCGCTGCAGAAACTTCCTGATTGAGAGGAGTTTCATCATCCCATATCCTAATCAAATACTTAATCAAACCAATTCCGTCAATCTTCTCACACAAGGCTCTCAACTCCGGCTCAACAACGGGTTGCTCCGATACCTCCTCCGAAGACGACGATTTCCCTGCATCAGAAGCGTCGATTCTATACGAATCATGTTCCAAAGGAGATGTAGAGTGGAGGAGGCGGAAACGGCTAGCAAGGGAGGATTGGAGAGAGGAAAAGTGAGAATCGATCTCAGACCAGGAAAGTGAGAAAGACGGTGAAAGGAGAGAGCGATGAGCTTGAAGATCGTCGAAAGCTTTCTTTAGCTTTTCCTTCTTCTCATCAATCTGATTTATCGCGGTGGCGATAGTCTCACTCGCCGTCATTGTTTGATCTCTAAGATTTCTTTGGCTCTCTCCGGCAAGGATATATAAGAACGTTATCGGTTCGGTTCGGTTCGAGTAAGTTTAATAAAACCAGAACCGAATTGTTTTTCACTTGATTTGGTTCGATTTATAGAAATTGAAATGGTTTGGATGAATTCAATTTCGTTTCTACTCGGTTTAGAGCGACCTCTATTAAGACAAAATCGAGACCACACCAGTCTATAGTCTCTCTTTCGAGTCTGCAGCTAGCGTGAAGACGATGAAATCGATGGGAGGAGATAGATAAGCGCGAATTTGAGAGTGAAAATTCTAAATTCAGACCCATTTTCACCGGCGCGAGTCATCGTTGAACCATGTCTTGGCTTCCTGTAGAATCTGATCCTGGTATATATTCTCTTTAACAATTTGGGGTTCCTGTTTTCTGGATATATAAAGAGATGATGTCAGTAACGAGGTTTTGATAGTGGAGCACTAAAAATGTTTGGAAAATAGTCTTGGCTTCCTGTAGAATCTGATTTATGTTTGGATTTTGTCAAATTAGAAGCCAACAAATGTTGAAAATAGTCTTCTCTGCATCTACAAGAGGTGATACTTACTGTGTGAGGATTGGAAAATAAAAGTATTGATGCTTTTTGAAATTATATATCAACAATGGTGTTTGTCTTATACTAAGTGGATTAGTGTCTCTCGATAGCCATTGTGCCATATATGTGAGTAAGACCAATGTCGCTTTCTTGTTTGTTATTTCTTCATATTTTTTGGTTTTCTGTATTCTATATTTTTAGGTATTTTCACTGAGATTATACAACAAATGCAAGTGAAAGGTGTGCAGGTTGAGGAATTGTATTCCTTGGACTTCAACTCTCTGGATGAAATAAGGTAGTTTACTTGTTACTCTTTCATCTTCTATTGTTCGAAACAGAAGAAAAACAAAGTCAAATTTACCTTGAGTTGTCTGATATTTGCAGACCTGTCTATGGATTGATATTGCTTTACAAGTGGCGTCCAGAAGAAAAGGAGAATCGTGTTGTCATCACAGAGCCAAACCCGAATTTCTTCTTTGCAAGCCAGGTCTTTTACTCTCACATTAGATTTGTGACTCACGGATTTTCCAATCATTACCTTTTTTATAAACTATGTGTTTCTTGCAGATAATCAACAATGCTTGTGCGACCCAAGCGATATTATCAGTCCTCATGAACTCTTCGAGTATTGATATTGGCTCAGAACTATCAGAACTGAAACAATTCGCCAAAGAATTTCCTCCTGAACTGAAAGGTTTAGCCATCAACAACAATGAGGCAATACGTGCAGCTCACAACACATTTGCCAGGCCTGACCCGTCTTCCATCATGGAAGATGAAGAATTAGCTGCTGCGAAAAATCTAGACGAAGATGATGATGTGTATCATTACATCAGCTACTTACCTGTTGATGGTATCTTATATGAGCTCGATGGTCTTAAAGAAGGACCCATTAGTCTTGGACAGTGTCTGGGTGAGCCAGAAGGAATCGAGTGGCTCAGAATGGTCCAACCTGTGGTACAAGAGCAGATTGACCGGTATTCGCAGAATGAGATTCGGTTTAGTCTCTTAGCTGTAGTTAAGAACAGGAAAGAGATGTATGTAGCTGAACTGAAAGAGTATCAAAGAAAGCGAGAGAGGGTTTTGCAGCAGTTAGGTGCTTTGCAAGCTGATAAATACGCTGAGAAAAGCAGTTACGAGGCTCTTGATAGAGAGCTTTCGGAAGTCAATATCGGGATAGAGACTGTTTCACAAAAGATTGTAATGGAGGAGGAGAAATCTAAGAACTGGAAGAAAGAGAACATGAGAAGGAAACACAACTATGTCCCTTTCCTCTTCAACTTCCTCAAGATTCTTGCTGACAAGAAGAAGCTGAAACCTCTCATTGCTAAGCACCATCCCTAAATCTGCTTTACCGGGATGTTAACTTGATAGAAATCAGATGTTTTAGTGATCTGAATACTGTGGTGGCGTGGTTATATGTAGCCAAACTTTAACTTGATGGAAGTCAGATGTTTTAGCGATCCTTGATTGTAATTGGTCTGAGGATTATGTTGAACCAAATCTTTTTTTTTTACTTAATTACATGTTCCTTATAAAAGAAGCATATAAGAAACAATAAATCAAAACCTATTACAAAACCTGTTCTCTCGTTTTTGTAAAACTTGTATAGCAATGAAGATATCTCTAGTTTTTGGTTCATGAATCAGCTTCTTCGTTTCTTGTGTGTGAATCATAAACCGACGGCAGGAAATTCGGGTTGAAAATGACGGTTTAGTCTCAAAACTGGTTGATCATCACTCGGACCTGGTGTTTGTGAAAGAAGAGAGTAAACCAGCTGCTTGAGCCGGTAGTATATCGCCAAATGTCGACATAGCGGCTGCTGATCTGTCCTTGAATATTCCCACTTGTCCATCAGTTAATATTGATCCCAGTTTCAATGTGCTTTCCTGAAAAAACAATTTATACATGGTCTAATATACTAAACCCGATTACAACATTGTAGCCATTAATTAACCAAAGCCTAAACCTTTACCTGCATGAAAGACTTAAAAGCCACGCCGAAATTGGAATTTTCTTCTAAATCACTTGTTTGAGATTGCTCGCCGTTTGTAAATGCCTTCCATGAGTTTCTTGCCGAAGCATCATTTGATGTAACTGGAATAGAGACCTTATTTGTACTTCTAGATGACAGAGCTGGAGCGCTGCATTTGACCCGAAACGAAGACTTCTGATATCAGAAACTAGTTTCCCAAATTTTAAAAAGGTCAAAAAGAAGACTTCTGATAGCAGAAACTAGTTTCCCAATTTTTTTTAAAAGCTACAAACATACAAACAATGTTAGATGTAGAAGAAGAAAATCTTACCTTATGGGAAGGTATTTGAAGCGGGGAACTGTGGAACATGGCATGATATTTGATTCTATATTAATTGATAGTTTCTGCGCAGTATCTGTGTACATTCGGTTTAGTTGCACAAAGAAACCAAAGAGTACAGCATGGCGTAGGTACGACTGCTTTTCGTTCTCCCAAAGATAAGGCTCGTACCTTTTTTGATATTCAAAATACTAGAATCAGAGTGACAACAAGACGATAGAGCAGCCAAAATAGTAAAAGATAATATATGACGTAGGTAAAGATTAGGGATAAGATTTCTTACGTAAGCCAGTCTATGGGATCCAACTTTTGGGTTAGTTGGGAGGTCACTCCATCAATGCGACCTCTATTGACTAACTTTGTTTTCTGTTGATCCTGCCTTCGCCTGTAAGCCGATCTATTTATTGTGCTCTTTGGTGTCTCCACATTGGTGCTAGTATCACCCCCAGAAAGAACGTCAGCTGCAAATCTCAAATCCAGCAAAATTTGTAAAACTCCTTTCTCTGAAATTTGGGGTTCGCTGGCCTCCCTGGCAGATAAGAAATCCTCATAAATAATGGTGATCTGCATTGTACAATGGAAGGTTGAAAAAATCATTCTTATAGGCAATCACTAGCTTGGAAATGTTTACTGATGAAAGTGAAAAAGTATCAATAGGAAACAAAAATTATCAAACAGCTCTGAAAATTTTGAAGAGAAAAATAAACTTTTTCTTGCCAGAAATATCTCTGTCGTAGATGGAAAAAAAAAGAAAAGAAGGAAGTAACCAGAGACAACGCACCTTCTCCAACAGGCTTGAAGCAAATTTTTGCAAAATAGACCTATCCAGTACGTGACCTCCAATTCGATGAATTTCTTCTGATGCCCGACAGAGAAATGAAATCATATAGAGTGAAGGCAACGATGGAAGTGATATCTTCAACTCAGATTGACTCTCGTCCTGCTCTTGCTTCACTATTGTCTCTTCCCATCCCTATATCATTCTTAAAAGATGAGCAGGACACTACAATATTAACCTTGCATATGACTATTGAAATGCAAGAGGAAGTATAAACTATAGCATAATAACTTCAAAAAATCAGAGTAGTTCAGAATCATCTTCACCAAAAACAAAGAATTTCAACATAGGACATAAGCAAACTAACTACCTCTGTCGATTTAGTCAGCTCTTTCTAAACCGATGCAGGAGAGACAACTAAGCAGAACGAAATAAAAGACAAGAAAATACAGACAAAGGATAAAAACATATTTAGTTACCCTTAAAGGAGTTGTAGCAGACAATCCATCATCACTCCTAAGATCACGCAAGAGAATAGCTGAAAGCTCATCAGATAACCACTTTATCCACAATGTATGAGCCTTGATGCACAGATCTCGCATAGTTCTATTAAGCTCTTCAAATTTTGGACTTGTTTTCTCTTCCGCTCCCAGTAGTGCAGCAACAGCTAATGAAGTCTGCTTTCTAAGATCGGTATGCAATTGCTTTCCAGGGCTGTCAGCAGTGGCTGGAGTATTCGAGCTAAATCTTGGCTGCCTCAACAAGGATGACAACTTATCAGAAACTGCAGTCATAGTTTCTCTACACCACAATCTTGGAGAACCGAGAATTAAGGGAACATGTTTTGAGTGGTTCAGCAATGCAAACAAAAGGCGTCCCATAAAAAGTGATTTCTCAATTATTATAGCAGGTGGAATTGCTTCACTGTCCTTGTTCTCTTTCTTCACGGCAGCACATAGAAATTCAAGTTCTTTATCTACATCTGCAAGAAGTGCTGAGACACTGTCATAACACTTATTCTGCACGTATGGTGCAAGATCCTTTAACCTTGGACCTGCCTTTTCTGACTCGAAGAAGCTTAGGAGGTCTTCCAAAACACTATGGCAGCGCCTATCAACTGCATCTCTCATTTGGCTAACTTCAGGACCAAAGTACGCAGTTAGACAACTTTGGAAGTCGCTTTCTTCAGGTGATGATTTATTTCCGGAAATAAGACCAACTTTCTTTGAATTAGGCTCAATGAACCAGACACCACCACCTGTAGAAGGTCTGTTTAAGTATGCTTGGAAGTTGATTTTCTCACCAGTAATCTCACTATAAGCATGTACCGAATCTGCTACATTGACAGCTTTAGTCAAATTCTCAAATTTGGAGTCAATGATAGATTTCATCCTTTCCACAAAGGCCTTCTCAAATATTTCATCCCATAGGTTCAAATCATCCCCCAGAACAAGCTCTCGGATTCTATTCCAAGGCAACTCTACCTCAGACCCGAAAACACTTTTAAGCCAATCCAAACTACCCCTCAAGACATCTTTGCTATCCATGGTCTCCCTTATCAACTTTTCGGCTGATCCAAGCTCCGCGCCAGTAACTATAGCTTCAATCAAATGCTTCCCACTAACCTTACCAACAATCTGTCCACCGCATTCCCTCAACCAAGTCAGACAAGACTTAGAAACGTCATTTTTATCAAGGATGAGCATAACGGATTCCAGTTTATCTCTGAAGGATTTCCACAACTCAACCTCTTCCTCTGGATTCGGAATTCCACCAAACAGTTGAGAAGCTGGAGGGGTACTCAAGATTGTTTTATAAAATAGAGGCATGTCAGTCAAGGCTTGCAAGAAGAGTTCCCCAACTTGTCCCACTGTAACCTGAATCACACTTAACACATCACAAAACACCAAAACAACCTCACCCGCATCCTCACCAGTACAAGCATTCAACTTTTGCAGAATCCAAGTCTTCCTCGAGTCTAGAAACAACTCAAGCACTTGCTCTGGATCAAGCTCATCAACCACCGCGACAGCAGTTAAGGCATCCACATAAGCTCCCAGTCCTAAACCCGGATCTAGAAGCCGCTCATGGCTCCTCTGCGAAATCTGAGCCTTAAAACTCTCAACTATCTGCCATTGGTGCTCCAATAGTGGAAAATTCGCCAACAGCTTACTCTGATCCACCTCTGCTACACCACCACCACATCCCTCCAACTTGATCAGTCTCTGCTGCACATGCTGAGCACGCATGTACCTCCCCGCAGCCTCTAGAAACATAGACTCGTCAAGGCATCCCCATATATTCTCAGGCGTATCCACCAGATACTTAACACGACAAGCGATCCCATAGACATTGACTCGTACTGGGTTAAGGCTAGCAAGCTTAGGAGTTTCCGCTACAGAAGAAGAAGAAAGCGATCGAATGTTACCGTGGATCGAAGAGATATTGGCTGAGATCGACTCACAGAGCGACTTCATGTGAACAATCGAGTCAGCTGAGTCGATTAGATCACGGTACCTAGTCCCAACGAGTTGCCGAAGCTCCTCTTTCTTATCCTCGATGTTCTTCCTAGTCGCCGACTCCACAATTCGAATCTCCGACATTGGTTTCGTGCGAAAAAGAGACTCAGCATCTCGTTGACCACCTCCGTTACTGCTGAGACTTACGGCGGAAGGCCGGTATTCCCCGGCGGAAGCTGATGACATTCTCATGGTTTCTCAAGCGTGGCTTCGTGCGTATTGTATTCTCTTTTAGCAATCCATCATAGCTTCCACTGACTGAAGAAGAAGAGAATCAACAAAACAGATCTGATCGGATCTGGGATAGCTTTTCCTCAGATTCAGAAGTAGAATCCTCGAATTAAGATCTAATTTTTGAGTTTTTTTTTTTAAGTTTCTGCAATTGCTGCGAAGAAGAAACACGAAAAGAATTAAACGTTTCCTCAATATTACAAGTTTGCCCTAATTTGGTTCGCAAGGAAGGATTCTAACCAAGTCCGGTCCGGTTAAAGCTTAATTGTTAAGTTAAGATCTAACCAAGTCCGGTCCGGTTAGAGCTTAATTGTTAAGTTAAGATCGATTGGAGTATATACTAATACACGTCTTTGATACTAAATAAGTGACAAACTAGTAACAGTGTTCTACATTTGATTAGTATGCAAAACTAATTTAACGGAACAAAGATAATTATTTATTTTTAGTTCATAAAATAGCTCCTCCTATAACAACAACTCGAAGCGCCATGACTCGTGAGGAAGCAATCAATCACAGATGCTGAAACAACGTGCAGTCCTTTTGACTAGTTTCCAGGAACGACACTGAAGCTTGCGGCAAGTCCTCTGCACAAGAATTTCCTTTGATATATAACACAGATGATGATGATGTAAAACGACAACAATGCATGATGCATCTGTGATTATAAAAGAGATTACTAACCTCTAGAACTACAAAGGAAGAGAGTATCCACGAAGATAAGTCGAATCCACTCCAGATTCTCTTACCAATGCCACTCTTCCTGTCCGAGCCACCTTCAATTTTCATAAAACACAAACCATAAGAATCGCCAGACACAACAGTGACCGTGTCTGTGAAGAGATTAGAGATAAATCAAGAAACTTTTTTTTAACCTCGCAGATTCCATAGGCCTCTAACTGCGTTTGTAATGCAGACATTTTTCTGAGATCCCCTGTAACCTGCAAATCGACGGATTTCATCAGCTACTAGATCTCATCTCAAGCTTGAAATATCAGAAAGCTACGAGAGCTTTTTGTTGTAAAGTTCAGGGAGATATGATATCAGCACCTCAAGGGTGATAGTATGATCAGAGACATCAATGGCTTTAGCACGGAAAACTTGAGCAATATCTAAAACATCTCTCCTTGCAGAAGTATCAGCAGCTACTTTGATGAGCATCAGTTCTCGCTCCGCAAATGGCATGTGCGTTATATTTTGGATCTAGAAAAGCCAATGAAAGGGAAACGTTATTAGACATATAAAATTAAAATTAAAACCAAAGTACACTACGGTTTCGAATCATTAGCTCACCTCCTGAAGATCAATCAACTTCTGGAGCTGCCTAACCAATTTATCTATATTTTCATCAGTTCCGGGAATAACTGTTGTAATCCGAGATAAGCCCTCTTTCTCAGCAGGACCAACAGCTAGACTCTAGAGCAATAAAAGCAACAACTTTCACATACTCTTGAGAGAAATGAGTAGTATGCATCACATCGGTGAAGCTAAAAGCAAAAGTGTGTGCATAATAACCTGGATGTTATAACCTCTTCTAGAGATAGCTCCAGTTATTAGATTGAGAACTCCGGGAACGTTGGCCACAAGTAAAGATAATGTGTGGGACCGAAGTCCGCTCGACTGCAAAAAGGTAAACAGTTTTAGTTCACTTTGACCTCTAATTTCGAAGGATTTACTGGATCAAAAAGAAAATTATAAAACGAATGCAGTATCCGAGAAACGTGTCTTACATCTTCATCGTAGACCATTCCCCAATGAGCGTCAAGGACCGGTTTGAAATCGTTATAGGGTTCCACTGGATAAACGTCACCCTAAAATAAAGTATCAGTTAATCTCGTTCAATCTACTAGTGCTTAGATATACACAGGGAGAAAATAAATTAGCTAATATTTCTATACCCCGGATGATGCATTGCCATTTCCAGTCAATGCTAGTTTTGTTTTCTCTGCAACAGTCTCATGAGATGATTCCTTTACAAGATGTGGATATGATGCCGCTGAAAATCTCCAAAACGGAGCGGTTTCTCCCATCTTTTCCCGTCTCAGAGCAATCTAGAGTAGTAGTATACAACAACAGTTAGGATTAAAAAAGCTGATTCTTAAAATTACTCATTATAGTCAGTGAAACGCAGAAATTAACTACATGGAAAAGAAGATAAAATCCGCATTAGAGATTAAGTAATTTAATCAGTTTTCATGTAAGATGTGAACATGTATTTAAAGCTAAACTGGGAATTTCATGTGCTCTGCCATTTAGAGTGTCCTGAGATTCACCAAAGGAACTCGGGTCTGTATGTGTGACATAATAGACCAAAAAAAAAAAAAAAAAAAAAAA
>Ga0041059_1002421_pt1 | contig 13920 bp, 13 predicted proteins | sample AraColnosormetaG_FD_56232 | JGI IMG/M metagenome (GOLD analysis project Ga0041059, IMG submission 56232) | Arabidopsis roots microbial communities from North Carolina, USA - Col MF nosort | ecosystem: Host-associated > Plants > Roots > Unclassified | place: USA: North Carolina | collected...
TTACTCTTTAAAATTTTATTTCTAATGGCATACCTATGTAATTACTTACAAAAATTAAGGTTACATTTAAAATGTACTTCCCAAATAATATAGTAGGATGATAGGTTCAATAATTTGGCATATATATTAAATCTTGTGACTTTTCTTTAAGGGGCAATTTTTTGTGTGTGTTGTGTTTTGTATGAAATATAACTTAAGAGGGGTAAAAAGCTTTAAGGTGGGTTATCTCTAAATAAATTATATGTGTGTATAAGCCAAAAACTAAAACGCCGTCGTTTAGCTAAACCCTAACCCCCAAATTGCGATTTTCCCTCCAGTTCCACACAGTTGCTGAACTTTCCCGTTAAGAGCGAGCGTGAGATTATGTTGCGAAAGGCGATGCCTTTTTCTCAATTTCATGTCTAATGGCGATAATCAGCTTTGCAGTCTCCAGTAATTGATACCCGCGGGATTTTCTTCTTACAAATTTGGGTCTAGGGTTTTTGTTTCTCGGTGTCTCAGTCCGATAATCCTGAGATGAAGACGATCAAGCCCTTGCCGGAAGGAGTTCGTCACTCCATGCGTTCTGGAATTATCATGTTCGACATGGCGAGGGTCGTGGAAGAACTCGTCTTCAACAGTCTCGATGCTGGGGCGACCAAGGTTCCACATATATCAGTTCCTCCTTCTTCGATTTCTTCTGGGTTTGGAACAATTCTGCTTATCGATATCTCTATATTCAGGTGTCTATCTTCGTGGGTGTTGTTTCATGCTCTGTGAAAGTTGTGGATGATGGTGAGTATATAGCTTCAAAATCATTACTTTTACCTTTGTACTAATCATTGAATCCTAATTTGGAAATATTTCATTGACTTTGGTTTCAGGATCAGGCGTTTCAAGAGATGATTTGGTTTTGTTGGGAGAAAGATATGGTAAGTTCTGGCTCTTTTTTGTTCTCTCATTATGATTTTCGATCTGATGAGAAACTAATCATGAGCAATGTGTAAAAGCAGCTACTTCAAAGTTTCACGACTTCACCAACGTGGAGACAGCTAGTGAAACTTTTGGATTTCGTGGAGAGGCCTTAGCTTCAATATCAGATATCTCGTTACTGGAGGTTAGGACAAAAGCTATTGGGAGGCCTAATGGTTATCGAAAGGTTATGAAGGTATGGGATGTCTTTTGATGCGACTCAACACTCCTACATAGTTTCTGTGGCGTTGGTTATGGTTTTAAACTTCTGAAAACGCTTTTCAGGGATCCAAGTGTCTACATCTTGGAATTGATGATGATAGAAAAGACTCTGGCACGACGGGTAATGTGTCTTTTGTCACCATTGCTTTTTCTATTATGCTTACCAATTGTGATAGTGAAGCATTAAGTACAATTTTCAGACACTATTTGTGCTATACGATAGAGAAATGTGTTCGATTTTTGGCTAACATTGGCACATGCATGATTAATATCTGATCTTGACCTGGTTGATGCAGTAACTGTCCGAGATCTATTTTACAGTCAGCCAGTGAGACGAAAATATATGCAATCCAGGTTCGTTTCTTAGACACTTACTTTTTAGATTAAGACATCTGAATTTTAATCTATCTTCGCCTTGTCTCAAGTTTTTTTGACATGCGACCATGTTTTTTCTTTGCAATGGTAGCCCCAAGAAAGTTTTGGAATCTATCAAAAAGTGTGTGTTCCGGATTGCCCTTGTGCACTCCAATGTTTCCTTCAGTGTTCTTGATATCGAAAGGTGCGTTCCTACTTTCATTTAAATATCTTTATGAAATCCGCCCTTCTGATCGTTTCCTTGTTACAGTGATGAAGAGCTTTTCCAAACCAATCCTTCTTCTTCAGCATTCTCACTACTGATGAGAGATGCAGGGACCGAAGCTGTAAATTCGCTTTGTAAAGTAAACGTTACAGATGGCATGCTGAATGTCTCTGGGTATGTATCTGGTCCTGGAGATAGTTTAAAGGTAGGTTACTTGCTCCACTTGTGGGATTCAATATTTATCTCCCTTTTTTGTCAGATCGTAACTTTGAGCCTTACCTTTCTGAATAATTGTGGTACTTTCCTTGCAGGCCTTGCAGTATATATGTATCCATATTTCTGCATCTTTTTATGTGTGACTATACATCAACTATCTTCTGAAGTTTAGTTAGGCAGTTTCTGTATATGGTTGTATGGCCTTCACAGCAACAGATATCAATTCAAGATTCATTAGCAAAGGTCCTATTCATAAGCTGCTGAACAACTTGGCTACTAGTTTTGAGTGTGCGGATGACTGGAAGCCTACGGATGGGCAACAAACAGGAAGACGCAATAGACTTCAATCCAACCCTGGTTACATTCTGTGCATAGCATGTCCACGCCGTCTTTATGAATTCTCGTTTGAACCATCAAAGACGCACGTTGAGTTCAAGGTATTAGATTTCTCTTGGATCTAAATTTAGGTAGATTTTAATTTTTTTTTATGATTGCAAATATTTCTATCTGTGGCAGAAGTGGGGACCTGTACTTGCCTTTATAGAAAGAATCACTCTAGCCAACTGGAAGAAAGATAGAATTCTTGGTATGCCACACTTTTCTCAATCTCTGATTGTATCCCTGATATTTATGGGGTTTTCAATGTATTTCCAACGGTTTTCTTAGAACTTTTTGATGGGGGAGCTGATATACTGGCAAAAGGTGATAGACAAGACCTGATTGATGACAAAATTAGACTTCAAAACGGTACACAAGTTTTTCAAAATGTTACATTATATAACATTAATTCTTCTATATCGGAACGGGGCAGTATTTTTTGTTTGTCCCTTTGACATTCCTAGGCAGCCTTTTCTCAATTCTTCATTTTCTGGATGCAGATTGGCCAGAAGCTATGGAACCTGCAAAAAAGAAGCTGAAGAGAAGTAATGATCATGCACCTTGTAGTTCTCTCTTGTTTCCGTCTGCTGACTTTAAACAAGATGGTGATTATTTTTCTCCACGAAAGGATGTATGGTCTCCAGAATGTGAAGTCGAACTGAAAATTCAGAATCCCAAAGAGCAAGGTACTGTAGCTGGATTTGAAAGCCGGACTGATTCTCTTCTACAGTCACGTGACATAGAAATGCAAACGAATGAAGACTTCCCACAAGTTACTGACCTCCTTGAAACAAGCTTGGTTGCTGACTCTAAGTGCCGTAAACAGTTTCTAACAAGATGTCAGATTACCACACCTGTCAATATCAACCATGATTTTATGAAAGATTCAGACGTGTTAAATTTTCAGTTTCAAGGATTGAAAGATGAGTTGGATGTCAGCAATTGCATTGGAAAGCATCTCTTGCGTGGTTGCTCTTCAAGAGTAAGCCTAACCTTTCATGAGCCTAAACTATCTCATGTTGAAGGGTATGAATCCGTCGTGCCTATGATACCTAATGAAAAACAAAGTAGTCCGCGGGTCCTAGAGACCAGAGAAGGTGGTTCGTACTGTGATGTTTATTCTGATAAGACTCCTGATTGTTCCCTAGGGAGTTCATGGCAGGATACTGATTGGTTTACTCCACAGTGTTCCTCAGATAGGGGATGTGTTGGAATTGGAGAAGATTTTAACATTACCCCCATAGATACTGCGGAATTTGATTCTTATGATGAAAAAGTTGGTAGTAAAAAGTATCTTTCTTCTGTCAATGTGGGGAGCTCTGTTACTGGTAGTTTCTGTTTAAGTTCTGAGTGGTCTCCAATGTACTCCACACCTTCTGCGACCAAGTGGGAGTCTGAGTACCAGAAAGGTTGTCGAATTCTTGAACAGAGTTTGAGACTGGGAAGGATGCCTGACCCTGAATTTTGTTTCAGTGCAGCTAACAACATCAAATTTGACCACGAGGTCATACCTGAAATGGATTGCTGTGAAACCGGTACAGACTCTTTCACAGCTATTCAGAACTGCACTCAGTTAGCTGATAAAATTTGCAAGTCTTCGTGGGGGCATGCAGATGATGTGCGTATTGACCAATATAGTATCAGGAAGGAAAAGTTCAGTTATATGGATGGCACACAGAACAATGCTGGTAAACAAAGGTCAAAAAGAAGTCGATCTGCTCCTCCATTTTATCGAGAGAAGAAGAGATTTATCAGCTTAAGTTGTAAATCAGACACAAAACCAAAGAACTCTGATCCATCAGGTTCATACTTCTGGTCTTTTTTTCAGATGTGGTTATTTTGTTGCTACTGTTGTTTAAGTTTTGGGGATGTGGTATAAAAGATAGTAATGAGGTCTAACTTTCTGCAGAACCTGATGATCTGGAGTGTTTGACACAACCTTGTAATGCATCTCAAATGCATCTTAAGTGCAGCATCCTTGATGATGTGTCGTATGACCACATACAAGAAACAGAAAAAAGATTGAGTTCTGCCTCAGACTTGAAAGCATCTGCTGGTTGCAGGACTGTGCACTCAGAGACCCAAGATGAGGATGTGCACGAAGGTAATATTTATCTTATTTTAGCTGTATTCTCTTTATCTGAATAATCATCTCCAAGACACTGCTACAAAAGAGGAGACATTATATTTTGTCATATCTCCTAGTTCGCTGTAGACTATAGTTGTTAGTCAAAACGTGCTCCTTTCCAAGTTTGTTAATAGGAAGTCTTTCCTTTTTTCTTCTCCCCTCTTCCATCTGGAGTATTTAAGTATGTTATCTATCTCGCAGACTTCAGCTCAGAGGAATTTCTGGATCCAATTAAATCCACAACAAAATGGCGCCATAACTGTGCGGTCTCTCAGGTTAGGCAAATTGAAATGGTTTGTTTGTCTAACAGTATGACTTTCCGTTTCCATCTATGGAAGACAACTGAGCATCCATCATATTTTTCATCGTTGTGCAGGTTCCCAAGGAATCACACGAGCTTCATGGTCAAGATGGTGTATTTGATATATCTTCGGGACTTCTGCACTTACGATCCGATGAATCCTTGGTTCCTGAATCTATCAACAGACACTCCCTTGAAGATGCCAAGGTTCTACAACAGGTTGATAAAAAATATATCCCAATCGTTGCTTGTGGAACAGTTGCCATCGTTGATCAGGTTCGTCTTTCGTCTCATTTATCTAAGATTCTGGAAACTTTATATCTGTAGATGGTTGATGAATATATTCAAACTAAGACACCATAAGTTGTGGAAACTATTTCTCTTAATAAATGTCTTGCTACAAGTTGATCTGAGGGAACAATTTCTTACAGCATGCTGCCGATGAAAGAATTCGTTTGGAAGAGCTGCGTACAAAGGTAAGAGCATCTTGGAATCTCAACTTCATGGAACTACTTTTGTAATGTTTCCTAGTTTGAATAATATTGTTCTTCTAATCAATTGATAAACAATAAAAATATATAGGTCCTGGCAGGGAAAGCGAGGACAGTCACCTACTTGAGTGCAGACCAAGAGTTGGTACGTTTGAACATGATACTAGATAATAGATAAAATCATCTGCTGAACTTGATCAGAGTTCTCTACTCTGCCTCAGTTTATTAATGATGCATTATTAATTTTTGTGTTGACATTAAAGGTACTGCCGGAGATGGGTTATCAGTTACTCCAGAGTTATTCAGAGCAGATAAGAGACTGGGGTTGGATCTGCAACATTACTGTAGAAGGGTCAACGTCCTTTAAGAAGTAAATTACTCTTTTTCCTTTTTCTTAACTATATGAAATACTTGATCATATATGAGGCCGTATATTCAGTTATGTGTTTTAGATTGGGCTTCGTGATTCATTGTTTTCCTTTTCTACAGAAACATGAGCATCATCCAGCGGAAACCAACACCAATCACACTTAATGCGGTAAGGCGATTAGTCTACCTCTTTCATTCAACTTACTGCTTTTGCCTGTTAAAAGAGTTTCTATACTCACTTGAATCATCACTCTGTTTACCCCACTTGTAGGTTCCATGCATTCTGGGTGTAAATCTATCAGATGTTGATCTATTAGAGTTTCTTCAGCAGGTACACTTAGAATCGTGTATACACACATGGCTACTCTTTTCTTTTTCGTACTTTAAATTCTTACTCAACGTTTGCAAACCAGCTTGCTGATACTGACGGATCATCAACTATTCCTCCATCTGTTCTTCGAGTCCTAAATTCCAAAGCCTGTAGAGGTAGTATATTCCTTATCTCTTCAGAATTGTTTTGTATGTGCAAGGATGAGTAAGTGACTGCCATTCATCACTTAGTTTCTCGGCTGATACTGTGTTTTTCTTACAACTGCTAAGGTGCAATTATGTTTGGAGATAGTCTGTTACCGTCAGAATGCTCTTTAATCATTGATGGACTGAAGCAGACCTCACTTTGTTTCCAGGTGCGTAAGAAACATCAAATCCTACCAAAGGAATTCATCTCTTTAATCAAATTAACCCATTAAGTCTGTGTACAGTGTGCTCATGGGCGACCTACAACAGTTCCTCTTGTCGATTTGAAGGCATTGCACAAACAGATAGCAAAGCTCAGTGGAAGACAAGTGTGGCATGGCTTACAACGCAGAGAAATTACACTTGATCGTGCAAAATCACGCTTAGACAACGCTAAAAGTTAAAAAAGTTGCAGCTGTATCATAGCCTTCCCAGGTTGCTATACTCTTTAGTCATACTGTAAATCTTCTACTTGGATGTATAGTTGTATTACTCAGCAAATAACTACTTTCTTACAGTACCCGTAGACAGTGTAAAGCTTTTATAGGTTAATAGTACTACACTAGAGAGTTTGTAAGCTGATATAACTCATTGTACTCTTTGCATTCGATTTAATATGTACAAAAGAAAAGTTCATTGACAAATGATATCCAAATGTTCACCACTCAAAGAGTTTTTTTCTTTTTTCTTTTTTTGTGTCAAGTCAATTCTCCCATTACAGAACATATTGTGTGATCATCTTCCAAACAAAACTGCCAACAACAAGTAACAAATCTACAAGTTCTCTAATCACAACTGCAGTTAACTAGATACATCATGTTCTTCTTCAGCTATCGTTTCACTTTGGTGGTCTGTACCGATAGCAGCACACAATGCTTTCCAAATGGGAACCAACATCTTCAATGGAGGACGCAGTTCCTGTCCAAAGAGGAAATTGAACTCAAAATCAATTGCTATAAGTAATATTCCCGAATTGAATAATTGGTAACTCTAGATTGTTTCTCAAAGTTGTCAGCAGAAGTTTTTCTCTCACAATGTAATGAAACAAACTGGTGCCATTACCTTAAACACCAATGTAAGTTGTTCTTCACCACGAAGAAATAAAGAGAGACTCCAGTAACACGTAATGGGAGTGACACATTCGACCAACACAGGCTTCAAAATCTTGTCAATAGGGATAAACCTGGAGACAGTTTTTCCACTGCAAAGCAGAAGCATGCACAAAAAAGTAGGTACTTGTATGATTGGTAAAACTTAAAAGCATAGATCATAATGGTTCATGATAATTACAACAAATTCAACCATTACCACCTATCTTAGAGACCACTAATACGGAGTAGTTCAAAGCATTAAGCCATCATGGAGTGCAGACAACAGAATACTAACTAAATGGATAAAGCATACCTTAAATATTGAGTTTCAAGTTGGATCCCGAAGGTTGGCAAGATTATCACAGATTCTGAAGAAATCAAAGAAAAGCTAGAATTAGTTAAAACGTGAAGCTGATATCATTTGGTAAGCCTGTAAAGCGTGTATCAGGATGAACCAGGATCTCACCTTTCTTGACGAACTTGCGACTATGTAGCATAACCAAGAAACCACTTAAAAGGCAGCCCCAAGAAAGAGTTCTAGCTGGATTGTCCTGTTTCATGTGAATTATCCCTTTCAACTTAAGTGAAGAAGAAACAAATGGAACAACAACAAAACAAGCTTGTAAAGTAACACAAAAAAAGAAAAGTGCTTTTATACAAACCTTGTCATGTATTAACATAATGCTCACAACAGAATGAAAATATCAAACTATACTCCATCACCAATCCTAAGAAACAAAATGGTATGCCTTTCTCATGATATGTACTAGCAACACTTGTTCTAAGCAATGCATCAGAATCACTCAAATGTCAAGCAGATTCACATCAAAATAACAAACGGCAACAACCAAATTTTCTCTAAGAGCATAATTACCTTTCCAAGCAAAAAGTACATAGAACTCGCCAGAAACACAAGGAAGAAACCAAGCCCCCAACGACGGGCATAACCAGTTCCGCTGCTTCCGTTGATAATCACATGGTGAATATCAATGGCTTCTCTAGTTGACTTACTTCCACTTTCGTGTATGTAAGTGTATCTCTTATTCGAAACAGACAAGCTCACCATTTCAAAGCTAGTTTAGTTGAAAAACAGTCAAATGTATCACCGTCGTTTTACTCCCAACTCATATACGAACCTGCCCAAGGTTAGCTTTCTCAATACCCAAGTAACAATTTTCAAACTTTGAGTCTCAGTCAAATCGGATAGCAACAAAACTTCTCTGCGGCTTTCCGTCGAACACCATGCGTGCGTTATAATAACCCCTCTTGAAATCTCATAAATCTCTCTAACTATCTCCACACAACTTCCTCGAAAACACAGTAGCAATCTATCAAAAAGGACGAAGCAAGGATTCACCCAACGAACGAAAGCCACAATTCTTCGAATTGATCAAATCTGAAACCGGCTTCTCTTACCGGTAAAGAGATAAAAGACGGCACTATGGTGGAGGAGACAACAAAAAGCCAAAAGAGAGAAAATAATACAAACTGTGTGGCGTCCTAAATAAAACACCCTGGCGTTTTTGTTTTATTCATATTAACATCATGCCGTTTTCATCTCGACAATATAAAAACCTAGCTTATTTTTAAGGAAAGGTCAAATCTTAATTAGTTTTGATTTCTCTCTCCAGTACTTCTCGATTCGCCGGCGATCCGAATCTCATTCTTCTGCTTGTCGGAAAAAAAAACCCGTAATTTAAAGTGTGAAGCTTTCGGTTTGAATCATGCGTTGCAAGAGATGCAATGGAAGCAACTTTGAACGCGACGAAGACACGGGGAATTCGTATTGCGGTGGATGTGGGACATTACGAGAGTATGATAATTATGAGGCACAACTTGGCGGCATAAGAGGACCTCAAGGTACATATATACGAGTAGGCACCATTGGTAGAGGCTCTGTTCTTGATTATAAAGACAAGAAGATCTATGAAGCCAACAATTTAATTGAGGAGACAACAGAAAGATTGAATCTTGGTAATAAAACTGAAGTGATTAAGAGTATGATTAGTAAGCTTACTGATGGGGAATTTGGACAAGGTGAGTGGTTCCCTATTTTGATTGGAGCTTGTTGTTATGCTGTGGTAAGAGAAGAAGGGAAAGGTGTTTTGTCTATGGAAGAGGTTGCTTATGAAGTTGGATGTGATTTGCATCAGTTAGGGCCTATGATTAAGCGTGTTGTGGATCATCTAGATTTGGAATTGCGAGAGTTTGATCTTGTGGGTTTGTTTACCAAGACGGTTACTAATTCACCGAGATTGACTGATGTTGATAGGGATAAGAAGGAGAAGATAATAAAGCAAGGGACTTTCCTGATGAATTGTGCGTTGAAATGGTTTTTGTCGACGGGGAGGAGACCAATGCCTTTGGTTGTGGCTGTTTTGGCGTTTGTTGTTCAAGTGAATGGTGTGAAGGTAAAGATTGATGATTTGGCGAAAGATGCTAGTGTTTCGTTGACTACTTGTAAAACGCGGTATAAAGAGTTATCTGAGAAGCTTGTGAAGGTTGCTGAAGAGGTGGGTTTGCCTTGGGCGAAAGATGTTACTGTGAAGAATGTTTTGAAACATTCAGGAACTTTGTTTGCTTTAATGGAAGCCAAGTCCATGAAAAAGAGAAAACAAGGGACTGGGAAAGAATTAGTTAGAACTGATGGATTTTGTGTGGAGGATTTAGTGATGGACTGCCTAAGCAAAGAATCTATGTATTGTTATGATGATGATGCTCGTCAAGATACTATGTCTCGGTATTTTGATGTAGAAGGTGAACGTCAGCTTAGTTTATGTAACTATGATGATAATATATCGGAGAATCAGTTGTCTACAAAGTATAATGAATTTGAGGATCGAGTTTGTGGTGGGACTCTTGCGAAAAGAAGTCAGGGAAGTAGTCAGAGTATGTGGCAAAGGAGATCTGTTTTTGGAATGGTGTCAACTGAAAATTGGTGGAAAGGGAAATCGGAATTGAGTAAAAGGCTTTTGCTCAAAGACTTGTTGGAGAAAGATGTAGGGCTTGAAGCTTTGCCTCCTTCTTACATAAAGGGTTGCGTTGCAGTTGAAAGACGAAGAGAAAAGATTAAGGCAGCTAAGTTGCGGATTAATGCAATACAACATCCTTCTGACAATGTTAGTGAAGGTGCGTTGTCTTTGGAGCTTGAACATAGCAAGAAGAAAAGGAAGAAAGGATCTGAAATTGATTGGGAGGATTTGGTTATACAGACTCTGGTCTTACACAATGTGAATGAGGAAGAAATAGAGAAAGGCCATTACAAAACTTTGTTAGACTTGCATGTTTTCAACTCTGGAGAGGTTTGAATTGAAATGTTTTTCTCTTGGAATTTTTTTATTTCTTACAGTATAATTCATTTAAGGATGTAAAAATCGTTCTGAATGCAGAAATTATCAAAGCAAGCATCACAAGACGATTCAACAATCCATGTAAATGTTTCTCTGAAAATGATTAATAAGATAAACTACTTGTTTCTTTAATAAGCCCTGAAAGAAACAATTTAAGAAAAACAAAAGTCTAATACTGCTTATGACTGACTACCAAATCCATTTCATTGATCTCTCTGATAATTAGAAGTTTCCTCAGCTTGTATTCAATCAGCCTGACATGCCATAATCTTCAACATGATCATAAAGGTTGTAACTTTCCGCCAGTCCCATCTTTCCAACAAGATGCTCATCCCCTACAAACACAAATCACAAGAAATTATCTGAGACAGACACAACTTACTTGACTATTTCTTCAAAGCCAATGTCTCTGTTTTTTTCAGTTACGTGTGAACTAAAAAGGTATCTTTGTTACTTACTTGGGTTTGATAGAACATCTAGCAAGTGAAGGTCTGAGCTAATCTCAGGGCTCTGAAAGCAAAGATCTTCAGGCCTAGGAGCAGTAGTTGTTGCTGTTGTTGTCCCTAACCCATTATTGTTGCTATTTCCATCTGGAAGACCAAGAAGACTCTCTGGCCTCACTACTCTCTTCTCATTCAATGCTTCAACTTCAGTCTCTACCTCAGACTCACCATTATTATTTCCAGAAGAACCTCCACCATGCTGCTTCCTCTTGGATCGAGCACGTCGGTTCTGGAACCAGTTATAGACATTTTGTTCAGCAATCTGGCCGTGTTGGCTCAGCTCTTCTGTTATGTCTTTGATCTTCTGCTTGCTCGGTGTTCCCGTGCCTTGATCGAATATACGTTCCAGAATCTGAAGCTGGACTGGCGTAGGAGTCCACCTCTGTCTAGCTGTCATCTTATGACCTAAAGATGACATCATTGGGTCTGCATATAGTCCTCCCATTCTCCCTCCTGTTACCAACAACAGACAAATGAGCAGAGTTGTTAAAAGTTAAACTAAATAAAAAAACTGAAACTTTATATCTCAAGAACACATCATCAAGCTAAAAACACCTATTTTGGTGGGAAATTCTCGAAGCTCAATTGAAAGATTCAAAGGAGTGATTCTAGAATTCCTCAAGAACCATTATTTTCCTTATTCTTAGCTCAAAAATCCACGAAAAGGATTGGTCTTTGAATCAGATTTAAGCCAACAAATGCTTAAAAGGCAGAGAATTTTCAATTACCCATACACCAAAGTGAAGAAGAATCACTAAAAAATCAATTAAACCACACAAAAATTCTGAATTTTTTTAAAAATTTCAAAAGGAGTCCTTTTTTTATCTTTAGATGAACAGAGAAGAAGAAACTAAATGATAGAAGAAAGGATAGAAACCTGCAAGATCTTGTTGAGCAGTGAGAGTTTTATGCATCTCAACAAGACGCTCACAAATGGTGCCGTAAATAGCAATCTGTTTCCTGAGAGTTTCATACTGCTCATCGGTCATCACCTTCACGTACATTCCTCCTCCGGCGCCGGAGCCGCCATTAACGTCGATCCCTTGAAGATTAGAAGAGTGATGGTTATTGGGTTGTAGCTGATTATCCCATTCCATCATCTCTTTTGTCAGAATTTCGCTCAGAAGATTTCTCTCTTTCTCTGTGTGAACGAAGGAAACAGAGCAAAGTCAGTGCTTTTTCGGGAGTAGAAGGAAAGGTAAAGGCAGAAAAGGACAAAAAAAACTTAATTTATGTTATTCTTTTGTTCTATATTGAAATTATAATATATAGTTTCATTACAAAGGAAAAGACAAATAAGAAGACGGTAATGATTCTTTGACAATCGTTAAAGGAAACTATTTAACCAACGGTTATTTTAGTTCCTAATTTGGAAATTGACCGTTTGAGATTTCACATACGGTTAAACGGCTACTTCCATATCTGAATATTTACATTACCATAATCTAAATGTTATTTGATTTATAGTTGGAGAGAGCCGTTGCTATTTTATTTTATGGAAATAACATGTCTGGATGCAATCGACTTGATACAAATATTAACAGCTAGTTTGATCGTATCAATGAAGTAGATTGTTAGTTTTTTTTTATAGTCGTTGGTTGGTACTTTTCAAGAAACTGAATTACTTTTTTCTTTTCAATATCCATTCTTCAAGTTATGTATTTTGTTTACACCGAAAAGTTTTTTCCTTATGCTTTTTTAGTCCAATTTGTGTTATATTTTTGGGTCAACAGTCAAAATGGTGGTATACAACTTTTTAAAAATGCGATAAAGAGCACTTGTGGCAAAATAAATAAACACTTTTAATTGCCTCTTTTCCTGACCGATTAACTGACATTCCGTTGATTGATAAATTTTGGTTGCGATCTAACTTTTCTGACACATTCTAGGTTATATTTTTCTCAATTATTCTATAGAAGAGTATTAGCTTCACCGTCTTTTGCAATCCCTATCATCTAATTCAATAAGAAACCTTTAAGAAAAACCAAAAAGAAAAAAAAAATTGTTGGGCCAGTCAGGACTTATAAGTTAAGGAGCGGCGACCCAAAAAGAAAATAAATAGTTTCCACGTGTCGTTTAAACAGTAGAATTTGTAGGTGGTCGGTGTCCGCCGCCCATGTTCCACGGGCGCACTTAGATTTTAATATGATCTAATCTGACTCATTAATTGCCAATAAAATTGATCTCTGTCGAATAACCAGGCCAAACAATGAAATGTGACCATGGTCGACAAAAACATGAAGATAAAGAAAAATATAATATGTGGTCATGACTCATGCCGTATCGTAGTCGGGGGCGTAGTAGTGTTTTGTCGGAACGTGTAAATAATTAGCTCTTCTACTTAATTCTGTGACTTTTTTTTTTACACTAATACACAAATTATTACTTTAATTTTTCAGCCAAAACTTGAAATTTATACTTGCTTCACAATTCTATTCAAGTCATTGTCTTCGTAACCTATACGTAAAAATTATCGGAACTTTTGTTTATTTAATTAGTATCGTCGTTTTTTCTTTAAATGATATAACGCCTCATCGTTTTTTCCGGAAAGTGTTTTCGTTTCGGTAATTTTTTTAATTGTCAACATTATGGAAGAAAATAATGAGGTTTGCATGTGCGACCCTAAGTCAAGTATCGAGACCAAGCAGAAGCAGTCTATCTAAATACCAAAAAGTCCATATTCACACAAATATAGATACATTTTATTTATTGTCATTAGATGATAGGAAAATTAGATTAATACTCACAAAATTTAAATATTCTAATACTTGAATTATATATATATATATATATATATATATATATTACAGAAAAAAATAATATA
>Ga0041059_1002422_pt1 | contig 13919 bp, 6 predicted proteins | sample AraColnosormetaG_FD_56232 | JGI IMG/M metagenome (GOLD analysis project Ga0041059, IMG submission 56232) | Arabidopsis roots microbial communities from North Carolina, USA - Col MF nosort | ecosystem: Host-associated > Plants > Roots > Unclassified | place: USA: North Carolina | collected 2013-09-02
CATTCTCATTAATTAGCAAAAGAGTACAATTGGGGGTTTATATACAAACTGACATTGGCCTAAACCATAAGCCTCTAAACCAAAATTAAGATTGGTTTATAAAATACCAACCTTTACAGACTCTATATGAAATCTATACTAACCAAACTAAGTTTATATACAACAATCTAAGTTATATACATTAATAAATACAAACCTTCACCTAAGAAAATATCTTTAACCCGACATAAATTTGTTACTACGGACATGTTTTTGTTTAATTGGAGAAAGATATATGATTGTGTATGGTGTCTATTGATTGATTGTCACAGAAGTATAGGCATTTTCTGTTATTGGCAAACTAAGAAAGAAAAGACATTTTCCACTAGTTATGTAATGCATCTTCGAAATACCCAACGGACCAAACCTGCTCATCCTTTCCGTTTTTGATATTATATAACAATATTTTATATCTTTTAATCGCTAAAAACGAATATTATATAAATGTATTGGATGTCCAAAAAAAAAAATGTGAATGGAGGCTTTCATATGCTATATCACTATCAACCAATCACAGAACATCTTTGACAGAAGGTTACCTATGCACGTACACTACACATACGATGCTCTTTGTTTATATCTTTGCTTATAGTTTATCGATGCTAACCACTGTAAGAATTAAGTAAAGTTAATGCCAATTTAACATTAAGTTAAAATTACTGTAAAAAGTAAATTAGATAGGCTGCCTTTTAAAAAAATTGTTGAATTATAACCATATTTGCTTTTCAAACATGCATGTCCCAAGTAACAGAACAAACAAAAAAAAGAAGAAGTTTGGCGTAATGCTCCTATACCATGGGTTAGTGCTCTCAAGCGGGTCATGTGTACACCAACAATATCAATTTTTGGGTGTTTGCTTTTAACTGAAAAAGTAAACGCATCGAATCTTTATTATGATTTCGATGAATAATGATAAAATTTGGGACAATTTCAATTCAAGTGAGGAAAACGTGTCTGTGCCTTCTTGGTAAATCTAACACTGAAATTTGACACGCAGTTGCTTCTATAGTCAGTAATTCCAATAAAGCATCTAAAATTGCATTTGAATATTTAATCATAGTCGTCCCTATCAATAATTGTCACCAACAAAGATAAAGGGTAAATAAGAAACATATAATGAAAATTGAATGGTCGTAGTTTTATATGTTAGTTGGAACCAAAGATTCTTCAATCTATCATCCACTCAGAGCTACGTGGACAGTCGATATTTTGGGTTATATAAAAAAAAACAAAATTGTACTATAAGACAAAAGAAAACAGTATTAAAAAAAAAAAAATCAATAACAAGATTATATCTTATCCCAATGAACAAAATGAAAATTTAGTTATTTTGAATAATGTTACAGGTTTTAATTAAATTATACTATATCACAAACAGCAAGAGTCAGATACATCGAACGGTCCAGCTTTCCTCCTTTATTTTTTTCTGGCTATCGTTTTGATGCAAAGTTGTTTCGTTAATCGTGAAAATTAAAAAGCTACAGCAATCTTCTCCGAAACTTCATACACTCGCCGACAAGAGAAACTTCATCCACTCGGATTTCTCGTAACTTGCAGCACTAAACATTTCATGAAACTATTCACAAAAGTCCACGAACCTTGCAATTGGCCACAAAATTTAAAATACTTATATACGTAACGACAACCTATCCATATTTTTCTTTCTAACGATCCAAAACTGGCCACGCTTCGACTCCATGGTGATATTAACTAGGGAAGTGGCTAATGGCAAACAAGTGCTTAGAAGTGGTAAATTCAAATAATAACCGTCGATTATTTCTTTCTAACCGTTATTGAGGTTACCAATTAAAAAAAGTGATCACAAACTAGGTCAATGAAAAGGGAGATTTTTTGTTTTCTTTGGGCCAATGAAAATAGAAACTAAGATGGACAAAAGAAAATATTATAATTGGACAAAACAGAGTCATTTGAGATTTAAAACAGAGAAGTAATAAAGGTCAAATGTTTTTGTGGTGAGCTCTCAAAAACAGACATAAAAAAAAGAAGCAGAATCATTCCCATTTATAACAAACCTAAACCTCTCTTTTCTTCTTCTCTTTACCTTTTTCATTCCAAAATCTCTCTCTCTCTCTCTCTTTCTCTGGCTCGGGAAGAAGATGTCACGTAGTTGCTCACAGTGTGGAAACAACGGCCACAACTCTCGCACATGTCCGACGGACATAACTACCACCGGTGACAACAACGACAAAGGCGGCGGGGAGAAAGCCATCATGCTTTTTGGCGTCCGCGTCACGGAAGCTTCATCATCTTGTTTTAGAAAAAGTGTTAGTATGAACAATCTCTCTCAATTCGATCAAACTCCTGATCCCAACCCAACCGATGACGGTGGTTACGCTTCAGACGACGTCGTTCACGCCTCCGGTAGAAACCGTGAACGCAAACGAGGTTAATAAAATAACCTTTCTTCTCTCTTTCCCAAATCTCATCTCTGTTTTTGTTTCTTGTTTTTGAAACTTTCTTGCAAATTTGGAATTTAGGAACTCCATGGACAGAGGAAGAACATAGATTGTTTCTTACTGGATTGCATAAAGTTGGAAAAGGTGATTGGAGAGGAATCTCTAGAAACTTTGTTAAAACTCGAACACCTACTCAGGTAGCGAGTCATGCTCAGAAATATTTTCTCCGGCGGACTAATCAGAATCGTCGTCGTCGTAGATCAAGCCTCTTCGATATCACTCCCGATTCGGTAACGTTTCATTCTTTAAAATCTATAATTAAAATCAAGAATCTGTAAGATTATACTAACACATAAGGTTCGATATGTCAACAGTTTATAGGATCATCAAAAGAAGAGAATCAGTTACAGACTCCATTGGAGCTAATCCGTCCAGTTCCGATTCCTATTCCGATTCCACCGTCGCGGAAGATGGCTGATTTGAATCTTAACAAGAAAAAAACTCCAGCGACAACGGAGATGTTTCCGCTGTCGCTGAATTTGCAGAGGCCGTCTTCGTCGACATCGTCATCGTCCAATGAACAGAAGGCACGTGGCTCACGTGCCTCCTCGGGGTTCGAGGCGATGTCGAGTAATGGAGATAGTATAATGGGAGTGGCTTGATGAAGAAGATAATGTTTTAATTAATTTATATTGTATAAGATAAGATCTGGATGATGATTAATTTGAAATTTGAGAATTAGGCTAATTAGATACTTTGATCAGAATCAAGTGAGTTTTTAAGTTTGAATTAGTGTGTACATGTTTTTTTGCTCTTTTTGGGGGAAACGACTTGTCGTTTTTGTTGTTGTATGATGTAAAACAACAGGTAGTCTCTGTGTTGTTTTGGTCAAGACTTGATCAGATTCAGAAGTGAAGACGACTTCAAGCTTAAGATAGTTTAGATGTGTCTTTTGAAAAGTTTAAACAGAATGGTTATTGGGTTAAGGTTAAGTGTATCTCATATGCTTTTTCTATCTTTTTTTTTGGTAAGACTTTTCCAGTAATTTGCCGTTTTCTTCGGGGTGTGTGTTGTTGATAATGTCACATTCATGAACCAAACACAGTTATATTACTTTAGTAACAGTTTTTTTTTGTTTTTTTGTTTGTCGTTTGACGTCATTTTGTTTTATTTATGTTATTACATACATGGATATAATTTATGAAACTGCCAAGAAAACAAAGAATATAATTTGTTGAATTGTTATTGGCCTACCAACTATATCAGCAAGATTCGAATCTATACTTTGTTAAAATGTCTCAATGTAGGACTGGACTGGAGATAAATATAAAGTAATATATAGGGTAAAGTTTCTAAGTCTTGTATAGCATGATTTTTATTAGGGAATAGAATTCTAATTTCATGATGTAATTCAAACAACTGAAATGGAAAATTGTTTAAAACTAGCTAAACTTGTACAGTTGTACTATTTAGAGCCCAAAGTGATAACTGTTTTATGGCTTTTATCCATGCAAAAGAAAAACATCAAAATAAAGTGATGTCCATCACATACATCTTAAATAAAGTAATAATGGGCCTAGCTAAGGTATAGCCCATGGGCTTATTCGCTGATCTAACCAAAGTGTCGCTAATTTTCTTCCTTGTTTTTTTAACGCAAATTTTCTTCCATGTCAATTATGTCTTTTTAATCAAAAATTCCTCCACACCAAAAAAGAACGTAAAAACTAAAAATAGAACAAATTCAACTACACTCAGATAATCGAATTGCTATGTCCAATATCCAAAACATTTCAAGCCATTTAGTGCTCTCACTAAACATATTTTAACAAAATATGAAATAACATTCCCAAAATTGCGATCAAAAGGCTAGAAACATCTTCAACAATTATGACAGTCCTAAACCAACAGTTCAAACACGTTTTATATCTGTTTGGCCAAATTAAACGAATATAACATAAAAATACGATTGATCTTAGACAATTACTAAAGTTTCTAAATAATAATCTATACTTTCACAAAACAAGAAATACAAATTGATTCTTGCGCAGAAAGTGCTTTGGTACCTACTTTTTTTACCACCTTTCCTTTTCAATTGAGACATCAACACATTCACTAAAACAAACTCTCAAACTGCTCTAAACGACACCGTTTAGTTACAGATAACTTTACTTGTATTTAAAGTCACCAAAAGTTTGAATTTTTATTTGTGCCTTCCACAAAGCTTTAAGCTTAAACACAGTCAATGGCCGTCCTTCCGCCATAAAAGGACAAAAAAAAAGCTTCCCTCTTTTCACAAAACCCTAAAGAAACAAAAAAAAAACCATCATGAAAACGATCTCAATCTTCTTCGTCATCATCTTAATGTCATCTTCTCACGCAGAAGACGATGTACTCTGTCTCAAAGGCTTTAAATCATCACTCAAAGATCCTTCAAATCAACTCAACACATGGTCTTTCCCTAATTCATCATCGTCGATTTGCAAACTCACCGGAGTTTCTTGCTGGAACGCTAAAGAGAATCGAATTCTCTCTCTTCAGCTTCAATCAATGCAACTCTCTGGTCAAATCCCTGAATCTCTTAAACTATGTCGGAGTTTACAATCTTTAGATCTTTCCTTTAATGATTTCTCCGGTTTGATTCCTTCACAAATATGTTCTTGGCTTCCTTATCTTGTTACTTTAGATCTTTCCGGTAACAAACTCTCCGGTTCGATACCGTCTCAGATCGTTGACTGTAAATTCTTAAACAGCTTAGCTCTAAACCAGAACAAGTTAACCGGTTCGATTCCGTCTGAATTAACCCGGTTAAACCGTCTCCAACGACTTTCTCTAGCTGATAACGATCTCTCTGGTTCGATTCCCTCCGAGCTATCTCATTACGGAGAAGATGGTTTTCGCGGTAATGGCGGACTTTGTGGTAAGCCGTTATCCAACTGCGGTTCGTTTAACGGTAAAAACTTAACGATCATTGTAACTGCTGGCGTTATTGGAGCTGTTGGTTCATTGTGTGTTGGATTTGGGATGTTTTGGTGGTTCTTTATTAGAGATAGGAGGAAGATGAATAACTACGGTTATGGCGCCGGAAAATGTAAGGATGATAGTGATTGGATTGGTTTGTTGAGATCACATAAGCTTGTGCAAGTTACTCTGTTTCAGAAACCTATTGTGAAGATCAAATTGGTTGATTTGATTGAAGCTACGAACGGTTTTGATTCCGGGAATATCGTTGTTTCGTCGAGAAGTGGTGTCTCGTACAAAGCTGATTTGCCTGATGGGTCTACATTGGAGGTTAAGAGGCTTAGTAGTTGTTGTGAGCTTAGTGAGAAACAGTTTAGGTCTGAGATTAACAAGTTAGGTCAGATCAGGCATCCGAATTTGGTTCCGCTTCTCGGGTTTTGCGTTGTGGAAGACGAGATATTGTTGGTGTATAAGCATATGGCTAATGGGACGTTGTATTCTCAGCTGCAGCAATGGGATATTGATTGGCCAACTCGGGTTAGAGTCGCTGTTGGAGCGGCTAGAGGGCTAGCTTGGTTGCACCATGGATGTCAACCGTTGTATATGCATCAATATATCAGCTCAAATGTGATTCTTCTTGACGAAGATTTCGATGCTCGTGTTATTGATTACGGTTTGGGGAAGTTAGTGAGTTCTCAAGACTCTAAAGATAGCTCGTTTAGTAACGGCAAGTTTGGTTACGTTGCGCCTGAGTATTCGAGCACTATGGTTGCGTCTTTGAGTGGAGATGTGTATGGGTTTGGGATTGTGCTTCTTGAGATTGTTACAGGACAAAAGCCTGTTTTGATTAACAACGGTGAAGAAGGGTTTAAGGAGAGTTTAGTGGAGTGGGTGAGTAAGCATTTGAGTAATGGTAGAAGCAAAGATGCTATTGATAGAAGGATTTTTGGTAAAGGATATGATGATGAGATAATGCAAGTTTTGAGAATTGCGTGTAGTTGCGTTGTATCGAGGCCTAAAGAAAGACCGTTGATGATCCAAGTTTATGAATCTTTGAAGAATTTGGGAGATCAACATGGTTTCTTCTCTGAGTATAGCGATGAGTTTCCACTCATCTTTAACAAACAAGAACACTTAAAATGAATGAAAAGGTTTTATTACTTTCGTACTCCAATTTGATACCACTTACTTATCTACCGTTCTCACTTTTAACCGCATTTTTTTGTTTTTTTCTGTTTTGTTTTTGTGTGCTGTATAATTCTGTACATCATGTGATGCATCCAATGAAAATGAGAAGAATTGTTTTATATAGATCAAACTTTGAAGATTCTGATTCAAAAAGTCTATCAAGTGTTAGTGTTTCTATGAGATTCTAGTTGTAGTTGTTATCGAACGATTTGAAATTCGATTTCAAGCGAAAAGACATTATCCAACGATGTTTCTGTTTCTTCTAATGATTCTATGGATAATTATAATCTTTTCTGATAGGAGAAAAAATTAATGTTTCCCAAGTCGCTAATGAAAAATTTGATAAAATTTTATAAGATAATAGGATAATATTTTTTGAAAATCTTTGTGTAAATATATAGTCCCTTAATATTTAAATTGATAATCATATAAATTACATATATATAAATTGATATATTAATGTACTTTATGCTTTTAGTGTGTGTTTTTAATTAAAATTAAATTTTTTGTTACAGCTTATCTCTAATTTTTATTGTATAAAAAAATTATTATGTTGTGTTTTTAAAATATTGAATCGTAATATACTTTATAAATATGATAGCATTAGTTTGAAAAACTTGGTTTGGAGTGAAACATTCTCTATAGTTTTTAAATTTTGAATATATCTCATTTTTGCGTGTTCTAAAAAATAGAATATATATCATTTTCATTTTAATAGTTTTATTTTTAAGAAAAAAAATACGACAAATGAAGTCAAAAGAGTATGTAGAACTGAATTCATCTAAAGAGTTTGTATTTTTTTTTTTAATTTACATCTATCGTTTGTATAAGTGAATTCATCTAAAAGATTTGTAATTTATTATCAAAAGATGGTTTTCCTAAATATTAAAATTTTACAATATATCAAAACTATAAAAAAATGATAACATGCACAACACTAATTTTGTTTAGATAAAAATTTCTTAATTCATCTTTTAATAAAAATTTAACAATTAATTCTTTTAAAAATTATTAAATAATAGTAGATAAACTAATAATACTATAAATTAATAAAATATCACATGATCTCAACATTTTTATTTTATAGAGGTTTTACTGTATATGGAAATAAGAAAGGTAAAATATTAGTAGAAAATTTGGAAAGAATGAAACAAAGTAGAAAAACTGGAAACTAGATATATGTATATTAAAATTTTGGCATGCATGATATTACATTATACATTTTTATAATCACATTTTTTCAATTCTCTGTATAGTAAATTTTCCGTAAATCTCAGTAATTAACTTTTATTTCTATGTATCTAGTTATATATACACGCTCTTTGTTTATTTTCTCTGTCAACAGTAAAAACAACACACAAGATAAGAAGCTAAGTTAAGATCTTTGAATAAGAAGAAAGAAGTATGTCGAAAATTTTGCTCCTCATAGGACTTGCTCTCCTTGTAATCCTTGCAATTGCTGTTATGGGATACTTAATAATGAAGCGTGGTCAAGAATAGAAGCCGGATGTTTAATTTAACGGTTATGTAGTTTTTTTTTTTTTCTTCTTTCTCCTTAGAGTGTTGGGGTGAAACTATAAAACTTTTTGATTTTCTATTTGTGTTGCTCCATATTGTTATCAGTGGATAGAAGTAGGAATGATTTCTAGCTATTTCATGTGTGTTTGTGTCATAATCACCTAAGAATTATGATTTTTTCTAAATCTTATGGATGTCATCTGACCCCCTTACCCTCCATGTAAATCTTAATGACTAACTTTGAAAACAAAATTTTATACAATAAGATAATGAATTATGGAAACGAACAATTAGCTCCCAAATCCACCTTATGGGCTAGACTTACACCACACAAAAAAAGAAGAAGTGGAGACGTGTCTGTTGTTCTTCTTTATATGTATATCACCATTGACTGGTTTTATGCAGCACAAAGAGGTAAACAACACCAGCGTATGAAAAATTATGATCCGGATATTATAATACCATCTATGGATTTCACAGTCCTTAATTTAACCGAGACTAGTAGTGTTAAATGGGATTTAGTGATCAGGCTTCCTTTAAACCTTCCTGGTTACTATATGTGTCTCTGTTGGAATTGAGAATCCTAGATTAAATCCTGCAATAAGTAAAGCTTGGTTGTGAAGAACAGAAGAAGCATCGTAAGAAGAAGACGATGTCGATGTCGAGAAGAGACGTCGTGAACAAGGTCAACGACAACAAGAAGAAAGCAAAGTCAACACAAGGAGATGTTGGGCTTTGTAGTTTTGTAATAATTATACTATTGGGCTAAAGAAATAAATTAATAGGCCCAATGAATCAAAATGTTATGAAATCGGTTTACCATTCAATGGTAGACATAGGATTATGTTGGGATTCGATAGGATTAATTGAAACTATCGGGGCTAATTTTATAATTCTCTTAGGTAAAAGGTTTACTTGAGAAATAATGAGTAGTATCGGGGCTCTTATGTAAATTATCACATCTCTTCTGCGAGTTATTTTTGTTTCTACGAAGAAAAAAGAAGAAGAAGAAGAAACAACAAAAATGGCTTCTCAGAGTTCTTCACTTTTTCTGGTTATCTTCTTCATCTTCATCTACGCTTCTTCAATTCCATCCTCTATTCTCGCCAGAGCACATGAACAGTTTCGTACTTACAATTTTCTTCCAAGTTAATTTGAATCTGACGATGATCGATCTCGCTTGTTGACTCGTATTTGATTTATCGATCTCTACAGTGACGGAGATGAAGAGATCAGAAGCGTTGGGCGTAGATTCCTTCTAGGTTTCAAAGAAACTCCAAAAGGAAGTAATATCACCTTCGCTTGTTCTCCTTCAGGTCCTTGTGTCTCTTGCAATTCCTCCGAAAAGGTTTTTCAAATTTCCTCTCTAATTGCTCTGTTTTGGTATCGGATCTGTGATCTAGGGTTTCAGAACTAGCTTAATCTGATTAATCAGCGAAATTGATTATACAGTGAATTGGATTTGGTTAGGAATCTGAAGAACATTTATATGATCTAGATTGTTTTTTTGGTGATCTAGGGTTTCATAATCAATAATTTATCGGCCTAATTGATTATACAGTGAATTAGATATGGATTTAGGAATCTGAAGAACATTTATATGATCTCTTCTCTTTGTTTTGGTTGGTGTGGTTTCTTTTGTAGAGAAAAGAGAAGTATCGTTGCAGTGAAACTGGTTATCGTATTCCTTTCAAATGTAAAGAGGTTAGAGAAGAAGTGGATGCACATAAGAAAAATGGAGAAGAAGAAACACAAAATGATCAATCGAATAACAATGACGAAGAAGCGAAAACAAGGAATCTGTTGGATGATTCATCACCGGCGACGAAAGTGAAGTCTCAGTCTTACAAAACTTATAGAAGCTGTGTGCCATCTGCAGACGAAGAGAAGTTATCAGTTCTTGGTTTTGAGGTACAGAGAAACACTTACATTTCAACAAGTCGTTTCTTTTAGAATATGTGCTAATGTTAGATTGTTTTGAATAAATGGACAGTCGATTATGCTAGGACTGTTTCTGTTAAGCGGAGCTGCTATTTACATCAGAAAGAGACAGACGGTACCGATGCTTGGGGTATCATCAAGTGGAAGATTGCAAGGCAATTCTCGGTTTTGAAAGAACCATTTCTCGGTATGTAAAAGCTTTCATCTGCTCACTCAGAAACAGATTTAACATTTGTCATTGTCTGTTGAAAGATGAGATATGTTTGAGTGTATAGAATAGCTTTAGGGGGACTTCATATAATTGGGACTACTTGTTTCATATATGGCAACCATGTTTGGCTTTGATGATGTAACTTTGCTTATCGTCTCTGAACTTTAGAGAAAGCATCGATTACGGTGAAACGATGTCCTCACTTACCTTTAGTAGTTTGGTATATAGTATGATTGCTTGGTCTTGAACCTCGGTGATGAGCTTGCTGGTAGGAAGAGGTTAGTACAACTGTGCAATAGACTAGTTAAAGTAAGTAACGTATCATTCTTGAGTCCAACAGGTCCAACAGAAACCTTACACTTATCAATGTGCCTAAGAAATGTGGACCACGGTCAACGACAAACGAAGATACTATGAAGGATAGTGTCGCACCGTCAAAACTAATTTGCAGTGAGTAGAAGTATTAAACCAAATCCAACAAGTGACGTTGCATGTAAAAACGGTTGTAAAAAGTTGATTTAGTTTATAAAAAACGTATCTTCAGCATACAGTTTATCGTTAAATTTAAAAGTAATTATATGTAAATTGCGAGCGATGATAGAAATAGATTATATAACGTATAGTAATCAACAACTCTTGTAAATTCTTCGAGCAAATTTTCTCGTTGGGCAATGTTGAAGCCTGCATAAAAATAGAGACCCGAAGGATTCTTATAGACGGGAGTGGTCACCACGTTAGCAATGGAGATTGTTTACAAAGTTACCTTTTTTTTAGTATTTTAATCTCGTTAATGATAAAATGAATATGTAAGTGCCATTTTTTCAGTTACTTCGACTAGAAGCTAGTGAGTAACACACAAAGGCATAAGATTCTCAGGACAAATATACATTTAACTTTTTTAGGAAAGGTAATTTATTTTGAAGTGGGATTCATGTAAAATCTTAACAAATTTGATCGATGAGATGAATTATGCACTTATGCTTCATTGGCCCTATATTTATATAAACTATGGGATAAATTATGGCTGCTATGTGACAGTGATATAAAACATTATTCCTAAGGAACAATTTTTAATCATGGGTCTAGTCAATCTTGTCATTCTCATCTTTATTTCTGAAAACTTTAAAATGTGCAAATCTTAAGATACATAAAGAATGGCTAATGTTATTAACGCATAATTAATATGTTTTGTTAATGTACAAGATTGCTAATATCTCGACAGATCAACATATATTATTCGATGTTTTGCATAGGGGAGCTCTTATAATGATCTATTTTATTATAAATGGTACTAGACTACTAAATACATTAAAAAATAAAACGGTGAGGAATATAATAAGCTTGATCGGAACTAGGTAGATACTATATATTATGTATTGTGCCAAATTCGACATAAGGACATGCGTATACAATTAGTTATTATAGATATAGAAATTTGTGAGAATACGTGACGATAACTGTTTATGTTTATAAAATATGGTTATAAATTAGGTATGCATGGAATGGTTATGTGCTTAGCTTTACTTTTTGGATACGAAAGAGATGAATTGTACGTGAGAAAAGTACTAGAGGGAACCCTTTGTCACGTGTACTTCTAATAATCTAATATCATATGAGTACATTAATTTTAGTGATTAAGTAAATCTGCATGGAAATACACATTTGATATATATAAAGTGAAGGCTGGTAAATAAATTCCCTTCATGTCACGTTTCGGACCAGCTGTTCCATATTTCATTGTCTCTCTTTTCTCATATTTTTGGTCCTTAACAAAAAAACAAAAAGAGAATATTGCGTTTAATGTATATAATTATCCCTGCTATATATATTTATATTATTTGGGATATAATGAGGCGACATAAAAATACGGATTCATGCTTAAAGATAACACTAGTTATAAAATCTCACAGAAATATATAAAGATTCATAGCAGAAAATAATTTCTCTCTCTCTCTCTCTCTATCCTATAATGTTTCGAGTAAAGTTTGTAAAACATATTGAACAGAATAAAAACCATCGAACATATAAAGAACACCAACCATCCTAACTCAACAAAGTGATAAGACTCTCTTTCTTTCTCTCTCTCTCTCCATCTCCCTCTCTTTCTCTTGCTTTTGTTGTCACTCATCTTTGTTCTCTATTATAGTTTCCATTCAAGAAAATCGAATATAAACCCTACTACTTCGATCGATGTTCATATCTGTCTTTATTTCAACCAACCAACGAAGATAGGATAAAAACATATCCACAAAGGCTAGAAACCATGCGAAATAACCATTCCCTTCGTCTCCAATTGTGGTTCCGTACACTATTTACTGTTGGTGTAGTCACTCTTCTTATGATCGATGCGTTTGTATTACAAAACAACAAGGAGGACGACAAAACAAAAGAGATTACTACAGCTGTGAACATGAACAACTCCGATGCCAAGGAAATACAACAAGAGCTTGAAGATGGTTCAAGGAACGACGATCTTAGCTACGTAGCAAGCAAAAGAAAAGTGCCTCGTGGACCTGATCCTATACACAACAGGTTCTTACTACTTTCTCGTTTTATTTTATCACTTTTAACTAATCCTTACCCCTACCTGCATATATGTGTCTTGGATGTTTCTGTATGATATTTCATTAATATATAATAATATATGACATAAACCCGTGTGTGGTGCCACATTCATATTAGTTAGGTCTAAGTTCAAGGGCTATAAGCCTAAAATTCTCTACAACCCCATATTAGATTCCGTTATGTTCAAATTATACGCGTGGACCACTTGGTCACTTGCATTTCGACCATGGTGTTGTTTAACATGTGGTTTTTACCAAGGACATGCTCTTAGTATGGTCTAGATATAAATTCGATATTGAGATTAATGAATGACATCTAGAAATGACTATATTAGATGAAATCAAGCAAGCTAACTCGTTGATTGTCTATATGTTTATGCATGTTATAATAAGTTTTGTTTCGGGTCACCATAAATATACTTCTAGCACAATTTTACTAAAAAAACAAACACTTTGTTTCTTTTAACTAACTCAGATTCGGTGAGACATATCACAGAAGCTCGCAAAAGGCTGTCTGCTAGCTTTATTCAGTCTTTACGTTTAACAATCTATTTTTAATTATTCACTATAAGATGGCTTCTTTTAAAAACTTTCTTTTTTCCTTTATGGAAGCTTTAGCCCTTTGAACACTCCCTTTTTTTTCTTAGTTATATAGGTAACCCACTTATGATCACAGTTAATTCCATGTAGATCGTATTAAAGTAGTCTATTGACTAAATCACTAAAATATCAATTAATGAATTAATGTTGTATGATTTGTTATCGTTTATACGAAAGTAAAGAAAAACAAGAAAACATGACTTGGATTAAGTAACTCTATGTTCTGTCTTAATACAGGAGAGCAGGGAATTCAAGACGACCACCAGGAAGAGCATAAGTACGGTTAAAGCTTGGGTAAGAAGCAGAAAGAGAGAGAGAAGTATAATTGTTGGCAAATTAATATAGGTCTTGTATTGCTGCTAGATTCTCTTTTCCTTTCATTTGGGATCGAATCTTTTAAATATGCGCAAAATATTTGTGACCCTACAATTCTGTTTTTTTTTTTTTTAAATGTTTGTTTTGTTCCTATAGTGAAGAAATATT
>Ga0041059_1002423_pt1 | contig 13915 bp, 14 predicted proteins | sample AraColnosormetaG_FD_56232 | JGI IMG/M metagenome (GOLD analysis project Ga0041059, IMG submission 56232) | Arabidopsis roots microbial communities from North Carolina, USA - Col MF nosort | ecosystem: Host-associated > Plants > Roots > Unclassified | place: USA: North Carolina | collected...
AATTAAACATTTATTAAGTTCCCCCCGTAAAAAAAAAATATATATATATATATATATATAACACATGCATCATAATTGGTATGTCCGTAGGTGTTTCCTTATCATAACTGAACCATTGGTAAACTATCGGTTCCGTTAAAGCATAAGACTAGAAAAGGCTCGGTGCGACTCGCTACCACGTTTCTAAAGATTTTATTTAGCAAATTAACCCCAATATATATTTTGCTATGAGGGTCTAAACAAACTGGTATATGAGCCATTTACTTACCACTTATTAGTTCCAAGTATTTATTTTTTGGGTTAATTAATGTTTAAATTATTGGTTGACAAAAAATATAAAAATAATGGTTAAGTTATTGAAATGACTTGAGCAATCTGATGCAACTGCGGATAACATGAACTCATTCGAAGTGACGTCCCAAATATTTGATTCTTTGTTTTTATTCCTTTTTGTCAAGGTCAAGATTGGCCAAACATTTTCAATATCTAAATATATTGACATTCATAGCCTGGAAAAGAAAAAATATATGGTTAAATTAGTTCCAAAGTATTCTAGCAGCAACAAAACCGCTCCAATAAACGATTTCCAATTTCTATCTCAAACTTGTTTCCCAATCATTAGTTATAATCCGTCCCCTAAACCAAAAAAAAATCTAATTGTAAAGGTGTTGCAATAGATTAACCATTTTTATTTTATTTTGGTAAAATAGATTAACCATTTTGTTAGAAAAATGAAGTTTAAAACATTTACAGTTCTACGTGTACATGCTTCGACCAATTTTCTTAACATGTAACTTCCACTCTAAGAAACTTCAAAACCAAGCAAAAAAAAACTCACGAAAAGCAACTCTTCTCCTACCACCAAATTCCGAAAACTTAATTCCTCCTAAAACGAACACGACACTACTCTATACATATATGTTTGTATATAAAGTTATACATACAATGGTCACATTGATAGACGAAGAAAAAGACAAAAAAAAATCAACCATGGTTTCGAAACCGCTATTCTCCCTATTGCTTCTCACGGTTGCATTGGTTGTGTTTCAAACCGGAACCCTTGTCAACGCTGAAGATTCCGAGCCTTCGAGTTCAACGAGAAAGCCTCTGGTGAAGATTGTGAAAGGTAAAAAATTATGCGACAAAGGATGGGAATGCAAAGGATGGTCCGAGTATTGTTGCAACCATACAATCTCCGATTTTTTTGAGACATATCAATTCGAGAATCTATTCTCTAAGCGTAACAGTCCAGTGGCTCACGCCGTCGGCTTTTGGGATTACCGATCATTCATTACTGCGGCTGCCGAGTACCAGCCTCTTGGTTTCGGTACTGCTGGTGAGAAACTTCAAGGGATGAAGGAAGTCGCTGCGTTTCTTGGCCACGTTGGGAGCAAAACCTCATGTAAGTTTAATTTTAGAGCGATCCAAACCGGTTTATTTATTATTAACCGGGAATTGAAATCACTAATAACCGTTACGATTATTCGGTTTAAAGGCGGGTACGGGGTTGCAACAGGCGGACCATTAGCTTGGGGATTGTGTTACAACAAGGAGATGAGTCCTGATCAGCTTTATTGCGATGATTACTACAAATTGACATATCCTTGTACTCCTGGTGTCTCGTACCACGGTCGAGGAGCTTTACCGGTTTACTGGTACGTTGTTTAGATTAAACAGTTCCGGTTAATTCTAATTTAAAGTTTCTCGGTTTAAATTTCATTATCATTGGTCTGGTTTAGGAATTACAATTATGGTCAAACCGGGGAGGCTTTGAAAGTGGATCTACTGAGTCATCCAGAGTATCTCGAGAACAATGCTACGTTAGCGTTTCAAGCGGCGATTTGGCGGTGGATGACGCCACCGAAGAAGCATTTACCGTCGGCGCACGATGTTTTCGTCGGAAAATGGAAGCCAACAAAGAATGACACTGCTGCAAAACGAACTCCGGGGTTTGGAGCCACCATAAACGTTCTTTACGGCGATCAAATCTGCAACAGCGGATTCGATAACGATGAGATGAACAACATTGTTTCTCATTATTTGTATTATCTTGATCTGATAGGTGTTGGACGAGAAGAAGCTGGTCCTCACGAGAAGCTGTCATGCGCAGATCAAGAACCTTTTTCTTCTTCCTCCTCTGCTCCTCCGAGTTCTGGTTCCTCTTCTTGAGTGAAAGTTTTATAACCTCTGGTTCGGTGACTTTTGAAAAAGAAAGTTGACTTTGGTGTATATGTGTTTTGCATGGGCTTGGTTTTAATATTTTGTAAAAATATACGTACGAACGATTGCAATATTTTCCACACCATTTTCTTTTCAAAAAATATAAATATATATTGCATGCACACCAAGAAGACAAAGATCTAAAAGATTTTGAGATTGTTGTCTTGCAATTTTTTATGGTCTATGTTTATGATTGTTATCGTCTATTTATCTCTAGTTTAGTCATCGTTTGGTTGTCTTAATTACTTCGTATAATTGTTTTTATGTTGGTTGTAATTTCTTCTAGTTTGGATGTAATCCTTCCTCTTTTGATAGAATTTGAGTTAATGAGATTATCGGTTTGATAAAAAAAAAACACAAACAAGCTAATACTGTGAATAGCTACTTCCAGGCTCCAGCAACTGGCCGGCCAAAGGAATGTGACTACCATTCGAAGCAATTAAGTTAGGTCGATAAGATAGAAGTATAGAAACGCCATGTAAATGGATTCAAGAAATAACAGTAGTTTGGTCTACGTACGTCATTCTTTCTTTATTTTATTTTAAGTAGCTTTCTCACGAACGGTCAGATCTAGTCAGGTCAAATCTAGTAGAGATCTTAAGTGATTTTAATAATGTGATTGGGATAAGGTTATAGAAAAAATGTTTTCTTGGTGTGTAGTGCCAAAATTGGCAAGAAATTCTTTAATTATCAATGACGTGTAAAACATGATACTGTTGCCATTGTTATTCTTCAATGGCTAACAATATTATCAAGAATAACGTGATTCTGTTGCCATTGTTTTCCTATAATGGCCAACAAAATTTATTTCAAAACAAAATGAACTACTCTTTATTCTTCTTTGGGTATGTTGAAATAATCGAATAGAAAATGACAAAATGTAATCTTTCCCATTTAGTCGAACAATATTGTAGATTTGTAGTAACAGTCAGAGCATGATCCTCAAATTGCATCGACGACCTCACAAAAATGTTCGGTTCAAATTAATTTGAGATAATTTCCGGTCCGCTAACCGGAAAAACCAGAAGACGCCACGTGTCGATTACACCTCACCCAAAACGGCGATACACACACACTCCATATAAGCTTTCCTCCAACCTTTACGACTTCAACAACGTGTTTGTGACTTTGTGATTGGATTCTCCACTCACTGCTCCAGATTTGAATAAACACAACCTAAACAAATCGAGAGAGTCAGATATGGCGGCAACGAAGTGGCGTGACATCGATGATCTTCCCAAGATTCCGGCCAACTACACGGCGTTGACTCCGCTTTGGTTCCTTGATAGGGCTGCCGTGGTTCATCCGACCAGAAAATCTGTGATTCACGGATCGCGAGAGTACACGTGGCGCCAGACTTATGACCGGTGTCGCCGACTCGCCTCCGCTCTCGCCGATCGATCAATCGGTCCCGGTTCAACGGTATTCGCTTTTTCTCTTCCTAATCTTTCATTTATCTTCCAAATTATCATTTCGACTCTAGCTAAAATGTTCATTTCCAAAATTTTGAACAATCACTTACCAGAGATTTTGGAATTGCTTATAGATTTTTCGTAATCAACCACTTACCAGAGATTATAATCGATTTCATAAAGAATCTGTTTTAGGGAATCATCATGATTATGTATTAATCACATATTAACCATAATGTTTCTGAAACTAATTGCTCTCGCATGATTCTTGTTGATCGATGCACTGGTGATGTTGATGTTTGTTGACTTTTTTTAATTAACAATGTTTTGGTTTGGTTGTTTGGTCTTCTTGCAATCTGAGTAATTTCACTAGACCAGAAATGTTATTATTGTTTCAGGTGGCTATTATTGCACCTAACATCCCAGCAATGTACGAAGCTCATTTCGGAGTACCAATGTGTGGAGCTGTTCTGAATTGTGTCAACATCCGTCTCAATGCCCCAACAGTCGCTTTTCTTCTTAGTCACTCGCAGAGCTCTGTTATAATGGTGGATCAGGAGTTCTTTACTCTGGCTGAGGATTCTTTGAGACTTATGGAGGAGAAAGCTGGAAGTAGCTTCAAACGCCCGCTTTTAATCGTCATTGGTGATCACACCTGTGCTCCTGAGTCACTTAACCGGGCTTTGTCGAAGGGAGCTATAGAATATGAGGATTTTCTTGCAACCGGAGATCCAAATTATCCGTGGCAGCCACCAGCTGATGAGTGGCAGAGCATCGCTCTTGGTTATACCTCGGGAACAACTGCTAGTCCGAAAGGAGTGGTGCTTCATCATCGAGGTGCGTATATAATGGCTTTGAGCAATCCTCTCATTTGGGGGATGCAAGATGGTGCTGTTTACTTGTGGACTCTCCCTATGTTTCATTGCAACGGTTGGTGTTTCCCTTGGTCCCTTGCTGTGCTCTCTGGTACAAGCATCTGTCTCCGTCAGGTAGTACTTGAGAGAGTTACTTTTCACTTAAGAAAAGAAGTTCACATAAATCAGAAGAAGAGCTGATTAAATTTTGGTTTCAGGTTACGGCGAAGGAAGTGTATTCAATGATAGCCAAATACAAGGTAACTCATTTCTGTGCAGCTCCTGTGGTCCTCAACGCTATTGTCAATGCTCCTAAAGAAGACACTATCCTTCCTCTTCCCCATACAGTCCATGTCATGACAGCAGGAGCTGCTCCTCCACCTTCTGTTCTCTTCTCCATGAACCAGAAGGGCTTCCGAGTCGCTCACACCTATGGGCTTTCCGAGACTTATGGTCCTTCCACCGTATGCGCTTGGAAACCCGAGTGGGATTCCCTCCCTCCTGAGACGCAGGCCAAGCTCAATGCTCGCCAAGGTGTCCGCTATACTGGCATGGAGCAGCTTGATGTCATTGACACTCAGACCGGAAAACCTGTTCCTGCAGATGGAAAAACCGCAGGAGAAATTGTTTTCCGAGGGAATATGGTGATGAAAGGCTATCTAAAGAATCCGGAAGCGAACAAAGAGACATTTGCTGGTGGGTGGTTCCACTCGGGGGATATTGCAGTGAAACACCCAGACAACTATATCGAGATCAAGGACAGGTCAAAGGACGTTATAATCTCTGGGGGCGAGAATATCAGCAGTGTCGAAGTCGAAAACGTAGTGTACCATCACCCCGCGGTTCTTGAAGCCTCTGTTGTGGCCAGGCCAGACGAGCGGTGGCAAGAATCTCCGTGTGCGTTTGTGACACTTAAGAGCGATTACGAGAAGCATGACCAGAATAAGTTGGCTCAGGATATAATGAAATTCTGCCGGGAGAAGCTTCCGGCATATTGGGTCCCAAAGTCAGTGGTGTTTGGGCCGTTACCAAAGACAGCAACTGGAAAAATTCAGAAGCATATTCTGAGGACCAAGGCCAAAGAGATGGGACCAGTACCAAGAAGCAGGTTATAGGAAGTGATAAAGCTTTAAGAACAACATTTTGAAAATAATGTGTTGTATGTTTTTGCGGAACTTTGCCTTGTGTGTAAACTTTCAAATGATAACAGAAAATATTCTCTTTATTTTCAACGCTTTCATTGTGTTTATAAATCGTTTACTCTTGATTAATAACAGCGATAAAGATTGACATACTAATAGCAATGGTATAAACAACCATACTTAATTAAGTCCACAGAAAGATTTACACACTCTTGCAACAGCTTTTCTCACATTAAGCAACTCAAAACAATGGTGCTTTCACGTAACAAACATTGGCAAAACACACATGAGTCATACACATACAATAAACAAGGTATAAAAAGTCAACACTTGCCTTCAAGGCTCAAACTATTATCAGATCCCAGTCCCCATATTAATGAGGTCAAATATAAAGATAAGTGTAACAATAAAAGCATAGTCGACATTAGGATAAATTGTAGCCACTAATCTCTCATGTCCTTCATATACCTGTATAATATATGTGTAAGTAATCTATTCGAGTTATTTTTATCGCATTACTTATTTATTTGTTTGTTTATACCTGAGCGATGATTTTGGTAGAGTCTGCGACATAGATAGTACATGCACGTTTCATAAACCGACCTTTAATTGTGAAATCACAAGACGATTCTCTGGTCTGGTTATGTTTCAAGAATACTTCAACTCTTGTCTTCAATTGAACAGTCGAAGATCTTTTAACCGTGAAGATCTTATCATCTAAATCACTTCCTCTATACACTTGCCATCGATCGTGCTTACTTGTCACCTTTTTTACACATTCAAATCCAAGGCATAAACCAAGAAAATTCAACTCAGAAAAATCCGACCGATTAACTAAACAAAAATCAAGAGGTAATAACAAGTAACTATAATGAAAACCTTCATTTTCATGGTGACAATGGGAGAGTCATTAGGATCAACCAAGATTCTTTTGTTGTGGAGACCAAAGAGAGGCGTTTTGACTTTGAACACTTTGTTCCCGGTTGCGTCCTTCACTGTATCTCCGGTTATCGTTAGATCTAACGGCTGTGGACGAACAAACTCAGATCCTACGAGTGGTAGCATCGTGTTGCTGCTAGTGGGATCTTGTTTTGCCATTGTTGTTTGTTTCAAAGAAGATGATTAAAAAAAAAACAAGACATTTATCAACTTTCAACTTATTGATCTTTTTGGTCATCATGACTTTTTCCTAATTTATTATGAAACTAAAAAATATTTATTAACAAAAACAATAATGACTTTACAGATAATATTTAATTTTCCTTTCAATTTGTTTTGTCAATATCAATTTTGAAATCAGTTAAAATTTATAATATACCTAATTATAAAAAAAAAATTTCCAATATTGAATTATGAAATTAAAATCTCGCATTTAACTTGAGATATTGATTGAACATAATGACAACATATCCAACAAATTACCTTTGACCATATTCACAAGTGTCACACACTTTTTTCAATTTTTAAGTTCTCATTTAGGATTATTAATTGTAAATAATTATATATTCATAAATGTAAATGATTTTTTTTGCCAAAAATAAAAAACTTTGAGAAACAAAAATGGATCATCAATTAATTGTAATAAAACAAACTGAAGACCAAAAGTTATATATAAATAGTCAATCCTTAAGATCCTAAACAATAAAAACATTTGAATACCTCAAAAGAGTTCATAGAAAAATTTATTATGGGTAGTACGAAAACTTTGGTGACATGTTTCCTTGTAATAATACTTGCAGTTTCGTTGCCTAACAACAACGTTTTGGCTTCAGGTATTTTCAAAGTTTGGTTTAGCTATTTTGCAATTTAGTAGTGATCATTTCAAAGGCTATATATCTAAATATTTGGAATTCGTTATGATCACGTTTTTGTTTATATATATATTATACATGAATTCAAAAGTTTCGTTAAAAACTTTTATTTGGACATGTTATATAACTATTTTTTATTGGAATGATATAAAATTTACACATGTTGGTATTGATGATGTTTGATATATATGTGGACTTGTGTAGATGCAAGGATCGAAGGCTTCTCTTTTGACAACTGCAATATTAGGTGTTCCGAAGATTACTGGAATGATGAATGTAATAAGGACTGTCTTAGAGCTGGCTTTCAAAAAGGTGGACAGTGTGGTTCTCCTTGTATTCCATGTCCAGTGAAATGTTGTTGTCAAAAGTAATACAAACTTATAAATCCATTTTCTCTCAAAATTGATGATTCTAGCGTTGCCTTTATTTTCTCTAAGTTATTGGACTTGATTTGTATCTTATTCTTATAAATAAATGCAATGATATAAGAAAACTATATATATTGCAATAGTAATTTTTATAACATATTATTAATCATACATAAATAGCATAATAATGACTTCATCACAACTCTTTTTATTACATCTCTCATTAGCAATAACTTAATATTATCATAATATATTTTTGAAGATGAAGATGGAAATATTTAGTCAATGCTACAATTTAAGATAGAAATTAGAAAATTATCACTTAGAAATATAATTATTACAAGAAAATTAAAATTCATAGTAATCAAGAGATGGATAAACTATAATGAAAACCCTCATTTTCATGGTGGCAATGGAAGAGTCATTAGGATCAACCAAAATTCTTTTGTTTTTGTTTGTTTCAAAGGAGATGATCTTTTTGGTCATGACTTTTTCTTAATTTATTCTGAAACTAAAAAAAAAATTATTAAATTCGAACACATATTGATATTGGTGTATTAAACAGCGTCGTTTAGGAAACATCGTCTTGAGGTTAGAGACCAAATCAATGTTTCACTTGCACTCAGCTCCGTTCTGGTCACGACATGAGAGGCTTTGCTTCTTCAGCATCTAGAATAGCGACGGCGGCAGCAGCTTCCAAATCACTAAACGCTTCCACATCCGTAAACCCTAAGCTCTCAAAAACCCTAAACTCTTCAGGTAAACCCACCAATCCTCTGAACCAGCGTTACATTTCGCAAGTCATAGAGAGAAAAGATTGGTTTTTGATACTGAATCAAGAATTCACCACTCATCGAATTGGTCTCAACACTCGATTCGTCATCAGCGTTTTGCAGAATCAAGACAACCCATTACACTCCCTGCGATTTTACCTCTGGGTCTCCAACTTCGACCCGGTTTACGCTAAGGATCAGTCTCTGAAGAGTGTTCTAGGGAACGCACTTTTTCGTAAAGGCCCCTTATTGTTGTCTATGGAATTGCTTAAAGAGATTAGAGATTCAGGGTATCGGATTAGTGATGAATTGATGTGTGTTTTGATCGGAAGCTGGGGAAGATTAGGTTTAGCTAAGTACTGTAATGATGTTTTTGCTCAGATATCTTTTCTTGGAATGAAACCAAGTACAAGGCTTTATAATGCTGTGATTGATGCGTTGGTGAAGTCTAATTCACTTGATTTGGCTTACCTCAAGTTTCAGCAGATGCGTAGTGATGGCTGTAAACCGGATCGGTTTACCTATAATATACTTATACATGGTGTTTGCAAGAAGGGTGTGGTTGATGAAGCTATTCGATTGGTTAAACAGATGGAACAGGAAGGGAATAGACCCAATGTGTTCACATACACGATTTTGATCGACGGGTTTTTGATAGCAGGGAGGGTTGATGAGGCGTTGAAGCAATTGGAGATGATGCGGGTGAGAAAGTTGAATCCTAATGAAGCTACAATCAGAACTTTCGTACACGGGATTTTCCGTTGCTTGCCGCCGTGTAAAGCGTTTGAGGTTTTGGTTGGGTTTATGGAGAAAGACTCAAACTTGCAAAGAGTTGGTTACGATGCTGTGTTGTATTGTCTTTCAAACAACTCAATGGCTAAAGAGACTGGTCAATTCTTGAGGAAGATAGGTGAGAGAGGTTATATTCCGGATAGCTCAACATTCAATGCTGCGATGAGTTGTCTCCTAAAAGGGCATGATCTTGTTGAGACTTGTAGGATATTTGACGGTTTTGTCAGCCGTGGAGTTAAGCCAGGATTCAATGGTTATCTTGTGTTAGTTCAAGCTCTGTTGAATGCTCAGAGGTTCTCTGAAGGTGACCGGTATCTGAAACAAATGGGTGTTGACGGGCTTCTATCAAGTGTATATAGTTATAATGCGGTAATTGACTGTCTCTGCAAGGCTCGACGCATAGAGAATGCAGCTATGTTCTTAACAGAGATGCAGGATAGAGGTATTTCTCCGAATCTCGTAACTTTCAATACCTTTCTGAGCGGTTATAGCGTGAGGGGTGATGTAAAGAAGGTTCACGGCGTGCTAGAGAAGCTTCTTGTACATGGTTTCAAACCAGACGTGATCACTTTCAGTTTGATCATAAACTGTCTTTGCAGAGCAAAAGAAATTAAAGATGCATTTGACTGTTTCAAGGAGATGTTGGAATGGGGTATTGAGCCAAACGAGATCACATACAATATCTTGATTCGCTCCTGTTGTTCCACCGGAGATACCGATAGATCAGTGAAGCTGTTTGCGAAGATGAAGGAAAACGGGTTAAGTCCAGACCTTTATGCGTACAATGCGACTATTCAGAGTTTTTGCAAGATGAGAAAGGTTAAGAAGGCTGAGGAATTGCTTAAAACAATGCTGAGAATTGGTTTGAAACCAGATAACTTTACATATAGCACTCTCATCAAAGCTCTAAGTGAATCTGGAAGAGAGAGTGAAGCAAGAGAGATGTTCAGTTCAATCGAAAGACATGGATGTGTTCCAGATTCATATACTAAGCGTCTTGTTGAAGAACTTGACCTAAGAAAAAGTGGACTCTCGAGAGAAACCGTGTCAGCCTCATAGAAATTGAATCCTCGAGAGTGTGAATATCCTATGAAGGCTTAGAAACCGGAAAAGTGGGTTCGTTTCATTTGGAAATGTCTGAGAAAGAACCCGATCTTTGCCACGGGTTGCCTCTTTGATGCAGACGGAAGAGAAACAGAACATGAGTGCAAAATGCAGAACAGAGTATTAAGTTTTGTTCTTTTGATTGATCAAAGCTTTTATATATTTCTGAGTCCGAGAAAGTGGCGGCAATAGTAATGGCAGTTGGTTGGTACTTGACAGTCAAAAGGCAAAAGATTTTGTATGTTTAGCACTAGATAGCCTTGGCCCTAATTTATACCCTTACCGTGTAACAGTTTAGGAAACAACAGTTTTGCCAGATTATATTGGACATGAGTATTGAATGATTTTGTTGTTTCGATCTCAAACTAGTATGCTTAACAATCTTTTTTTCAACGTAAGAGATGAGAAACGAACTAAGAATAGACCAATATTGTTCAGGAATCAGGAAGCTGAGAAAAGAAGACAAAGCAAGAGTAGTAGTAATTAAACAATGCAAGAACCAAATATTTGGGTATTGTAAATGGACTAGTTGCTTTTGCCTTTTGCCAGTTGCTTGATTTCCACTGAACTTGGTACATAAGAGCACCTAACAGGAAAACTTTCAGAATCTCCGAGATCCACTTTTCTGAAGTATCCATTCTCTCCAATGATGTAAGCTGTGATACGGTTTCTCATCTCTTTGTCCTTATCAAAAACCACAACTACTTTCTTCTCCTCGTCAATGAAGAAAATTCCATCATCAATAATGAGTGGTTTCATGTCCACTGTTAAGAACAACTTTCCCCACGACACATTGTTGGGCTCAATCTTGTTAGTAATCCATATCTCCATCCTTGATATATTGCAGCGGTGAAGTAACACTGCAAGTTTCTCTTCTCTAACACTAGAGAGAGCCACAATATCTCCACAACGAGAGTGGAACGGCAGAGGCAGAGTCGGTCCAAATCTCTCTGTTGTAAAATCAAAAGAAATCAAGAAGTCACCCCTATAATCAGTATACGTATAAGAATTTCCTTTCACAGAGACATCCATTTTATAAAAGGCTGTCGCCCAATTGGAATTGACATCAAGAGCCCTCCATGAATTAGAGTCTAACTCATAGATTTCGTAGTCAACACGTTCATCATCAATATTTATATAATTGTGTTCAGAACTCAAAATTTTGTAGCTGCGGCACGATTTTTTCGTCTCGTATCCAATAGCATATATATATGCGTGATGGCTTCTAGGTTTGATCCACCGAGTTTGCCCCAAATACGGATTCCAAACCACATCTCTAGTGTTACTGAAGCTTTTTGTGATGCATACCAAACCACCGCAATGATAGACTCGACACATACCGATTGGGTTAATAATTTTACCATTACACTTTATAGATGGTTCAACGTCTTCTTCCTTGTTGAGATTGATGTTCATTAAACAAAACTTAGAATCCATCATCATGATCACCATAAATTCCTTGGCAGCTTTTGTTTGAACGAGTTGCTTCTTTGTAAAGCTTTCTTCTTTGGCTAAAGTGTTCCACTTTTTGCAAGTCAATCGTATTGCTCTCATAGAATACAGTGGACTTCTAGAGAGTATCTCCTCCAACAAATCATTCGGAAGTTTGGACATCTTTGTCATTGTTTCAGCACTCAAGGATGATCAATGTAATAGAAATTTAGGGTTTTACTCTCACGCTTTCCTAATCTTTTTAATCGACAAGAAATAAGTTAGGTAACAACTTTATATGCCAACTTTCAAAAGTTATTTCCGTGAAAAAAGAAAAGGAAACAATAATTCTTTTTACTCCCTAATGGGCTAATTAGTATAATTAAACCACTATAGTGTAAAAATTAAGGAAACAATAATTCTTTGGCCAGATTCTATTTTACATGAGCATTGAAGGACTTTAGTCTTGTTTACCTCGAACACTAAATAACAAAGGTTATATTTTATAGAACCCAAAAAACAAGTCTTTATTAGGTCTTTACGTCTTTATCTCCTCCAACAAATCCATTGGAATATTGGATATCTTCGTCATTGTCTCAGCAAGGTTTCGATGATGTAGAAAATAGGTTTTTTTTTTTTTGACTTCATAGAAAATAGGGTTTTTTAATTTAGAGTTATATAGTCAAATAAGTTACGTTACTTTTTTATGCGGCGACCTTCAAAAGCTCTTTCCAGTTCCAATTTTCCAATTTTGTTGTATTTTGTACTAATTTCCTATATTATGGTAAAGGGCTTGTCTATGGAATTAAGCCCAATCTTTTAACTTTATAATCGGTCTTGTTTTTTGCTGATGGTTTCTGCAATGTGGTTGTTTGAGGAGCTTTGTGGTCCTAACTTGGCATCCAAGGAAGAAAACCTTGTCTTTGTAGAACTTTGAGGTTAATTTAGTCCTACAACTGCGAGGTTAATTTCTTTCTTCCTTAATAATCTGCTTGGCAAAGGGTCATATCAATGCTCAAGTACGAGTTACATTGATACACAAAGAATTTCAAATATTGAAATTATCTCATCTTATTGGTGAAGTCTTACATATGTTGCAGAGTGAAGCTCCAGAACTCACCCAAAAAAATGCTCTGATGCATACGAAGGAAACTCATAATCTCACTCTTTGTCTTGATGATAAATATGTTTGGTCATTGGTGGTCAGGTCTCAAATCATCTTTCTGTTGTGATATGATGAATTACTGCATGAATATGTCAAAGAGAAACTATCTTCTTTTTCATGTTAAAAGAACACACTGATTAACAATTCCTCTAGTTCCTCTATTACTAACAGAAATGATCATTGAAAAATTAAACGGAGGCTGATCACTTTTCAATTCCATCATATATAAACTGTTTGGAATAAAATCAAATATGCCTTAGTTAATAATTCATACAAGACATGAGAATACAAACTAATTTTGGATTTGCACTAAACTTGAAACATAAGTGGGGAAGAAGTTATGTTTGAAGATTCTTTGAAATTCACTTTTTTGAAAATATCCATCCTCACTCCAATGTTTAGAGTTCACACCGAACATCTTCGTAAGACCAAGATTGAACAAACCTCAAAACTTTGTGGTTGAGGCCGCATGATTTGTCATCCACGTATCCTATGCCATACTTAATCCTACGGTGACAACTTAACGGTTCGAACCACCGGGTTTTCTTTGTGGGTAGGTGCATCTGTACTGTAATTTCTTCTTCTGTAGCTCAACTAAAAAACTGTACTGCGTTATCATGCTCATGGGCCTGGACTATCAAATTGAGCCCAATGGATATTTATCTTACAGAATTTTGCCATTATTTTTTTGTTTTTTTATTAATAATCCAGTCATCATTCATAAGTTTTTAAAAAATTCATTTGTTGCATTGATTGTAAATAAAACCGACGTAAAACTTTATTAGTTTATTATAAATTTTGACATTAGAAATAAAATAAAACCAAAAACTGAAAAAAAAAAAA
>Ga0041059_1002424_pt1 | contig 13912 bp, 13 predicted proteins | sample AraColnosormetaG_FD_56232 | JGI IMG/M metagenome (GOLD analysis project Ga0041059, IMG submission 56232) | Arabidopsis roots microbial communities from North Carolina, USA - Col MF nosort | ecosystem: Host-associated > Plants > Roots > Unclassified | place: USA: North Carolina | collected...
TATATATATATATATATATATATATATATATATATTGCAAGTTTTGTTTCAATCTGTTGTATTATTGTTGTTAGATTTTGATGAATGTGTTGTTGGTACTTTTTTGATGCAGCAAAACAAACCTCTAAACACTCAAAATGCAGCTGATGCTCTACAAAAGTTTAACCTTAAGAAGACTGCGGTGCAAAAGGCACTTGATAGTCTTGCTGATGCTGGAAAAATCACGTTTAAAGAGTATGGTAAGCAGAAGATATACATTGCTAGACAAGACCAGTTTGAGATTCCAAACTCTGAAGAACTTGCTCAAATGAAAGAAGACAATGCCAAACTTCAAGAACAGCTTCAAGAGAAGAAGAAAACTATCAGTGATGTGGAATCAGGTGTGAAAAAACTACTTTTTCTCAGTGGTTTTGAGGATGTGATATAGCTGCTTGGATAATGTTATGTTCTGTGATGTTATTTGCAGAAATCAAGAGTTTGCAGTCAAACTTGACACTAGAAGAGATACAAGAGAAAGATGCCAAACTAAGGAAAGAGGTATATGTTTTTCTTACCTTTTGGTTTTTGTCTTTCTTTGAGTAAGGTTGTTGATAGCTTATAAAGTGATTTCAACTGTGTACCAGGTTAAGGAAATGGAAGAGAAACTGGTCAAACTACGTGAAGGGATTACATTGGTGAGGCCAGAAGACAAAAAGGCTGTTGAAGATATGTATGCGGATAAGATTAATCAGTGGCGCAAGCGTAAGAGGATGTTCAGAGACATTTGGGATACTGTAACAGAGAATTCTCCCAAAGATGTGAAGGAACTAAAGGTGCAAACTCATATTTCTTCAGGAGTTTTTTCTTACAGACTACATCAGCTTCGCCATAATTTTTGACTACTGTTACTTTGCAGGAGGAGCTTGGAATTGAATACGATGAAGATGTCGGTCTAAGTTTCCAGGCATATGCTGACCTAATTCAACATGGTAAAAAGAGGCCTCGAGGACAGTAATTTTCAGGTAAGTTCTTCGAATTTGATTCAAAGTTTTCTAGAAACGTTTCTTGTATAAACACACACATATGCAACTGTACAACATCATTGAAAGCTTATATCCATAAAGAACACAATAATCTTACATCTTTGACCACAAAAAGAACATAGAAAAGTACAAAACTGAGTGATTACACCGTAGATGCACCTGAAAAACTTATAACATTTGTACTTAGTATCCACGAACCTGTCTTGTCCTGACTGAAACTGGACCCTTCAAACCTGCTTTACGCATAATAGGATCTTCAATTGAACGAACCATGTGGTCCACATGTCTTGTATCCGCTCTATTCGAACCAACCATACGATTTTGCTCATCTTTAGACTTACTAATAGTAATAGTCTCAACACTAGGTTGGGTTTCTTCTTCACTATCGTAGATAATAGTATCCTTCTCCAATAGCTTCACAGGGTCTTCTCTGAATGACATCACTGGGACATCAATAATATCTTCTGAATCTGACATCGACCTTTTAGATTCTGACATCACATCCCCTTCCCCTTCTGAAGAATCATCATTACCTTCTTGTTCTTGTTCTGACTCTTTGTTTTCAGAACCATGAAATGAATTTTCCCCACCAATGTTACCCGGACTGTCATGTCCACGAGGAGAAAACTGAGAAAGCTCCACAGCCGCTTGTGCAGCCTCTGCTGCATGAGCTGCTGACTCAAACGCTGCTTGTGCAGCATCAGCCACATCTTTGTACTTCTTCTTTCCTCTCTTGACCGAATCAGATAAACCATAACCTTCTCCTCTGCCATCTTTACTTGTTAGCTTAGTCTTACTAACATCTGATGTTCCCTGCATATTTGTTGTTCCCTGCAAATGTTACAAATTTGATTAGAACATGATTTTTTCAACTTTTTGTTATCTTGGTGGTTAATTGCAGATTTCTATACCTCAGTGGACGTAGAAGCTTGGTCTAGTTTCAGAACAATGTTATTCTCTGCAGCAATCTCCTTCAAAGCCTTCATTCTAACTTCTTTCGGTGGAGGTCTTGTCGACAACTTCTGAATTATCTATAGTAACACCAAAAGAAACATGGAACTCAGTAAGTATTTTGTTCTATCAAGAGAGATATATAACATAACGTATTGAATATAGTATTTGTTGAATCGAGAACTTGCTTACTTTGGGATCAACCCCACAATTACTGCGCAACTCAATAGACCGAGCCGCGAGATCTTTGCCAAAACGCGAAATCAAAACATTACGAATCTCTTGAAGCTCAGGGAATTCACCGATTCTAGAAGCTGCAAATAGCAAACCCGAAACAGCTTCTAGAAGCTCTTCAGGACAATCTCTGTTGTGTTCAAAGAGGTGAATACGATCGAGACAGAGAGTGAAGTAGCCATGGATGAAGAAGAGAACGTCGAGAGTGTTTTGGTCTTTGACGACTTGATCGACTCTATGGTAAGCGTGCTCATGTTGGCCGAGCTTAAGAAGCTCGGTGACATCAGAGATGGCTTGAGAGAGTCTGGCTTGACGCTGGTTCTTGAGAATAGAGAGCCTTGTGAGAGCTAAGGTGATAAGAGACTTGAACTTGTTGGTCTTGAAACTGCGACCAAGCAAAGCGTCAAGCTTCTTCCCCATGGCCGAGTTGCAGAGAAGAGAGGACAGGTAGAGAATAAGAGTTTATGTTGTCTTCCTTTGAATTGGAAGTGTTATAAGAGAGGAAAGAGGAGAAGACGCGTTACGACATACGAAGACTTCTTAGCAACGAAGTTTTCAGAAGTTAGAAAAAACGACCTTAAAGAAGAAAATGTGGTACGAATTACGAAATAATAAGCCAAATAATAATAAAAACAAAATGGACCGCTATTTAATATTGCGCCATCGGATTAATTATTTTTAGACCAAATTTAAATCCATTGTTGAAAAAAATGAGTATCGTATCTGATTAATCCAAAATGGGTAGCATATCCGAATACGCTATATCCTTAAGAAACGTTTTGGGCAGTTTCTTCAAACATCTAGATCTTATTACTCTTTCTTATTTTGAATTTTCTTTATGTCCACCTAAAGTTATTAGAATATCTTGTGAAAATTATTTGAAGAAAAGCTACATGAACCAGTCTCAAAACATGAAACTAGTAACACTTTGATTAAATAAAGAGAAATAGTCATCGGTACCAGTATCCACATCTGAACCGGCCATAACTTGTACCAGTCTAGTCTTAAAACATGAAAATGCATGTAAGATTCAGGTTTCCCCTATAAATTGCAGTCTTTAAAGTTTGTAATTTGTATAATGTGAACCATGGACCCATAATTATTGTCTCATGACGAGGAACGTTCGTTCTGTTCTAATTTCTTTAAGTTATTAGAAAACAACAGAAAATAAACGTGTAAGAGAATCCCTCAGGTCCCAATATTTGTTCGAACTTTCCTTACAAAACTATAAACGGAACACTCATAACAAAGTCGTGAAAAAGACTTGCGAGAAATGTCATTGTTACGGCTCTTACTATTGCAATTAATTTAAGAATGACAGGTTTAGATGAATTATTAAAGCAGCCATTAGAAAACACACCATTTCATCTTTATTAGGTGTGACTACAATATCATGATCAAAAGACTACTACAACTCACCTGCACGCAACTTTCCACGTCAAAAACATTAGTAACAAAAATCTTGTTATTATGTTGAAGAGAGACTTTTTCTTCTGTTAGGTACGAAAAAAATGGAAAGACCTTGTTTATTTACCAATGCAATCGTTTCTCTAGACATAATTCTCCCACTCATCAGAGGTGAACCAAACAGATTATAAATATTTTGTAATCACAGATTTGCAAAACTAACTTCAAATGCTACCTACTCTTTCGTAATTATACACAAGTCCTCTCAAACTCTGATATACTTGTATAGTTGCATGCACGTGATAATAATGTGAAACCGCCAACTAAACAATGGCCAAGAACTTAGATTATGGAAGACTGAATCACATGAATCTAGGAACAACATCATTAACAATTTCTTTAGAATCTTAATCAAAAACTAATCGTTTAATATTCAATGTACATGTATCTAGGGTAACAACATTATGAGATTCACTTGCCCGTGATGAATGGGTGAGCTAATGCCTGTGACACTGTAATTCTCTTCTGAGGATCAAGTATGAAAATTCTGTCTAGAAGATCCCTGAAATGAACCAACAACTTGCTATCTTCATCCTTATAACGTTGTTTAATTACTGAACCAAATTCTTTTGGCTTTATGTTTACCATCATTCTCTTTGTTGTCTTTCTAGTAACACTATCCTCCTCTGTAGCATAGAAGCATAAGTCCTTATCAAAGTGCTGATCGATAAATGCTCCCTTGCGAAGCATCTTTTTAGGGAAGGCACCTTTCAGTTCCATATGCAGGCGTAACATTTCATTGTTTGTGGAGCCAGGGAACATAATTTTCCCGCTAAAAAGCTCATACAGACAGCAACCAACTGACCATATATCTAACGGATGGTCGTAGGGAAGTCCAAGAACTACAATGAAAAAAGAGAGTACAGCTTTAGTTATAATAGAACATACAGCCATGAAATATCCAAGTAGATGATTAAGACAACAGCAACAGTGGAACTTACTTATTTCTGGAGCTCTGTAGAAGCGACTAACAAGATATGGTGTAACTTCGTTTGTACCAGCAAACATTGCACTACCAAAGTCACAAAGCTTTAACGTGTTTCTTCCCTCATTCACCTGGATAATCAAGGAACGACCAGAAGTTAAAATTTATGTGCATCAAGCAGGAGAAAAACACAGACAAGTATAGCTTACCAGCATGTTGTCAGGCTTTATATCGCAGTGAAGAACCCCACAGTTCTTGAGATGTTTAAGGGATATGAATAACTGCGTTGCATACACTCTAACACCAGATAGTTGAATACCAATGTTGCGACCATACTTCTTCACAATCTCACGGAGATTCAGATGAAGAGACTCAAACACCAAGCAAAGGTGGTTCCTATACTTAAAAGTTGAAAGAAAACGAACGCAGTGGCGCTTATTCTCTGGGTCAGAGCCAGCTAGCTTCTTCAATATCTGAATCTCAGTCTGGCCGGCCTTATGCCTACACAAAACGTGATATGATAGTGAGACATTCACAACTCTTAGGAAGATAAATCAAACATCACTTGATAAGAATTTTGATAAAATTTGTCCGGTCCTAGAGAAGACCACTTACATTGTCTCATTGTTCCGAATAATTTTTATAGCCACTTCCTCAGGTTCACCTAGTTCAGCTTTTGTGTCTTTTGCCCGCACCACGGTAGAGAAGACACCTTTTCCATGAGTAGCCATGATTTCATATCTATCATCAAGTAGTTCCCCTAATTGATAACCTAAAATTAAGAGAAGATCTTTCATTGTTAAGACTTAAGATGACAAATATTAGAAGGCCTTTTCCAGTTGAATGATAAAACACGAGCAATGAAATGTTCATGGAATTATACACAAATAGGTCTTCAAAGAATTTGAACTTAAATAATACATAGACAAAATAAAAACACTTACTGTAATAACCTTCTGCATCATCCCAATTATCGTCGAGTCCACTCCTTACAATAGGAATGCCATTCCCTTTCCCTCGCAGATAGCCCTAAAATAAAATAATTTACGAAAAACTCCTTAGCCAACAGACAATTATTCTCCACAAACACATGTCAGAATGAAAAGGCAATGAAAGAAGTTTCAGGAGTATGAAGGCAACAGTTGACTAGTGTACAGCAATTGATGAACTACTACCAAAGCAGGATAGAAATGTTTCTAGGAAACGAAAGAAGAGAAAAAGCTCACTACAAAAATGTAGTGGACAAAAGGAAGTCCATTTCTTGAGTATCTTGTCAGATGATGTACGGGGAAAACAAAGCAGATGAAACCAGAGTTAGAAAACTCTATAAAGACAAGGTCAATAATTTGAGTAAGAGTACATACCATTTTCTGACTATCAGCTGGAGACTCCCCAAAGATATCATCAGTGAACATGTCATCTGATATTTTATCCTAAAAATATAGCATAATATAAGACCGGGGAAAATAAAATAAACAAAAAGCATTCCCCAACAAACAAATTTCCTTTGCAAACGCACCTTTGGGCTGCCTTCCCCAAGCCCTGTGGAAGCTAGTGTCCTATCTGAGTCTGAAATTACAAGCTGTGCAGGTGATTCCCCAACTGCCGATGAAAGCTTGGCGACTTCACCATCTACGGCATCAATATCCAACCCAGCTTTAGCTTGATTAACTGCAGAAGTAACAGGCCCCAGAGTACCACTTCCAAGAACATCTGCCACAGTAGAGGACTGCTTGGGAATGTTTGCTAGCTCAAGATCTGGATTCATAAAATATTTGTGTAAGTAAATGTGGGAGGGTGGGCCAAGAAGAATGACACTTTCAGTGACACAATTAATAAAATCTAATGACTATTCTACTAATCGAATTACAACCCACAGATACTAACTTGAAAGGCTCAAGTTGCTCATAAGTGATAGTTTCGGTACACAATACAAAAGATTTGAACAAAATGACTACTCCCATGTCGACTAACAGAAACCCAATGTAAACTAAATGTAACAAGTACACACACAAAGTAGAGAAAGGGCAACTTTGAACAACACCCATATACTAAATGAGCAAATATAAATTCTTCATGCATGCGCTGTTCAGAGCAATGATCATTAAGAAAACTGATAATCCCCTTACCATGAGAAGAAAATCCGTTTTGCTGCTCCAACTTTTTCTTATATTTCTCCATTATGGCTTGCGTTCTCCTCCTGCTTTCCTCGATTAAATTTAGCTCTTCATCTTCTTGTTCAACTTCCCAAACAACAACGTCACCTTTATCATCATTATCAATTCTGGTCCTGTTTCAAATATAAGACAATCAAACACTATTGTAAAAGGTGTTGCACATTTATAACCAACCTAAACATTCACAAGACAAAGTTTTTTCTGGGTGAATATACCTTTCAACATTTCCCCGAGTTTCTTTGACATCGCCACTGTTAGGATCATGGCCATTTACAGAAGTTGGGCTTCTTAACTCTAAGTCATCTTCCGCATCATGTCTTGAGTGTCCAGAATGTTTATGCCTCACTTCACCATATCCATCATCAAGACTTTTATGCTTCTCTCTATCACTCTGGAATTCTCGTCCTTTATCCCTATCTTTTTCACTCCGTCTCTCTCTTTCATTCTCCCTCCCCCTCTCTCTACTACTATACCTGGCTTTATCTCTACTCCTACCTCTGTCGTTGTCTCTATCCCGTAGGTAATCTTTTTCCCTGTCTCCCCTGCTATCTCTATCAACGCTTCCCCTCTCTTTTCTCCTTTCACGGTCAGGCTCTATCTCTTTTCTTTTCTCACATTCTCTTTCCCTCCGCTGATTTCTCCCCTGCAATCACCGCCACAACATATTAAAAGACTGGTTACAAGAGAAATATATGGCGTAGAATAAATAAGCATGAGCATACATGACATTTATATGAAAGATAGTTATAAACGCGTATCCAGCTCTTACAAATCAAGGGAAAGCCATCATCTCCATTGAACGCCTAGTGCAACTGCTTTTGCATTTCTTACAAATGCATGAGACATTCAGGTTATCTAATCCCACACACAGACCAAGAACGAACTTCATTATAATAAGATAAATGGCACAAAACCACATATTACGAAAGAAAAATCTAGACTTTCCCTACTTTCAATTAAAAGCCTTTTGATTCCACCATCCGAGAAGAAGATAAGCTAGCAAACCGGAAACAATAAAATGAAGTAAAAGGGCGAATAGAACAGACCAGATTATTCTCCCGGAATTGACCAGATTTTATATCCCCAAACTCGTCGACGGACTCTAATTTCTTCTTCAATGTCTCCCCAATCCCTTCTTTTCCTAATATCTCACCTTCTTCCATATCAAGATCACCACCGTTAACATTCTCATCATCGTTATATTGAACTTCCTCATCACGATGATGACGGTGGCCATGCCTGCGATGGTGATGACGGGACTTGTGCCGCTTCGGAGATTTAAAGACCTCGTCGGACGGCGAAAACGACCGTCGGTGTTTGCGGTGGTTTGATTCTACATGCTTGTCACTCACCATCAGATCGTCGAAATTAGGGGGAAATCGCAAAATTAGGGTTAGGTTCGATTTTGTCGCGCGCTCTCTCTCAATTTGTGTATCCGTGAAAAAAGACTTACCAGATTTAACTGATTTGTATGGTTACGCGGTAGCCTTAACCGGATATATAAATCAACGAATCCCAGGTTTACTTATATTTCCAGTTAATTTGACCGGTTCTCGGATTTAATGATTTTATTTATACAGATTGAACAGTTAACTTGACCAATCTTTTAATCTGGCATAATCGGTTAGACCCAATCCTTAATTTGTAGTTGTTGTTGGTTTTGGGCCTTTTGGGCTATATAACGTATGATTCATGGGCCATCTTATTCACACCAGTCTGAAAATGAAATCAGACTTACCGTTCGATATGTGAAACTGAACGTATAATAAAAACTGACAAAGAGAGTTTTTCATTCTGAAATTTCACATTAACAAAAGCTATGAAAAAAAGATCTGGAAGAACAAACAAACGAATTCGCTAATACTAATCTAGCAAATTACCCTTACAAAATATTTAACTTTTCCTAAATCCTAATAATTTTAGTTAATAGATATTAACCATCGGGTTAAAAAAAAAAGCGAGGGAGAGCCAAACGCTTTAACAAAACGATATCGTTTTCATTTCCCACCTAATTAAAAAAAAAGTTTGTTATTTATTTATTCCGCCGGTAACGACTCCGACCGCCACGAAAACAGATCGCCGGAGTCAAAACAATCGTCGGAAAATTCAAACAACCCCTCAACAGCCACGTAATCTCCACCATCTCCGACGCCGGAACCAAAATCTAAACCACCGTAATTCGACACGTGATCTTCAAATCCCCAAATCTCGTCGATTCCTGACGAATCAGAAGACGCTCGTACCAAATCCGTTACCGTCTCCGTCGTTACCTCCTCCTTCGCGACGGGAACCGGAGAAATCGATGGAGGTGGTGGTAAACCAAGCTCATCATCGGAAGCTTCAAGAAGATATCCGAGATCAGGCTGAGTTTCGCCGGCGGTAGAGGAACCTTGCGCCGTCGTGGTGGTGACCGTTGATAACTCGTCTTCGAAACTTTTCATAACCGAGTCGAGATCTTGACTCACTGGTTCAGGATCCGAGTCATCCAGGACATCGAATAAATCATCTCTCAACCTCTTCACCTCCGGCGAGTCAAGAACCGCTTCGTCGAATGACTCGTCTCTGACTCGCTTTTTCTCAGCCGAGTCAGTCCGAGTTATATCCAACAACTTCTTCTCCATAGCTTTGGCAATTACGTTTTTCTTTGTGTGTTCGGTGAAACGTATTTTTTTGAATCAGTGGCAAAATCGAAATAAGTGGGGGATAGAGGTGCAGAATGGGAAGAAGGGAACACGAGATTATATAGTAGGGGAGAGAGATAGAGAGAGAAAGAAGGAACGCGTGAGATGTGACGGATACTGAGGCGCGTGGTGAGAGCGAATCCTTTGGAATCACGGATCCCTTGCCTTTTTTATTTTCTTTTTATTTTAAAGCTTTTTCTGGGTTTTTTACTATCATTTTTAGAAAAAAAATATTAATTAGTTTTGAAAACTTCCAGATGTCGCTTTCTAGTTTTAAAAGCATTATAAATTGATTTGAATTCAGATTTGAAGTCCGGTCACGTTGCAGTGCACATGCCCAGTCAATTACGCCTTCTCGATATTTCATTTCTTATTTTAATATCCTTCTCTAGATTTTTCTTCAAACATAATTATCTCTTAACCTTTTTTTAAGACTTATAGATTTTTCTAGAAAATATCGCATGTAATAATAAACACTGAATATTGATTTTTTGTGGCGACAAAATATTGAAGAATATTTTGTTGTAATTATTTGTCTGTATAAAAATAGATGCTGAAACAAAAATTATGTCAACAATTTTTTTTATATTTTTCTTGTTTGCCATGGAATTTAAACGAAATTAATGGGAATGAATGTTATATTAACGAAATTAATGGAAGAAATACTGTAAGCACGTAAGAACTGTTTTAATCAAATTGAAATTATAAAATTGTTAGTGGTTGTATATGTCCAGTGGTCATAGATAGACTTATTACTTTGGGTGGTCCTTTAGCTTACTACTATATTCAACTTCATCTACCATTGTACAATTTAAACGAACGAAAAAGGAAAGAATATATATGTATAAATATACAATAAACTTTTTATCTACTGTTTTCTTTTTTTGATAGAAAACTTTGCTAACTTTTTGTATATTATATTAAAACCATTGGTCCATGACGAGCTATGTGAATGCATTTTTTATATGAAGATTTCATTCCATATATATCTATGCTTTTTGATCATTTACACGTAAACGTGAAAGTTTTATGGGGCACAAATCAAATTACTTTTTCCTATGTTCATATTTAGATATGATAGGACGCAGACAACATTTCCACTACGAGTTTCCTATTGTCTAATAATATCATTGGTCGAGTTTGAAGACAATTCATAATAAATAAACAACAAGATGAACCACTTCGAAAATAGTTAGATTTTACTTCATGATATGGGAAACGCTAGAACAATTTGCAACCGAGTTAAAACAAACCTTAATGTAATGATTTTGCTAATTTTTTTATTCTTGTGGTATTACTATAGGGAACCTCTATTAAAAAAGTAGGTTGATGTTGAGAATTTTGAGTTTGGAATAAGGTGTGGATTTAGACAAAAGGTGATTGTTTTAATTGGTGGACAATAGGCATCTTAGTGTTGCCAATATACGTGGTTTAAGCAAAGTTGTGATTCTTGGGTAATACATTTATGTATCTGTGCATCCATTACTTTCTTCTTCTTTTTCAAATCGAACCATTACTTTTTTTTTAAAGAATATGATTGTATTATCAAAGATGCACGTTTCTCCTCTTTTTTCGGTATGACATTTCGAGCAGTCCATATCAAACATATTGGTACGATTTTTTGGTGGTGAGTGACCTAAAATTTATTTGCTAGATATAAGCAAAGAACATATAACACTATATTGAATATCCATCGCACTAACGTTTTCTCTTTTCTTTAAGGGAGTAGCCAAATTATTTTTACTTAGAAACTTGTAGAATGATCATAGGATCCAAATGATCTTATGACTGACCTAAATTTGTGAGGAAAATAATCGTGTCAATCATAAATGCTAATACGTTTTGAATCATTCAATATATCGTGTCAATTTGACAACAACGATTTTACCTCTAAACATTACTTTATTGTAGAATGATTCTACATGCATCTGACTGTTTTTCTATGTATCATACACGCTTTTATTTAAGCTGATTCTTTTGCATTTAACCCTTCCTTGTTTCAAAGGAAACGTACATATTATGGGTTTTACGAATACAAAGATACAATAATACATACATTGCTCCAGAAACTGAGTTTAATTTCGAGAAATAAAAAAGTTAGATGACAACAAAAGTAGGTACAGAAGACAAAATGTACCTCTTCGGATATTTGGATGGTTTTGGTTATTTTATTCAGAATTTATCTATATATCAATTTTTTTGTGTCGTCCATCTATATCGCTAAGTATGCGTATACGTAGGCCTACATGATGTTGGCCTCATCGTGCGAATCATACACGTATCAAGAAATAAATATCAGTAAACCCTTTGTCAAAAACTAACAAAAAAAAACTGAAGGTCCACTACAGATCAATAAATTGACACTTAATAAAACTCTACACGTATTTATTTACATACTCTATCAAACCTAGAAAACCTCTAAAATGTCAACTAAAAACCATGAGCGAAACAAATAACCTATTCACAAACAATTGATATTGGTAGACCACCATAAAGAGTTCTTTATATTTGTTACAATTGACAAGTAATGCTGATATTCCTGAATGCTGGTACATATTAAAATAAAAACACTGTTACATTATGTATAATCATAGTTAACTTGAAATATTATATGTTATCAGTTTTTTTACATTAATACAAATGTAATATTTATATTTAACTTTGTATTAATACAATTGTCTTTAAATTCACTTAAAATAAGTATATCGATTTGGGTATAAAAAAAGGGCTATAAACAGTATAATGTTTTTAATCATCTTATGAATGACTACTCTTAATTAAAATTATGTGAAGTACATAATTGCTTAGATAGATTTACAATAAAAGATAAATAACTATACTTTATTTTTTTGGTCAACAATTAAAATTCCCTAATACAGCATAGATACGCAGATGTCTTCTTGTATATATTTTAGCAAAAAAAAAAAGCCTTCTTGTATAGTGATTTTAAAACAAAAGTAAGATATATTGTAAAAACTAATCAAAGTGGAGGTGAAGCATAATTGTGTTTTGTGAGTGGTATATATGCGCATGTTGGATATGAATATCAAGCTGGGGACAGTTTCAGTCTATCGGGTGTTTTTCTAAATAACAATATACCCGAGCATATATACTAAGGTTTTATATTTATACGTTTAAATCAAATGTAGTGGAATAAATAAGTAATATATACATTTACTTGATTTATTTTATTGTATTTTTCATTTTGAGGCCAATTCACAACGCATCACGTGAGTACGAAGCAATCAAGTACAGAACCTCACAAAGTAAATTACGTGGTCCCCCACCAACGTTCCATGTTATCTATTCTCTAATAATCTTTTTAATTGACATTTTATAAAGATTATTTCACAAAAATATTATAACCTATCAATATTTTCCGGATTGACATTTTCTTACCTGACATTTATTTATTTAATATCTGTTGATGAAGTTATAATCGATCTGTTCATATTTTAATGGTGTCAATTCAGTTGGATTTAGTTAGGGGTTTGAATGGTTATATACAAATTTGCATTTAGATAACTTAGAAAGTAGTGAAATAAAAAGTGGTAGTTGATAAATTTCCATGTGCACACCAAATTTTTAGTACGGCATATGGTAGCATTTAAAAAGGTACTATATATATGTAAATTAATTATCATCTGAGTTTTGGCTACTCTAAATGCTAATGAATTTAGCTGTGAATTATAGGGGGAAAATATAGATTCTTATAGTTTCTATTTTATGTAAACATATTCTAATTGGAAAAAGTATATATGGTACCTTTATTTATAATAATAATATTAATTAAAAGGAAAATTAACCCATCAAAAAGTATTAAAATCTCACATAAAATGTTTTTTTTAAATAACTGTTTGAGCTAGACCCAATTTAAACTTAACGAAATCCTCCATATAGTCCATCGAGTAACTTATCTGAATAAATAAACAATTCCATAAAGATAATTCGTAAAATAAGTTGTATTTATTTGGTGACCACGGAAAGAAGAGTTATAATGTAAAAATTAGCTTTCCTATTCTTTTTACATTTTTTTTATTTTTTTTTTATTTTTCATGTGGTCCAAGGAAAGTAATTTTTAAAACGACAATAATTTTATGATTTGGCCTTCTATTAAATTTCTGGCCATTGGTTTTAGGTTACATCAGTATGGATATGGATTATAGTAATCAATTCAGCAAAATAAAATTTTCATTTTCTGTGGTAATGGGAGATTTGGAAAAGGAGCGCAACACATGACACGATTCAATATTTAAAACCATATAAATGACAGGTTTTCTATATTAAACATTTAATATATATATATACACTTATATATCCTTTTCTTTATATATATACGTATAACATTTATCGAAGTAATTTTAAATATGAAATTAATAATCAATTAAATATGACATATGAAGCTACTAGCCGACGACAAAAAAAAAAAAAAAAAAAAAAAAAAAAAAAAAAAAA
>Ga0041059_1002425_pt1 | contig 13911 bp, 11 predicted proteins | sample AraColnosormetaG_FD_56232 | JGI IMG/M metagenome (GOLD analysis project Ga0041059, IMG submission 56232) | Arabidopsis roots microbial communities from North Carolina, USA - Col MF nosort | ecosystem: Host-associated > Plants > Roots > Unclassified | place: USA: North Carolina | collected...
GTCAATTTCATTATCCCGCTTTAATAATTTATAGCGTTTACAATATACAAAACGCTATCTTTAAAACACGATTAAGTCAATTATAGCACATAGATAAAAAACGCTATCTTATTATGCTATCAATACCCACATTTCCTGTAGTGAGTTGATGTTATGAATGAAGAAGAGGAACAAGTATTGCGGTTTATTGAAGAGTGTACACAACAAGATGATTGGTTGAAATGGAAAGAAACCATAGAGACAAAATTAAAATCTCTTGGAAAGAGAAAAGTATTTGGACCAGTAGTCCGTACACCTAAAGGTGTAAAACCAGTGGGACATAAATGGGTCTTCGTGGGAAAGAGAAATGAAAATAGTGAAGTGATGAGATACAAAGCACGTCTAGTAGCTCAAGGATTCTCACAAAGACATGGAATTGATTATGAAGAGATATACTCTCCTATGGTGGATGCAACTACTTTTAGATTCCTTATCTGTCTGGCAATACGAGAAATTTTTTATTTAAGACTAATGGATGTAGTCACAACCTACTTATATGAACAACTGGATAATAATATTTACATGACAGTCCCGAACGGATTTAAACTGCATGAAGCAGCAAACACTAGTTCTCGAGAACAATACTGTATAAAATTGAACTGATCTCTTTACGGATTGAAACAATCGAGGAGAATGTGGTATAATCGCCTTAGTGAGTACTTATTAAAAGAAGGCTATAAGAATGACCCTATTAGTCCATGCATTTTTATAAAGAGATTTGGGTCGGGATTTGTTATCATTGAAGTGTATGTTGATGATTTGAACATTATTGGAACTTCTGTAGAAAATTTTACAGACAGTTGAGTAATTGAAGAAAGAATTCGAGATGAAAGATCTTGGAAAGACAAATTTTGTCTAGGATTACAGATTGAGCACCTGAAGAATGGAATCCTTGTGCATCAAACGACATACACTAAAAATGTGCTTAAAAGATTCTCTCTAGAACAGAGCACCTCTGTTGAGTAGCCCAATGATTGTAAGAGCACTTGATGTAGATAAAGATCCATTCCGTCCTCGAGAAAAAAATGAAGAAGTGCTTGGTCTTGAAGTACCATACTTAAGTGCAATATGAGCATTAATGTACCTTGCTAGTCATACAAGACCTGATATAAAATTTCGGTGAATTTGTTAGCAAGATTTAGCTCATTCCCAATTCGAAGGCACTAGAATGAGATCAAACATCTACTTTGATACTTGTAGGGTACAAAAGATATGGGTCTATTCTTCTCTAACTCGTCCAAAGAAGACTTGATTGGTTTTGCAGATGCAGGATATCTATCCGATCCTCATAACGATCGATCACAAACAGGACATGTGTGCACCTACAGTAGTACTCCTATTTCTTGGTGTTCTATGAAGCAAACCATTCAGCTACTTCCTCTAACCATGCAGAGATTTTGGCTATCTATGAAGCTAGTCGTGAATGTGTATGGTTAAGATCAATTATCCATCATATACGAGGAGATTGTGGCTTACCTACATGAAAGGAAGTCCCTATGGTCATGCATGAGGATAATGTAGCATGTATTGCAAAACTGAAGGATAGATACATCAAAGGTGACAAAATCAAGCATATTCTACCGAAATTCTTCTTCACCCATAATCTACAGAAGGATGGTGAGGAACATGTCACACAGATTCGTTCAAGCGAGAATTTGGCAGATTTATTTACCAACTGCTACTTTCAAGAAGTTAGTATAAAATCTTGGATTGCGTCGTCTCAAAGATATGTGATGTATTCATGAGGGGGAGTAAATGCGTGTTACACGCAGTTTCTCTTAACCATGGTTTCCCCACTGCGTTTTCCTGGTAAGGTTTTTAATGAGGTAACATTTATTATATGTGCATTTGCAATTCCTTTATATAATGGTCTTCAGAGGGAGTGTTATGAATAATAGATATTATATGGATGCCCATTAAGAGCCCATTTGGATATTCTAAAAATCATTACATTACTTGGTTACCCTAATATGTATCTCCTATATATATCTTCTTCTTACTCATGAATTATACTCAACAACAATTTATAAACCTAGTTATTTTACAACAGAAAGAACTTCACAAAACAAAAGAAAATCGTGATTGCCATAATCCATCGACTATTTAATAAAGCTGAACTTTTAGATAAGAGATAAAAGCTCATTACTCATTATGGCATGGTTCAGACTCAACTTGTGATCTTCAAGAACATAATTTCATATGGTCCTTACAAATATTAGTTAATATTAATTGTAATATGGAGCAAGAAACATGTTTCCCTTCTTTATGTTTTGTAATTACTCTTCTTTGTCATACTCTCAAACCTAAAAGAATAAGTTATGTTTATGATTTGCCAAACTCTAACTAAAAAACTTTTGCTTGGACATGAAAAAGATTTGTAACCTTGGAAAAATACAAAGAGTTTGTCTTACTATTTCAATTTTCTCCAAGACCCAAATCATAGAACAAACTTTTGATAATCGGAATAGAGAATAATGCAATTTAGCTATACACAACCTAAACCTAGTGGAAATTAAGAGGAGAAAATTCAGGTTGATTCAACTTGAAGCCTGATTGGCATGTAGAGGAGGGTGAGAAGAGATCCTTGTGAAAGAGGAGCATGTCTCAGAATCACCATGCTGCTGCTTGCGAGCCAGCTTGCAAATGTTAGGCAAAGAGTGACAAACATGCCACCTTTTCCGCCTAGTATCCAAGTGATCATGAATCCGACTTTAAATTCCCAAGAACAATAACACTCTCATAGTAGGAAATACCGACTCGGTAAGAACAACATAAGCTCTTGATTAGCTATGTGGCTCTAGATTCCTTATTAACATCAACATAAAACCTGCAATAACAACACAAGGATACAATCACAAACATACTTTACCAAAGCTGAGAAACTAGAAAAAAAAATAAGGAAGAAAATAAGACACATTCATGATATTTATGCATCATCCAAGAGCAAGATTGAAATAGAAGAATATAGGAAAGACTAGTTCAATCAAACTCCAGACACAGATGGCTAATCATGACTCATAAAAAATATTAGATTTTAACTTATTTTCTATTACGCAAATCATGTTGCTAGATGTAAAGGGTTGTGTTCTCAACTACTATTTGCGATTTCACATCTTAAAAGCATCAATCAATCAAACAAACAATAGTAAAGAAAGTTAGTAAATGTGCATTTTCTTAGAGCATCATTATTGGTAGTATCTTAGATTAGTCTTAGCATAGTTCTTAGGAATATATAAAATTAATTTTGAAAGTTTTGATGTTAAGAGTTTGGTTAAGAGATTAATTTTTTTGGTAATATGCAATAGTGGTTTCTTAACTTGTAGTTCTTAAGAAAAAAATTATTTAAAAATAAAAATATTTTTATATTTTTAAAAGTAATAATTATTACAACTTATAAAATTTGAAACATACATGACATAAAAGTTTAAACATACATGACGTAAACATAAATAATTCACTGTTGGAGTCAATAGTTTAACTAATTGTTTTTGTTTATGTTTACATCATGTTTGTTTAAACTTCAACTTATAAATTGGATAAATGTAGGCCACTTAAGATAAATTGGATAAATGTTTGTTTAAACTTCAACTTATAATATTGATATTGTTTAAGGTGCCCGGAGGTTGAAACAAAATGCGTGCCATATCCAAAGATCTTGGGAAGCTACTGCCTCTAAAATGATTGTAGGTTTTCCGAATCCACGTGTATATTGGCCTTTCTAAGAAGTTGAGGAATTCTTCCACTTCCAATGCATATAATCGATACTTCCCATCATCCCAGGAAAACCTAGACTCTCTCCAGTAAAGAGTAATCGTTGTATATCTTCTGCTGTGAGTTTCCTTAGGTACTCATCTCCGAACAAAAGAATTATTGTTTTAACAAAATGATGCATGCATGAATGCAAAGTGGTTTTACCAATACGGAGGTATTCGTCAACCACATTAGTCGCGCAACCATATGCAAGCATCCACATTGCCGTTGTACACTTTTGTAATGTAGATAAACCAGACCTTCCAGTAGCATCTCTTCATTGTTGAAAGAATGAAATTTTATTGGCGAGTCGAGTAATGATGCGCATGAACAAGGACTTGTTCATTATAAAATGGCGTCAAAATTGAGTAATAGTGAAAGTTGCATTTTCAATGAAATAATTGTTCTGTAACTTGATGTGTCCTTGTTCACGATCTCTTTCAGTATAGGCTCTTCTTTTTCTTTGTTTGGTTGTTTCTTGACGATGACCATAAGAGTATAATGCATTTTCAAATTCTTCTTCAAAAATATTTTTAAATTCTTCCTCAAAATCATCATGGGAAGAAGAGAGAATAAGTTTATTATTAGTCCCATACATGTTGTAATATATAGCATCACAATTCGAAAATATAGGGTACGAGAATGCTGAAAAAATATGTGGTTACATAAAATATGTGGCTAAAAAAACTTGTCTGATTGCTTCTGACCATGTAAACTTGTCTGATTACTTGTGTGGTCTTTGTTCCTCAACTTGTCTGATTGCTAAATATGTGGTATGAGAGTCGTATGCGTTTTTCATCTACTTCAATAAACTCCCTACAAAAAAAACATAAAGACACAAAGCATAAATCCTACATAAAGATACACTTCAACTTGTTAGAATAATACAATATCATGCATAACATAAAGTCATCATACATTAAGACAGAACACAAAGCATAAAGTCATCATACCAAAAAAACAGAACAAAAAGTTATCATACCTAAAAGCATAACATAATACAATTTCTTGAGCTTGTCAAGACTGAAAATACATGTCCCTAATGAGCTTGTTTCTTAGCTCAACTTCTACTTCACTAAAAGTGTTTGATCTTGCTACAAGAATGTCAAGCAATTTCTTATCACATAACTTTTCTTTAAATGTCAAATCTTGTTTCTTTATGTCCCACATACTCTAGAACCTTTCTAAAGCCTTCCCTTCTACTTCAATAGTTGGTGAATTGTTGGGAGCTTTCGTTTTACCCTTAGCAGCCTTCACACCAGGGGGACGAGGTTGGGAAGCTTCTTCCGCTTTAGCCTCAACAAGATTACAGGTTGCCAAATGTGGAGAGCCATCAATAGCCTTTCTTTTTTACTCCTAACAATCTCTTTAATATCTAACTTCTCTCCAACAATGCTCCAAAGTAAACTTCGTCTTGTAATCATGTTCAAAAATTTGATTTGCTAGCTTCATCAAATCGTCATCATTCTGCACACTTGCCATTTGAGTTGTTGCAACTTGATGGGATCCATAAACTTGTAGAATGGTTTGAGTGATTTAAAAAGTAGAATGAAAGAGATGTGGGTTGTGTTAAATTTAAGTCTTAAGATGCAGTTATATAAAGAAAGGTGTAAGTATGGTTTTGTAATGAGTTTAATTATTTTTAAGTTAAGTTTGTGTTAGGTGAAAGTTAAAGTTAAGTTGTTAGCAGTCGCGGATCTAGAAACTTTATTTTATGGGAGCAAAATATAATAGAAAAAGCAAACTAAAATATCAAATAAATTTTAAAAAAAATTCATATGAAAACTCCAAAACATGTTATTAACCAAAAAAAAAACTTTAAAACATCTTACAAATGCACTCTACGCTCTTTTACCATTTGTAACTTCTTTTATCACCTCATCATTATTGACAGATTCAAGCAACTCTTTTTCAATATAGCACACAAGAAAATCACTTAAAAATTAGTCACCAATTCTATTACGTGTAGCCGTCTTCAACAACTTCATTGCAGAAAAACATCCTCACCACTTGCTGTAGCAACTGGTAAAGTTAAGACCAACTTCAAAAGTCTATAAATTAGAGGATGTGAAATATGCTTTTGGGTTTTCACCATCAAACAAGAAAGATCTCCAATATTTTTAAGATTCTTTAATCGTTCATCTCTGCAAATATTGTCAATGTGGATATCAAGATGCTGCTCAAGAACCAAAATATCCCCATAGTTGAAGTCATCCGGATAAAACTTTACCAACCTCACCAATTTTTCCTTGTCAAATTGATGGAATGAATCAAAGGACTTAAAGAAGCCATACAATTAAGTAGATTAGTATTTACTTCCGTTAAAACGATCATTGAACTCTTGAAGCTAAATCTAGAACAATGTAAAAACAATTAACCTTGTAATGATTCATGTTGGTTATATTGGTTTTCTTTCTTGGTTTCCTTGGATCAACAAAGATTTCTTTCATGACAAGCATTTCAACATTATGTTTCTCGCAAAATGATGAAACTTTATGAATCCCATCCATCATTCCTAAGCTTCTGCAATTCTCCTTTAGTAGATTCCACCAATGACATGACATTCAATAAATTAACACATTTCTCAACAGCATAATTGTGAGAACTATTGGGTTTAACCCACATGGGTGTTTAATCTCTCAGGCTTATTCCATCAACAAAATCCTTCTTTCATAAACACATCACTCCCACCTTGCTTTCGTACGTCAACTTAAAATAAGTAGCAACATAAACAAAAAGGTTATGTTGATCCTCTATACTCAAGCCAATAACCATATTTTTTCTAACCAAGCAAGGTTAAATTGCCTCAAAACATTACTCATCATTGTTTTCTTAAAAGTATGACCATAAGGTTGACATGGACCTTTATCAAGATATTTGTGTCTTACCTCTTCTCTTTGATCTAGATGATATTTCACTATCTCTTTTCTTTTAGCTGGATCCGATGGCAAATCCACTACAAAAAACTATGTATTTAACATCAATTATTTACCATCATTTGTAAAAATGACACAATAATTAAAAAATGTAGTAAGGGATCGCATCACTTTAGAAATTGATGCTAAATACTTATGTTTTGTATCATTCTATTATTAAACGATGCAATTTATTTTTAATAATAAAATTTAAATCATTAGAAAAGAAAAATAAATTCATCACCGCCTCTAGTATTTTCTTTCCCGCTGATATAGAATTTCTGGAGGGTTTTCCCCAATTTTTCCCTAATTCTGTTTCAACCATAAGTACCTCTCCAATTATCAAATCTCTTTCAACCCAAAGTACTCGCTAGCTTGAATTCGTAATTGACGGCATAACTTCACTCGTTTCCCTGATTTTGTGGCTCTTTATCTCCCTCTTGGCTCCTTGATTGTGTGGCTCTTCATCTATGTCTCGGCTTCGACACACTCATCTCCTGCACAAGCTTTGTCCCCATCTTTGATTCAATTACGCTCATCACCTTCTCCTTAATTCATTTATTTCTCATCACTTTGATTCTCAGGTGATAATTTTATTTCTCTGCATCCGTTTGGTTAATGTTATATTACATGAGTTTCACAATTTGGTAAATGAATTCACCATTGATATATAAAACTATACTCATTCTGTTTGTTTCTGTAATTATTTTTAAGTTCTAATTTTTATTGCTCTGTTGTTTCTACAGACCAAGAGGACAAAGTACTTCTCTTGAATTACCTCTCTCATTGGCGTTTCCTTGTACATCTCTTGAATTTTTGTTTTATTTTTTGACTACAAATCATCATGGTACTGAATAACTTATCTGTTGTCTGGAGATTTTTAATTGTTATGTGTCTTTGTCGAGAATTTTGGTTTAGTAAATTCACTAGTATATGACCTCGGAGAATGTATTGATGATGTATTCAAACCAAGAGACTTGTATGATATGGGAGAATGTATTGATGATGATCCAGTTGAGGATATTGATATTAGTTAGAGATGTTGTGCAAGACGTTTGAGTATGTGATAGCTTGTAAAACTTGGATTTTGGATTTAACTTTTGCTTTTTCCTTTTTTTTTATTCTGTTTTATGTTTCATATTATATAAATGTACAATTTAAGAAGACAAATGTTTTATTTTAATGAATTTACATACAGATGTATACCTATGACTCTGACAAAACGCAAGATGGAGAGGAGAACTTAAAATGTTCACTAGTGTATAAGCTTAGGCTATTGTTTTTTGGAAGTTAACAAGTATTTAAGCTTTGTTATCTACGTAAACACTTCCCAAAGATGAAATTGTAAAAAAAATTCTAATGTTTTAACTTTCAGGAGAAACTAGCTAAGAAGATTATTCAAAACGCTGGAGACACTAATGGGAATAATAGTACCCCAAATTCAAATGATGACTTCGCTCAGGTATTTGGGAGAGAGCGGCCTGGTCGTGTTCGTTGTGTTGGACTTGGTCCCACTCCTTCGTCATTTATTCAGAATCGCACCACGACAACATTGAGTAAGGAACAAGAAGTGCTTAGCTTGAATAATCGAGTTCGTGAGTTAGAAGATAAATTGGTGAAGATGAGTGATTTGGAAGACAAAGTGGATAAGATGAATGAAGTCATATATATATCAACCTGCCGCCGGCAACAACAATTGCACTACATGTAGAAGGTAATTAATTATATATACATATATATATGATATCTCTATTTTTTGTGCTTTGTAATATTTCTTATGTTTGCGTTTAAGGTTTTTCAAGGACTAGTACTATGGATAGAAGGAGATGGCTTCAAGTAGAAGGCAATGACTTCAAGTAGTTTATATTATTTTGCTTTGACACTTGAATTTCGTTTATGACTTCAAGTAGTTTTTTTAGTTTTTCGATCATCATTTCAATTCCAAAAATACATTGTAATTTTTTAATTATGGATGATAAAATACATTTCTATTTTGATCAATTACAATTTTATCTATTATAGAACATGATTTTATAAAATATTATTATTATCCACTATTTTAATAAATTATCTAAAATTAATTCAAAAATAATATACTTAATTTAGTATATTTTTTTGTCAAACTATTTAGTATCATTTAAAAACCTAAATAAAGTGATGTTAATATTTGATATCGATTTGAAAGCAATGCAAATATTAACGTTAACGTCATTTATGAAAACTGACTTTAATGTTCAGTTTAACGTCGTTTTTATTTTCTGATATTAACTATATATTTGACATTATTTATGAAATGATTCTAGAATCAGTAATAGAAACGTCTAACATAAATGACACTAACCAAAAATAAACGATGAAAAAAATTAATTACAGCGTCATTTAATAAAGCGATGCTAAATATATTTAGCATCACTGAATTTGGCGTCGCTTTTTTAAATTACATTATAATGCTAGTATCACTTTTAAAACAATGCTAAATTAGAAATAAAATGATGTTATGTGTCAGTTTATTTGTAAAAGAAGAAGAGAAACCAAAATTTATATTTTAAATTAGGGTTAAGATTTTTAATTTAAAGTTATTTAATTTTTACACTTAGAATAAACATTAATGGGCTACGATCACAACAAAATAATATGAGTTTTGACTTTTAAGGTTTGCAAATAGTCGATAGGGGCATTTTATTTTGTTTTTAATGGGAGCATAATTCAAACTACAGAAAAATTACATTCAAAACTAAAAGACATTAAAAAGTATGTGGTGACAGTTGCCACCCCCTTAATTAGTGTTGGTCCACCTTTTGTTGTTAGCATTCAAAGCCAGAAAAAATGCTTAACCTACTCTTAACAACCAATCATTGAACAAACTACACTCATTAAGTTTGATTGAAAGACACTCACAAAACAGACACACCAAAACTGTAACACACATTTATCACACACCAAACACAAAGCATTCAATAAGTGAATCATATCTAACCTAATCTAAATCTAAAAATTCAATACAAGGGAGGGCGATGCATTACCTCTCTTCAATGGTGAAAAGGCTTCCATTTCATCATCATGTCATCTTTCAAAGTTTCTCATTATTATAACCTGAAAATAAAACAAAACAATTTATATGAAATTCATGTCGTCATTACCAAAAGATTATCATTTACAAACGATAATCTCAAACAAACCAAACAAACTAGCTTTAACTAAACTTTTATAACAAAACAGACACAAATTATGTTCTTAAAACTAAAGTCTTACCTAGATTATGAGTTAAGACATTTAAAAACATAACGATTCATTACCTTTATTCAAGGTGACTAATGTAACAGACATCCATCGCAAAATTATCCCTCCATATGCCTACATATAAACATCAAAATAAATCTGAGAGATTTTTATCAAAATCTTATCATTTTCAACACATATTTTTTAAATAAATCTAACAATCATTCGTATAGCAACAAGTAATAATCAAATTAAAGTATGAACTTACCCTAATTTTACAAAAACCGAATCATAAATACGAAAGTTGGCTAACTCTCACCATATGTTTTATAACAAAACAAACAAACCAAACAAACTAGCTTTAACTAAACTTTTATAACAAAACAGACACAAATTATGTTTTTAAAACTAAAGTCTTACCTAGATTATGAGTTAAGAAATTTAAAAACATAACGATTCATTACCTTTATTCAAGGTGACTAATGCAACAGACATCCATCGCAAAATTATCCCTCCATATGCCTATATATAAACATCAAAATAAAACTGAGAGATTTTAATCAAAATCTTATCATTTTCAACACATATTTTTCAAATAAATCTAACAATCATTCGTATAGCAACAAGTACTAATCAAATTAAAGTATGAACTTACCCTAATTTTACAAAAACCGAATCATAAATACGAAAGTTGGCCAACTCTCACCATATGATTGACACATCATCAATTTAGCATTTGTGATGTGTCTACTAATTAATTAATGTAAACTTTTGACTTCTAATTCATAGTTTAATGATATATTTATTATTGGATTTTACATATAATTTTATTTGGACATTAATTGTACTAATACTAAATTTATTTTATCATTACATGTTTTTTCAATAAAATTATTTTATTGGTTTTCTCATACTCGAAGCTTTTTTCGTAATCTTAACTCAAAGTATGAGTGTATAATAGCCGTTGATTTTGGTTTGAGTAGACTATTCTCTTAAATTTATATCTATAAAATAAACCACTGAAGGTGAAGAGTACGTAAAGAGGTTTATCAACAAATTCTTAGGTTTCTAGATACCCAACATTACCATATATTAAATTGGTTAAGGACGAACATTGTTTAAAAATTGTATATATAATGCATTGTTAAGAACATTGTTAGAAACATATATTTGAATACTAAGAATTAGGCCTGGGCAAAATACCCGAACCCGAAAATCCGAACCGAACCCGACCCGTAAGATCCGATCCGAATGCACTTTGGTTCCCTGCCTAATACCCGGTCGGATCTTTCTCTTTTGTAACTTCGGTTCTGGGTTCGGGTTCGGGTAATACCCAAGAACCGAAAGTACTTTTCTCGATCCGAACTTATATACACACAATAGCATTAACCCTTACTTGCCTTAGCTTGTTCTTCTTCCCAATTTTTGATTTATTAAACCCTAGAGCGTATCAACACAAATCGCAACAAGCTGGAAACCCTAACTCATTTGTTTCTGCCGTCTCATTCTTCAGAGAAGTCAAGAACTCGACTCGATCCGAGGTACTTTTCATTTTTCTACTTCTGTGATTTTGCTTTTGTTTCTTTGAGTCACTGATTCAAATATGTAGTTTATAATTGTAATTTCGTTTTGGTTTTGTATTTCTCTGTTGTATTCTTAGTTGATTTCTTCTAATTTATCTGTTTTCATTAGTTAAATTTTTCAATTTATTTGATTCTATTTTTGTATCTGTGGAGAAAAAAAATCTGAGTTTGTGTGAGTTTTGATCTCCAAATTTTCATCTCTTACCACCAATTGATCTGTTGTGCATCTTAATTTTTTTGAATATAAATTTACAAGAGCATCACTTACCCAAAAGCATCGACTCCCTCAGATTCAAATTTTGGTGATTTAGCTCAACTTTAGGCTCATCTACACCACTTCTAACTCAAACGTTATATTCTATTACCATGCTCTGTTTTTTTTTAAGTTATAGGACTCTGTTTTAAGCATCGACTTTGTTTCTTTTAAGTAAGCTTGTAAATATACCTTCATATTTTGATATATAACATTCACATTTTATCAAAATAAATTTGTCCGACTCTCTTTTATATGTTGACAGTTGTGTGTGTGTATGTGTTTGATCCAATTGTTTTAAAATTATTAATAGTAAGTTCACTGGATCGTGAATAATATAGTTTGGTATGTATGCATCCAAGAGTCTTATAGACTATTAATTCATTAATTCCTAGTATGCATCCAACGTGTGATAGATTGCATTATTAAGTGTAACTAGACTATTAAGTTATAGTTTCATGCTAGTGCTGCAACGTGTGATAGCTTACTTTATTAAGTATTATTCTTATTCAATTGTTAACCGATTATTGTTTATATTTTTTTTCTTTTGCAGATGGATTCTTCAGCAAATCCAAACAATACTGAAAGTAACACAAAAGGAAACGAAGATGAGGGTAGGACTCGACCTATTGATAACAGTAAAGGGAAGAGAAAAAGCGATGTCGCTGATGATGGTGATAGTGCTAACCCTTGTAAGCCAAAGAAGAAGTTGCAAACAAGGTCTTGGGTTTGGGATCACTTCACGAGAAAAGATGGTGATGATGACCAATGCAAATGTCATTACTACAAGAGGTTCTTTGGATGTTCAACAAAATCAGGGACTTCAAACTTGAAGAAACATTTGGATTGCTGCAAGCATTACTCGGCATGGAAAGGACGCCAGTCTCAGAATGTTATTAATCAAGAGGGAAATCTACAAAGTGGAAAAGTTTCTAAGGAAGTTTTTAGAGAGGCTACGAATGAAATGCTTGTTTTGGGACAACTGCCACTTTCATTTGTTGAAAGTGTTGCTTGGAAACATATATGCAGCAAAGCTAATCTCTACAAGCCTCATTCAAGAAGAACAGCTACTAGAGATATTATTTTAATGAATGTGGCCAGAAAAGCATCTCTGAAGGATTTGGTTTCAGCTAATAAACGTAGAGTGTCTCTTACAACTGACATTTGGACTGCTCAAGCTACAGGTGCTAGCTACATGGTAATCACTGTGCATTTCATTGATGAGTATTGGCGTTTAAGAAAGTTTATCATTGGCTTTAAGTACATCGCAGATCACAAGGGAGCTACAATATCAAGGGTTCTACTTGAGTGTTTGACTGAATGGGGAATAGAGAGGATATTTACCATCACAGTTGACAATGCAACTGCCAATACTAGTGCACTCAGGAAGTTCCAGAGAGCTTTACAATCACAGAGAGCTGATTCTTTGGTGTTAAATGGAGATTTTATGCACATGAGGTGTTGTGCTCATATCATCAACTTGATTGTGAAAGAAGGTCTGCACAAATTGGGTAATCATGTGGAAGCCATCCGCAATGGAGTGCTATATGTGAGATCTTCTACTTCTAGATGTGACTCATTTGAGCAGAAAGTTGTGACAGGTAAGATGACAAGGGGGAGTTTGCCTTTGGATGTCAAAACAAGGTGGAATTCCACCTATTTGATGTTAACAAGAGCAATCAAGTTTAAGGTGGCATTTGACAAGATGGAGGCTGAAGACAAGTTGTACAATGACCACTTCTTGGAAGTAGTCGATGGGGAAAAGAGGATTGGACCGCCTACTACAATTGATTGGAGGGAAGTAGAGAGGTTAGTAAAGTTTCTTGGCTTATTCTACACTGCTACTTTGGTCGTTTCAGCGTCAAGTATTGTTTGCTCTTACAAGTGTTATGGTGAGATAGTCACCATAGAAAAAAATCTGCTGGGAATGACTCATAGTTATGATAAAGAGTTGAGGGAAAAAGCTGTTGAAATGAGGGAAAAATTCGACAAGTATTGGGATGGACAAAAGAATATCAATAGGATGTTGATAATTGCTAGTGTGTTTGATCCTAGACAGAAAATGGAATTTGCTAAAATGTGCTTTGAGAAACTTTATGGTGTAGACACTTCAGAAGCCAAGGAGATGTATAATTCTGTTTATGATGTCATG
>Ga0041059_1002426_pt1 | contig 13903 bp, 10 predicted proteins | sample AraColnosormetaG_FD_56232 | JGI IMG/M metagenome (GOLD analysis project Ga0041059, IMG submission 56232) | Arabidopsis roots microbial communities from North Carolina, USA - Col MF nosort | ecosystem: Host-associated > Plants > Roots > Unclassified | place: USA: North Carolina | collected...
TTTTTTTTTTTTTTTTAATTCCTATGGTGATTGTTGGGGGTTGGATTTGGCCCAATACGTAATGAGCCTAAAACCAAGCCCATTAAACATTAGTAAACCTAGGAGCGATCTATTCAGCTTACCTGACAACAACTTTTTTAACACCCATTGACACATATAGTTGTTTTCTCAAACTGAGTAAAAGAGATCTACTAACACATATGTACGTTCATTTAGAGTTATAACAAGTTGATGAGTTTTTAATTTCAAAGCTCTATTTTTAATTTACTGGTACATTCTGTTTATACATTCTCACACTGTCACACATATGTACATTCATTGCATGTATATATAAAAAATTGCATAATAAAGAAAATTAAGATATCGAAAAGGATAGTCATACGCTGATATAGTGACTTGAACAAATACTGGTCAGAGGCTGATATAGTGATTTAATTAAATAATTGTGTCTCTGAGTAGATTGTGTAACCCTACCATGTGTCAGTGCCATACACCTTTAGTACTGTAAAAGCTTAAAATTTCGATTGTGTCTTATTTACCATGTTGTTATTATTCCCACAGCTTTTAACTCGTTTGGACAATAGAAAGTTGAAAACGCAGTTGAAAAAAACTATTGTTTACATAAGAAAAATGTTCACATTTATAGGCCTTGAATGAAATGGCTTTTAATTGATGGTTCGTACGCTTAACGGGGTTGAACGCAAAATTATTTTCATTCATGAAAGTTTGTCAAACACAAGCGTTTCTTGATTTTATAGTAATAAAATAATAAAAAGAAGAAAGTAGAACACATGCGGGTCAAATGAAGGAAGACAATTGAGATCCATTATAAACTGTAAAAACACCCCTATTACTTATAAAACCGATGGATCTCCTACTTTTCTTCTTCTTCCTTTTCTTTTTTTCTATTTTTTTTGGATAAATAATTTTGTAAAAATACAGAAATTAATTACTTAAATTCAGTCAACTATCTGCATTTTCTTTCTTATATTTATTTCTCGTATTTTGTCAAGTATATTTGGTATTCATAATTTATATAATTATATTGTATTTAGGGAGATTTGCAAAACTACCTTTTATTTACTACCCTTTTGTAACAATACCCTTTTATGTTGTCCATTTTTTAAAATACCTCTTCCCTTTAACAAAATAACCAAATTACCCTCATCTAATAGGAACATGTAATTGGAAACTAGAATTTTCCCGCCAATTTTTTGGCGCCAAAATTTATTTTTCCCGCCGATTTTTTGGCGCCAAAATTTATTTTTCCCGCCAAAAAAATATTTCCACCAAACTTTTTTCCCACCAAAATAAAAATTCCCGGCAAATTTTTTTTCGTAACAAATTTTTTCTCAGCCAAAAAAATGCTTTTAAAAATCCTTGTAAATTTTTTTTGGCTGGAAATAGATTTACAAGGGATTTTAAAAGGGTTTTAAAAGATTTACAAGAGATTTTAAAAGGGTTTTAAAAAATTTACAAGAGATTTTAAAAGGGTTTTAAAAGATTTCCAATGAATTTTAAAGGGTTTTCTTGTAAATTCTTTAAAAAACTTTTAAAAACCCTTGTACATCTTTTAAAACACATTTAAAGCCTTTAAAAATATCTTGTAAATCTTTTAAAATCTCTTGTAAATCTTCCAAAACACTTTTAAACCCTTTAAAAAACTTTTGTAAATCTTTTAAAGCCCTTTAAAATCCCTTGTAAATATTTTAAAACCCTTTTAAAATCTCTTGTAAATCTTTTAAAACATTTTTAAAATCCCTTGTAAATATTTTAAAATCCTTTTAAAACAATTTTAAACCCTTTAAAATCTCTTGTAAATCTTTTAAAACCCTTTTAAAATCCCTTATAAATCTGTTAAAAACCTTTTAAAATCTCTTGCAAATCTTTTAAAATCCTTTTAAGATCCCTTGTAAATATTTTAAAATCTTTTGTAAATCTTTTAAAACCCTTTTTAAATCCCTTGTAAATCTTTTAAAACCCTTTTAAAATCCCTTGTAAATCTTTTAAACCCTTGTCAATCTTTTAAAACACTTTTAAAATCCCTTGTAAATCTATTTCCCGCCAACAAAAAAAAATTTGCGGGAAAAATCTTTTTTAAAAAAAAATTTTGGCGGGAAACTTTTTTTTCGAAAAAGTTTTGCGGGAAAATTTTGCGGTAAAAGTTTGGCGGGAATTTTATTTTGGAATATTTTAGACGAAAAATTATTAATATTTCATTTTGTTAACCTAAAATAATTTTCAAATAGGGGTAAAATGGTCATTAAAAATTTAAAGAGATTAGAAATGAAAATGGATAAAACAAAAGGGAAAAAATCCCCAAAAAAAACTAAAATTAATTTTTATTTGGAAGTTTAATACCCAATATTTTTGAATTGGAATAAAAATACCTCATTTAATAAATTATTGCCAAATAAAATACAATCTTTTAATTATTGGTTGAATCGGACATATGAGTTAACAGCCGTTAACAGACATAACAGAATCATTTGACGGAGTTAAACTTGAATTCTACTATTTGAATTTATATATTAAATTGTTTAACTTTATCATACGAATATATTATTCTAGTCTAGTGGTTATTCTCTTGGTTGGCTGAACCTATTACCCCGGGTTTCAACTTGTAGTTGATGAGCTTCACACAAACCTTGAAGAAGAAACGATGGCTTCTTCTCCTTTTGTCTGCAAATCCTCCTCCAAGGTTCAATGTTTGAATTTCAATTCTCCTCTATACCCTCTCGATTTCACATTTAGAATCCGCGAATTTGACTGAAGCACCACCATTCGATACTGTAAATCTATGTACTGAGATTACAAGTGATCCGAAGAATATGAAATCGTTCACGTATAGATCTAACTTGAGAGGGAAAGACAAAATATGAACTTTAGATCTCAGATTTGTAATATGCTCGAGAAATTACAGATGAGGAGGAGGAAGAAGAAGGAACATGANAAAAAAAAAAAAAACGTTTCTGGGAGGAATCGGTTCTATAAAGGAGCATAGTGTAAAAATTCTATAACTCACCTTTAATAGAGAAACATAATAGACGATGGTTGGTATACTCAAAAGCTTTAGATAAAGCTTTTTGTTTTTGTTGCAAGTTGTTTAGACATGAAAGAAGTGGTGGTAACTTGGCAAGCACATAGTACAATGATTGGAGAAATTTTTCTAGAAGACTAAAAGAACATCAAATTTCTTAAGATCATGTTACTACAAAAAAACAGGTCTTTTGCGAGGGAAGATCCCGTAGCTAATCCCTCGCAAATCGATATTACCGAGGGAATTGCGACAAATGTCAATTCACCGCAAAACGCTCGTCGCAAATGAGAAACGGTAGTAATTCCCTCGCAAATTTTGCAACGGAACAAATGTCTCGCTATTCACTCGTAATTTGCGAGAGAAAATAAACGTAGCAAATTCATTGCAAATTAGTTGTGTCACTAATTCCTCGCAACCTTTGCGAGGGATTTGCAAGTAATTTATCTGTAGCAAACTTGCGAGAGAGTTGCGAATTCTTGCGTTTGTAGTAGCAAGTCCCTAACAACTATTGTGATGGATTTGCTAGGTTTGTTCGATGCTCTTAGTTATTTTGTAAACGTAGTTACTGTTGTGTTTAGCTTAATTAATGATCTTCTTAATTGTTTTCTTAATTTAATCTAATCTTAACTTTATATTGGAAACTGAATTGGAAACTTATTTGAAAGCTTAAACTCATAATATAAACCGTGAAAGTAGTTTGGCATTCAAATAAAATTCTGAAGCTAACAAAATAATTATACAAACTTTAAATTGTCTAGGGTTTGTGATGAGTGAAATAAAAACAGAGTGTAGCAAGTGCCTTAGAAAATGTGAGATGGAGAGTATCCAGTGTTTGCCCCAACTGCTTCAGCTGCAACAGTTTCAGCTTCGACAGCCACATGTGCGATCTCAGCAGATGTACCAGTTGTGGCATTTGGCACCTCAGGTCTCAGGTTGGAGCTGAGAGGTTCAGTCCTAGAGGATCCCGCTCGAAAGAGGCCAGCGAAGTCTGGATCTTTATCGGCAAGGTAGTCGAAGTACACATCAAAGTTACTGAGCTTCTCCGCTTGGTTTGCAATAAGAGCTTCAGCGGTAGGCAGCTTTTGAAAGTGTTCAACCGGATCTTCTCGAGGAACAGAAGGACCAATGTGAGCTGATGAGGCTTCTAGCTGCAATGAACATGCCCCATATATCCTCCCTTTCTTCTTTGGAGCCACCTAAGAGAAATTCAAAACCAAAAACAAATGTCAAGTCACTATTACATAATGCAACCAAAACACACAAAAACAAATCAAGACAATGCCGGGAAACTATTACATAATGCAACCATGATAACCTAAGTCACAATGCCAAGACAAATGCAACCACAACACACAAAAACCAAGTCATGACAAAACACTGAACACAATGCCAAGTTACAATGCCACAATGCCAAGTCACTAATAGTAAATGCGTTGACAACATACAAAAACATTTTCAGACAAAAACTAACAACACAAAGCCAAGTCACTACTACTTAATGCGTTGACAACATAGAAAAACAAAGTCAGACAAAAACTCACAACACAAAGCCAAGTCACAATGCCACAATGCCTAGTAACTATTACTTAATGGAACCACAACACACACATTCCAAATCAAGACAAAACACTTAACACAATCCCAAGTCACAATCGGAAACTATATAGAAGAGGAGAGAGAGAGAGTAATTTACCGCAACATAAATCTTGTTCTTGGCCTGAACAGATAAACCCGCTGAAGCTGTGCTCTCCGTCGTGTTGTCGGAACACAGCTGAGATGCTTCCTCTTGAATTCTAGATGACAGTTCATTGTAGATCTCCTCTGATTTTCCATCAATGAAACTACCATCAGGTTTTCTATGTGTCTCATCTAAGAGTACAAGAAAATCTGGAGTAGTTTCTCCGGTCATCTCACACTACAACAGAAACAAATCAGGTTAGTTTTTTTAATGTAACAAAGTTGACTAAGTAAGCGTGTAAAATAACTTACACGTTTTTGGGCACGGGCTTTGTAAGAGGATTGGCCAGACCGGTGTTTATGAATCCCGAGGCCATCCGGATCATGTAATCTTGCATTCCTACTGTTGATACTCTTCAAATCTGACTTAGGGTCTCACAAAAAACTAACAAGACCGGCCCACACTTCAAGATCAAACCAGCGAGGCATCGCCGCATCTCCCTTTTCTCTCCACTTTCCCTTCCACCGAGAAACTTGATCAGACATCCTCTCCTTCAGCTTTGCTTCAAACTCAGTCCTAACTCTCTTGTTTATTGCTTTATCCCAATTATACATTTGCTACAAAACAGACACAAGTGACATCAAAAATTAGTTGGACTAACAGCAACTAAAAAGCTTTACATAACAAAACATAATTTAGTGGACTTACAGCAAAGGTTTCAAACCAACGATCAACCATTGATTGGGGTGGCATTGACCAGTTAGCATGAGGCTCCTTGAAATCTCTTTCAAAGATGCTCCGGACAGTATATGCAACTGAAGTGTCATCGTCAAACCTACAAACACAAGGCTCCATCAGGCAGACAACAGTGAACTGAGACTAGGACTACATATTGTAAGGAAAAAAAACACAAGTTGCTTACGAGAGAGTTTTCGGAGGACGGTTAGGGTCTAATCTCGGTAACCCAGCTCGACTGAGACTTTCAAGTAACTCATCTTGAGTCATGTTGTTGAGCTGAGAAGCTAGAGGATTAGCATGATTGACAGAACCGTTGGGGGACTGATTTGCATCATGCGGAGAGGCACCGCCTGCTTGAGGGTTGACATTGATAGGCGTCTAAGGTCTCGCGGTTTGACCATTACCCTGAACCGTAGAAGAGGTCCCTTCATTGACAAGCGTGTTTCCACGCTGCTGAGCCCGGAACCTTGAATAGTCGTTTCCAGAGAACGACATCTTGCAATGAAGAAATCATTGTGTTAGTCACATTCGATCAATTAAACCGAATGAAGATTAATTAAACCGAAACCCTAATAGATCAACAACGAAAACCTATTCATATCAAGAAACCCTAAACAGATCTACATTTTAAACGATAGAGAAATAAGTTTGATTGAAACCCTAAATAGATCTACTTTTTTAAACGATAGAGAAACATGTTTGATTGAAACCCTAAACGTTTGATTGAAACCCTAAACCAAGAAACACGTTTGATTGAAACCCTACGTAGATCAATTAAACCGAATGAAGAACTGAAAGGTTAGAGACATTACCTTGTTCGGTTAGAAGACACGGCGGGGATCGGGAACACGCCGGAGAAGAAGAATAGACACGGCTGGGAAGAAGACACGGCGGGGAAGAAGATTAGACACGACTGGGAAGAAGACACGACGGGGATCGGGAAGAAGCCAGACGCAGAAAAAAGTGGCGGCAAGGTAGAACGGTGACGAAAAGAAGAACGGCGCCGGAGACGAAGATGAAATTGAGGGAGAATTTTTTTTATTAGGGTTTGTTTGTTTATGCGGCTGAGTTTGAGCTTTGCTCCAACCGGGTTCGCGGTGTATATATAAATTTAAAACGCCTCACAACTCCCTCGCAAATGTGTTAGGGACTTGCGAGGAACCGACAAACCAACCAATGAAATCGCTTCAACATTGCGAGGGACTTGCGACGAATCACTCGCAAATCCCTTGCAATGTTTAAGGTTACACGCGCACTCAATTAGGGTTTTCAGCTTCATTTGCGTGGAAATTGCGTGACGTAGTTGTAAATCCCTCGCAAGTTGCTAAGGATTTGCAAAGGAACTGGTTTGAAAAAAAAATAGAAAAATTATGAAAATAATTACCTAAAAATGCAAAATTATAATTATAAACTTTCAAATTAGAAAATTATAACTTTTAAATTTTTAATCCCATTTGAGTCATGTTGTTAAATAGGTTAATAGAATTTTTTACGACGTTAATGTTCCGTTTATCTGCTCTGTTAGAACAAAACAATGTCGTTTATTACAGAGACAAACGACGTCGTTTTATCTGTTGAAACAAATTTTAAACCCTAAATCCCCAAATCGATTTCATTATCTCAAATCCTATAGAGGCCGAATCGATTTGAATCCCATCTGGTGAGGAGACAAACAATGTTCCTCAGCCCAAATCAAATCGAAAAAAAAAAAGAAAAAACGGAAGAAGGAAGTTGAAGTAGATGACATCGTTTTGTTTTAATAGAGAAAATAAACGAGACATTAACGCCGTAAAATATTTTTGATAACCTATTTAACGACATGACTGAAATGGCAAGTCAACAATAACTTTGTCATTTATTTCGAAAGTCAACAAAAACTTTACGATTTATGTGTCTTTCGTGATGTTCAAGATTAAATCGTCCCAAATTTGAAATTTAGTGATTTTTTTGACATTTTTCCCGTATTTTAACCATCCAGCAAAATCACGATCTTTGTAAGTTTCATATTCTTTTTCTTCTAATTCAGGACATACTTCACGGAGTTGTGAATCAAATAACCTACAAATTAAAACATAGATGCTTAGCTTCCTTCATTAGTATCACAGTAATTATTATATATAAAAAACTTTTGAATAAAACTGAATGGCTTTATAGCTCTCAAATTATTGAATGTAATCAATATTTCGAAGTATGTAATTGTGAGCTGCTCGAGAAAGCGCATGGTCGTCCCACCAAATTTCTTTCAATTTCCCTGCAAGTCTACCTATTTGGGAAAAGGTATCTGGAACAGCAGGAACGTTATATGTAGGTGCAACACCTCGATCTTCATATCGTCGAGGATGAGTCATTTTGGTTCTAACGCTTGGACTAAAGTAATACGACGTGAAGTGAAACGTTTCCTCGGTTAAACTTCCTGCGACTATCGATCCCTCAACTCTAGCAAGGTTTTTTGCCTTTCTTTAAGAGATTTCATGAATCGCTCAAAAGGATACATCCATCGGAATTGTACTGGCCCATCAAGAGCAGCTTCATTTGGAAAATGAATTGGCAAATGTTTCATCACGTCAAAAAAGGCAGGGGAAATAATTTCTCCATGTTACAAAGCAACATTGGGATATTCTTGTCTAATTGTTCGATGGTATCTATTGTCAATGTTCTTGTACATAGGTCCCTGAAAAATACTCCGATGCCTATCATGTATTTATTTAATGTAAGTTAATAGTCGTCAAGTAATAATTGAGTAAAAGAATATATATAGTATGTATATAAATATATATATCTTACCTACAATTGCTTCATGAATATTTGCTCGTATCAACTCTACTAACACAAATGGCAGTAATCGTTGCATGAATACATGACAATTATGACTTTTCATACCATAAGACTTTTGCCCTTGCTTTACGCATCTTGAAAAGTTTGACACATATCTATCTGGGAACTTCACTTCAGCAACAAACCACTCGAACAACGCCTTTTTTGCTTCAGGAGACAAGCGGAATTTTGAAACCGGTAATTTTCCATCTCGTGTAAAATGCAACTCAGGTCTGCTGCATATTTCCGCTAAGTCCAACCTTGATTTCAAACTATATTTTGTTTTGCCCCTGCACATTCAAAACTGTATTCATGAAATTATCAAAAACGTTTTTCTTGATGTGCATCACGTCAAGGTTATGCCGAAAGAGGAGATCCTTCCAGTATGGGAGTTGCCAAAAGATATTTTGTTTATGCCAATTGTGAGTGATTCCATATTCATCAGGCATATTCGCTGTACTGTACCAGTTACCCCCACGTTTACATGTTTCCTTAGCACCATAATAATCGATCTGCTCAAACAAATCATTTCCAGAAACATAAGATGGCGAAGGAATACAAACTATTTTATTCTTCCTAAACAATTTCTTGTTCCTCTGATACGGATGTTGCAGGGGAAGAAACCAATGATGACAATCAAACCAACATAATTTTCATCCTTTCTTTAGCTGAAACGTATCGGTACGACCCATACAGTAGGGACAAGATAATCTTCCATGCGTTGTCTATCCTGATAACATTCCATATGCTGGGAAGTCACTAATCGTCCACATTAGCACTACCCGCATATTGAAATTTTGTTTGCTCGAGTAATCAAACGTGTGAACATTTTCATACCGCAACTTTTTGAGTTCATGAATCAGCGGTTGCAAGAAGACATCAAGCACTCGTTTCAGATGTTTTGGCCCAGGCACTAGAATACTTAAGAACAGAAATTCGCTTTGCATACACATATCTGGAGGAAGATTGTATGGCGTCAAGATAATAGGCCAAAATATTGTCGCCCAAACAAACCAAAGGGACTAAATCCATCTGTTCATAATCCAAGATACACATTCCTGCACTCATTAGCAAAGTCAGAATATACCGTTTGAAAGTGTTACCATGCCTTTGTATCTGATGGGTGCGTTATTTCTCCGTCTGCAGTGGTATGTTGAGCATGCCATCTGATTTTCGCATCAATTCTTTCCGATTGATATAAGTGTTTCAATCTATCAATTGTTGGCAAGTATCACATCCGTTTATATGGCACTCGCGTCCTTCCGCCAGTAGTCTGATATCTCGGCTTCTCGCAAAATTAACATTCATGCAGATTTTCATCATCTCCCCAGAAAATTATGCAATAGTCAATGCATACATCAATCGTTTCTGATGGTAATCCAAGACTCGAAACAAACTTTTGTATTTCATAATAACTCTCAGCCGATATATTATCCGATGACAAATATTCCTTAATTAATTATGCCCATGAATTCATGCAATTTTCACTTAAGTTATTATCAGCTTTAATAGTCATCATCCTAGATGCCAAAGATAACTTATAATGCCCTTCTCTACATCTCTCGTACATTGGTTGATTTGCAGCAACTAATATATCGTAAAAGTGTTGTGCATCTACGTTGGGTTCTTCACTAATATTTTCAGGAAATGCAGCAATAGTTTCATGAAATGCATCTGTAACCATATCATGAAATCTATTTTCCTGGTTATGCTTATAACCAAATTGATTAGGTACTTGTTGACCATAATTCGCATCATTATTAAAATTACTAGGTTGCGACACCATAATTCGTATTACTAGTTCCTGCGCTATCTCTACAACCCTCTCCATGACGTAACCATACATAGTAGTTTGGCATAAATCCTCTATTATAAAGATGGTTCTTCACTACATTAAATTCCAAATATTTCTCAATAACACTTACGACATGGACAGAATATTGTACCGTTCTCACGAGCAAATGGTTCGTTTGTCGCTTGATACATGAAACCGCGCATTCCCTCATAATACTCTCTCGTCACCTCACCGGTCGCTTGATCTTTATGGTTGTACATCCAACTTCGTAATGTGTAAATCTCATGCTCTCCACCCCAAGACATTATTATTTTCGTAAGAAGTTTTATTTTTAGAAAAGATTTTTTTTGTTTGTAAATAAATGTTGTGATTTGAGTTATGATTTTTTACATGTTACGTTGGTTATTTATAGATGTCAAAAAACAACTAGGGAGGGAATGTCAAGGCGAATTGCGAGGGATTTGCTAGGAACTTAGCTTTATTGCTAGGACTTTGCGAGGGAAGTCCACCTACCAACCAAATCGATAAGATTATTTAAAACATGCTCACCTAACTCGCCAAGACTTGCACGTCGCAAATATTGCTACAGAATAACTACGCGTCGCAATTTGCGAGGTTCTAATGATTCCCGCAACCCCCTCGCAAATTTGCGATGCTTTTCCGTGAAATCCGGCTTTCCACGCAATTTCGGTGTAAAATTCTCGCAAATTTGTGAGGGAGTTGTCCTCTTCCCTCGCAAACCTCTCGCAAGTCTGTAGCAATTTGCGAGGGATATTTGCCATCGCAAATTTCCCTCGCAAATCGACTGTTTTCTTGTAGTTTGTGTTTGACTCATTGAATAGAGCTTGAGGTAAGGTTACAAAAAAAATGAGACCATTGATAAGCATGCTCAAGAAGCACTAAGAAGAGAGAGACCAGTGGAGAGAGGTATTATTGAGGATATTTGCAGTGATGAAAATACTAGCTCAGAGAAATTTGGCATTTCGTGGGGATAATGATAAGCTTGGTGATGCAAATAATGGAAATTTGAAATGATTGCAGAATTTGATGTACTTGATTAACTTGGTGAGCATGTAAGAAGAATTGAGAAAAAGGAAATCTATTCGCATTACCTTAGTAACAAGATTCAGAATGAGTTAATTGGAATGCTTGCTATGGAGATCAAAGTTATGATCATCAAGAAGATTCATGAGTCAAAATATTTTTCTATTATTTTAGATTATACTTCGTATATTAGTCACAAAGAGCAAATGACTTTAGTTATCCGATGTGTGGATGTCTGTACAATGTCAACCAAGATTGAAATGTCAACCAAGATTGAAGAATTATTTTTGACATTTTTGATTGTGAAAGATAATCTGGAGAATGATTATTCTCGTCTCTACAAGACGCATTGGTTGAACTAGAGTTAGGCATTGATGATGTGAGAGGGCAAGGATATGATAATGGTGCTAATATTAAAGGAAACAAGGAGTTCAAAAGAGGTTGTTAGAAGTTAATCCAAGAGCCTTCTTCACGCCATGTGGTTGTCACAGTCTCAATCTTGTGTTATGTGATATAGCATATTCTTCTCCAAAAGTTGTGTCTTTCTTTGGCATTGTTCAAAGAATATATTTCTTGTTTACCTAACAAATAAGTGGGTTTGAAAAGCACGACTACGTGAGTTTGATGAATGATTTCGCAAACAAAACTACAAGTAGAGCCAAATTTTGCAAATCAAAATGTAATGTTTAACTCTTTTTGGCGGGTTTTGCAACTGAATTTGTAAACATCATGTAAGGATTACTTTTGGTTATGATTTTTGGTACTACATAAAAAGGACATGTTTTTAAGTTTTGCGTAAGATACTCCTAAATGCCGGACCGCCACTGATAATACTGAGGGTTTGGCAAACCATAAAGCACATATGAAAGGAAAGATAGTTAAACTATGCATACCTTTTTGATATTCATCAGCGGTTTAGATCTTTTGCTATAATGTTGAATCAAAATGAAAGAGTGTATTTTGGGGAGAAGCAAATGAGCGCCTATTTATAGAGTCTGAATATGATGGTTGGTTTTGTTTTTGACGACAAAAAAAAGAAAGAATAGGGTGGTTGGTTTAGGGTTGACAAAATCTCAAAAAAAACTTGTATAACAAGCATTTGTATAAATTTGCAATCTTCTAGTAAAGAAAGGAAGATAATATGCTAGATTAATGGTAGTCCAAAAAAGGAAAAAATGTAATAAATAAGAGATAATTAAATTCCAAGAAGATAACTGATTTTTGTTTATAAAATCTTGTATATCAACCATTTGTTAAGATTTGAAATCTTCCAATAAGAAAACAAAGACAATATGTTAGGTTAATGCATGAACAAATAAGGAAAAAGATAATAGTAATGAGATCATTTCCAAGAGGATGATTTAAAATGATTATGTAATTATGATTAGGAAACAAATGATTAATGGATAATAATATTTAGCCTTTGCATAGGTAATCGTTAGAATTGTGAAATCAATTTGTTATAACTACCTATATATTCTCGTAGTTGTGATTACTAACATATGGCAGACGGACCTGCCCGCGACCGAACGGACTGACCGCAAATTGCCCGCTTCTCTTCTGATCCGCAACGGACCAGTCCGCCAACGACCGCGGACTACAGAACTCAGTCCTAGCCTCCCCTCAAAGCCCAGCGGATAGCGGACCGGCCTGCGGTCTTTAGAAGCAGAAATTGTGTGTGGTTGATTGACGAAGCTGTATCTTGTTTCTTTGTAGTTCCTCAAGTGGATATTAACTAAAGAGACAAACAAAACTATCTTGCTGGGTCGTCGTTGTCTCTTTTGTTACTTGTTAGAAAAGATACTGAAAAATAGTCATCAGATTGTTGATTAACTAAATGATCTGTCCCATTTGTTTTATTGAAACAAAAACTCAAATAGTGAAACTGAAATCTAAAACATAAACACAATCTGAACTGAAACTAAAACATAAACTCAACTGAAACTAAAACGTAACACTTGAACTGAAACTAAATCATAAACTCAACTGAAACTGAAACGTAATACTTGAACTGAAACAAAACAAGACATTTAACTTTAAGTATCAAACCAATTTTTTCAAAAGTACTTAAACTGAAACATCCAAGTACTTAAACTAAAAGTACTTGAACTAAACAAAGACATTTAAGCTAAGTCTAAAGTACTTAAACTGAAAGTCTAAAACATTACAAAACAGTGATAAGAAACATATTTACCGTAGCAGCACATATCTCAGTCTTGTTTCTTGATTTCAAAAGTGATTGCTTCCAACTCACAAACAAAAAAATATATCCGTTTTTCTTTGCCAGACTGCTTGGTGACTTTCCCTGTGAGACACCAACAATATAAATATATGATGTCAAGACTAAATCGATGTGGGTAATTCATTAAGAAGGAATGAAGATATATCCTTTTTTATATGAAAGCCATGACTTCTACAAACTCTGCATCAATCTGAAGCAAAGGACCAAAAAAACACTGAATTTATTTTACAATGTCAATATTTTACAATGCTGACTATAACGAACCCCAAATTCTCATCTCTCTGCCTATTACTTCTCAATTTCACAACCTCAACAGCTGGCTTAGGAGTGATCACAGATTCAATCTTAGCCTTTCCGATTTCGATTGAACAAACATGAATTCACTACAAAAAAATCATTGTTTATTTCAGTAAATCAAGGAACCTCCAAAGAATTGAAGCAACACAAAAAAAAATTACTTATGATTCATTACAAATTTATTTCAGTAAATCAAAGATTCAAAAAGAACTGAAGCAGGACTGAACGAAGATTTTTTTTTTTTTTTTTTTTTTT
>Ga0041059_1002427_pt1 | contig 13893 bp, 4 predicted proteins | sample AraColnosormetaG_FD_56232 | JGI IMG/M metagenome (GOLD analysis project Ga0041059, IMG submission 56232) | Arabidopsis roots microbial communities from North Carolina, USA - Col MF nosort | ecosystem: Host-associated > Plants > Roots > Unclassified | place: USA: North Carolina | collected 2013-09-02
AGAAATATATTGATAATTTAATTGTTGAAAATTTATTGATATTTTTCATTGTAAATTTGTGAATAACTTCTGATAATTTAATTGTTGGAATTTTATCAGAAATTACTTTTTGAAAATATGTTGATATATTTTACTAAGTTTCCAACAAAATGTGTGATGAACCATTTATCAACTTTTGTTGGAATATCACATGTTTTCTTGTAGTGGGTGAGGGATATCTCACAGGATACTAACTATTCAGGTTTTCGTTGTTTTGTTGATGGATCATGGACAGAAAGTGATCAGTTTTCAAGGTAAGGATGGTGTTGTACATATTCATCAGGAGAGTCACCAACCATGGGCGCCGATAATATTCGTAGAAGTCTATGTCCTCTACATACAGAAGTGGAAGCTCTTCTTTGGGCGATGAAGTGTATGATTTGAGTAGACAACCAAGACGTAGCTTTCTTTATAGACTGTTCAGATTTGGTGAAGATGGTGTCTTCCCAACCGATTGGCCGACATTTACTGTGTATTTGGAGGAATTGCAAAAAGCGACAAGGACGAATTCACAAACTTCTCTTTATCTTTAATTTCTCGTAGTGCTAATGTAAAAGTGAATAATTTGGCGCGGAAGATCCGCACCGAATCGCATCATGTCATATATGTAAATAATATCCCCCGAGATTGGCTCGTTTGATCTTTAATTAATTTTGGATGACAAAAAAAAGAAATTTGAAGCTCATGTGGCGTATGTTTTAAAAATGCTGATGTGGACACATAGAGAAATCTCAATGAGCTTCTTTTATTAGTAGTAGATTATTTATTGTAAATTATGAGAATTGTTATATAGGCAATTTTACTACGGACAATTTATTTCAGCCCTTGTTAGATCCACGAAAGACGACACCTTTTTCTGTTTCTCCATGCTTTGGATGGTCACCTTCAATTATTATCTCTGCGTAGAATCCTGGCGATCGGCTATAATTTTACATAGTTGGAGATCTCCTGCACACTTGTCTTCATTGATCTGCAAATCTGCTAATAATTCTCAATATTTTGGATACGTACTTCATATATCTAGATGTAGAAGCATTAATGAACTATTGGTCAACCAATAGACAAAGGGTTCCACACTTGCCAAAATAAACAACATTCCAAAATAACTCTCTAAGAATTTGTTTACCAAAATAGCTAAGTAGCAAAATAAACAACATATCAAAATAACTACTAACTAGCAAAAGTAGAAGACACTCCAACATGACTCACTAGCCAAAATAATTAATATCCCAATAGTTTAATATAAATTAAGATTAATATCACCATAAATGTATAAATTTTCATTATATTACCTAAAACACACAGAATTCCATCAAATGTTTTGACTTCAAATTTTGTATGTTATTTTATTGACAAAAAACAGATTCAAACTTATGGATTTAAGAAGGAAAATCACGAAATTCGAATATAATATAAATCACGAGACTCATTTGTTGTTTTTAAACAATATAAAAAGAGGATAATGCAAACTATATATATCCATTCAAACAACATAAATCATATTTCAGTTTCTAAGAGGTTTTTCTCAACTCTTTATTGCTTACTCAACATTTCAATTGTGTTTTTGTTCTCCTTTCTCTATAAACTGATGACAACCTCGATGTCGTCACTATTCAAAACAAAAGATCTTTGATTTTAATTGTTATATTATTCCCATTTTTCTATTTGATTTTTCTTTTCTGCATGTAAAAAAAATGAGTTATACGTAGAAACATGACTTGTTTTATATAATGCAGATTTAAATTCTATTGTTGGTTTTCTTCAATCCCTGACAATGAATGAATCCGACAATCTCACTCCTTCTCGACCACGGTCGATGACTCAGCCTCCACTTGCCTTCTCATTATTGCCCCCATTGAACCCTTCTTCGTCGTCATCCCGTTGCAATTCATTACCATTGATGAACCTTTCTCCCTCAGCTCCTGTGGAGAGTAGAGACTCTTCCATTAAGGTTAAGAAAAACCCTTCATTCCCTCATTTGGGTGTGAAGAGAAGAGCATCCAAAGACATTTCACATTGAGGAGACATTACATGAGTGTTTCATTTGATAGTTGTTTATATTACTTACCGAAGCTGCCTCCTTCTCAAGGTAATGTTTCCTCTTCAAGTTCAATTGATGGAGACGAGAATGCTTCTGGGCTCGAGTTTGGTAGCGGTGATTATACTGATGATGAATTGAATAAGATTGCAAAGAGTACCAAACTTCAAGAGATTGCATCTGACCCTAAGAAAGTCAGAAGTTCAGTGAACTTGTATGACTAAATTATTATTAGTTCTTTTTATTAATGATATGTGACATTGATTCATGTGGATGCTCGTTCATAATCTTGAAAAAATTGGGAGTCAGCGACATGTTCAAAGCAGAGGAAGTTACAATACATGATTGACTTAGAACATAGAATAAACTTTCTTGAGAACGAAAATGCTTCAATATTTGAGAAGATCAAGCTTTTGGAGGTGAAACGTATCACATTAGTAATCATGAGCTTGTCATGTCTAAACAGTATCTAGAAAAAGTTTACTTAATTTTTATTGTTTTAATGTAGATGCAGAATGATAAAACAATGATGATGAATGAGAAGAAGAAAATCATGATTCGAATTGAATCATTGGAGCAATTGGCCCAACTTCGGGATGTTACATTATCTTAATTTCTGTCAATACTTTAGCAAATCTTTTAGTTTTGCAATCTATAGTAAAAGTTTGAGTTTTATGAGTTAAAGTTGTTAATTAATTACATAATTGTATGAACTTTGTTTATGACATCACCCTTAAATTAATATCTAATATTGAAACAACTTTAATATTTCTAGGAATTCCACTTATTTTGCATTTAGCATGAAAGTACTTATGACACCAAGATATTCTTACGTGTAGTAATTTCAATATAGTAAAAAAGGTGTAAATTATATTGCACATAAACAAACAGTTCATTTAATAAATTTACGCGAGTTTATACCAGAGATTTGATAGTAATGTGTAGGATGAGAAATAATTTATTCTTGCAATGTATAAACAAAATAACAATTTGGGATGACAATTTTTAGTAGATCTTTAATAACTGCAATACCTTAAAAAATACATTCGGTTGTAACTATCGAATGTCTGTTTTCATTTCTCTATTGTTGCAGCCTTGACTGAACAATTGCATGCAGAAATTGAGAGGCTAAAAGCAATAACAATTTTGAACGAAAAAGAGAGTGTAGAATTTCAAAGACTGAAGATGGAAACATGTGAAGTATTGCAGTACCGTTGCGAGTTCGACAGATCAAACATGCAAGGAATGGACCCAAACTTGTTCACCTTGTCTCAGCCAAACCTTGGTTTTTATGGACAGATTTAAGGAAGCTGTGGTGACTTTGGCAATTCAATGGGATCAAAGATTGAAGTTATAGGTCTATAAAATGTTTCAGTTTATATAATTTATGTTCATGCCGAGAGTAAAAATGATAGTAACTGTGTGAGGCTTCCTACTTTTCCTTTTTAGCTGTGTTTTTCTTAATCACTTTTTATATAAATATAGAATTATTTATTCTCTTTGTCAAACATTCATATCTGAATTAGTTTCCTTAATCGGTTTGTCTTATTCAATATGTGAAAACACTACAATTACATTGTCTATTATTTTAATTCAGTAAGAATAGATTCCATAGATATGATTAATTCATAGTTAACTTACATATAAAGTAAAAATATCGACACTGATCTTTTTCTTTTCAATTAATTATAAACTATAGTCACATTTAAATATATAAAGTGACAATAAAAAATCATGTGACTTCAAATATTAAACATATCTAGTTGCAATGGGATATTCAAATATTAATGATCTGTAAGTTTTTAGAAATTACATTAAATGTCATAGACTATAAAGTATCTAAGAGTAATTAAAAGGATTCAAGAAAAAATATTTTCGCCAAGCTAGAAATGGAATAAGATGTGCATTTTAGGTTTTACTCTTATACGATTTGGAGAGTATTCAGATCATATAATCTTCAAATCTTATATCTTCTATTAATGCAGCCTTAGATGCTTCAATTGTGAATTATAGTATTGAGCAAAAGGTTTTTACCTATGTTCCCGTATTACAGATCAATCCTACTACACTAATACAATATCCGAATAGGAGGCATAGGGGAAGAAGCACTATGCCGAGAAATCAACAACACGAAAACTTTCTTAAAAATGATTCCTTTTCTTTCTTCTTCTTCATGGGATTGGGACTAATCAGAATGGTTGGAACAATAAACATCCATCTCGTTCGTACTTTGGATACTCGTATAACCATTGAAGACTGTTGAAGTGACAACAAACACCGATCATATTACTTTAACTTGTTATTAGTTAAAGTAATGCGATATGCATCATTAAGATAATAGCCAATTACAAATCATCTATATGAAAAGAGACTATCTCTTATCATATGTTTGACATGTCAACACATGAGAACTTGCCATGTGTCAACATAAATTAAAAATAAACAGACAAAGTCTTCTCGCTTAATCCTACCTAGCAAAACAAGTTTGACTATAAGTTTGACTATCTATTTGGTTGAGAGAATATGAAACATCTTCCATGTCTTTTATTCTCTTCATATCGCAAGCAGTATCGCGATTTACGTAAGAGATTTAGAGAGACTTATCACATGTCTGATGTATTTCCTAATAAAGAAGATGCATCACCAAAAATAAGAGGGCATTGAGAGTGACACCGTAAAGAATCGCTTCTTCCTCTTGATTTAAACCATGAAGATATGGTTTCAGGCTTTACAAATTTCTTTTACACTTCTAAAGCCCTATTAGGCTACTCAGGGTTCAAAAATTTGAATTGAGAACAAAAAATAATAATTACAATTAGATGCATGTGAAAAATAATGATGTAGTTGCAAATTAGGATAAAAGTTACTTGTTTTGCTGCTCACTAAGTAACTCTCTACAATGCGGTGTAGTTACCAGTGACAATAAATTTAGTGTGGTTACATATTGGCAATATACATTGATAAAGTTCAAATTACCCTAGAACTACTCTCTCAAATAAGAGATCAATTGTAGTATTTAAGGATCAAATTCACAAAGTTCTTTTGTTCAAACAGTGAGTTGAATGTCGAGATTAAGCTAGCAGGTAATGATTGAAATAGTAAGAAAACAAAGTAAGAAAACCAGCACGTTGATTGTGTTGTAAACGATTAGGAAAAGAGCTAGGAACAGGGTGTTCTCAAGAAACTATTGGTTAGTAGATCTAAAGAAAGTTAGGTTGTTATCGAACCATTCTTAAACTCAAACTCTAATTATTGAATAACCGGTGGTGTTCCGCGAAACTCCCTATATCTATAGCTAAGAATAACCGGAGAAGCCGAGAGATTATTAACCTAAGTATGCATTCTTAACGAGTTCAATTGTTCACCTTAGTAGATAGGCCGATTCTTATTACACACCTATAAACCAGGCTCATCAAATAATAGATCCAACTACAGATACCTATGGTAGGCATATCTATTGTCTGGAATAAAGATCTAGTTAATTACTCTAGATCTAGCATTAGGTATAATCAAAGATGATGAATTCTACAGATAACCTAGCAAAGGGGGCAATCTACTAAACCATATGAATCCCTAATGAGAAACCCTATTCCTAACAAGCAGATTACTCAGACATATTGATTGTAACAAACAACATGATTGAATAAGAAAGCATAAACACAGTAAATAAGATAAGGGAAAGCAGGGATCTCTTCACTGTATTAAGAACTTGAATGAATCTTTGAAAATAATCGATGAATAGCTTATGTCTCTCAATAACAGAGTTTTTGAAAAAAGGTTGATAATAAGAACTTGCTAATCGAAACTAGGGTCTAAAACAATGTATATAAACCCTATAAAACGTCCAGGGACTAATAATGTAAATAGGGAAGTTTTCTGGGGCAAATTTCCTCTTTTGTAAACTTGAAAGCGTCTTGGACTCTGCTGGGCCGAAACTGGTGTCGATCGACACCAAGAGTGTGTCGATCAACACTCCTCTTGATTCCTAAATCCAAAATCGTCCTTAGCTTCCTTTTCTTTAGCTTTTGCTCCAAAATGTCTCCTTATCTTCATTGTTGTCCCACTGCATAGAGTACCTGAAAAGAGACTAAAAAGACTCGAGAAATAATAAAAACTCAAAATCCTATACCTAAAACATAGATAAAATCAGTGAAGATAGGAATATATCATACACCAACCATCTTATGTGGATTAAGGATCCTTCACGTAATAATGGTTAAAAACTAAGTGAGATGAAAAATATTAACTTTTTGAAACATAGTTATAAAAGTAGTTAGTGTACTATTTATAATTAGCAAAATAGGGACTTTTGACTGATTGTGTAATACACTTTGTGTGAGATAGGTTTTGTAGTGGAATTGTGAAATTACTTAAAAAGGCTTTCGACTATTTGAGGTGGGTGTATCCGTGTATAGTGTATTGGAAGACTTTATATGAAACATAGTTTCCAAAGCAGAAACTGAATATTATTGACAATAACCATATTTTTTAACACACCTCTAGCTTATTCTTTTATTTATTTTTATTATATCTCCATAATCTTCAAATTAAAATACCCATTATTAAAAATTTGTTTTCTTAAAATTTCAGATCCATAAAAATCTATATTTTTCTCTCTCTCTAATTTTACATGCATTATGTATATTTTAACTTCAAATATTTTATACATACATATTTATATGCATAGTTTATTAAGCGTATATCTAAATAAAAATGTATCCAACTTTATCCTTACATCATTTTAATTGTCCAAGTGTATAGAAATATAAAAATTTGTATTTGTACAGTTTAATGGTGTACAAATAAAAATAATTACACTTTTATACATCAGTACACTGAATAAGTTATATATATAACTATGTATATAAAAAATATTTGAAATCAATTATACATAATACATGTGAAATTAAACAGAAAAAATATTAATGTTATGGATCTGGAATTGTTTAGAATTTTTTTATATTGACAAATATTTGAATTGTTAAATTTAAGTGGATCTAAAAAGAAAATAAAAATAAATAAAAATAAAAAAGAGATGTGCATTTGAGAAAGAAAGAGGTATCGTGTGGAGATGGAGAGGGAGAAAAAAATAATTTAATTTCAATGGCATGATTGTAAATTAAATGTTTTGGTGAGGCTTGACAAATCAATCAAATAGTAATCTACAGAAAAAATCATTATTTTGCTAATTGTAAATATTAAAATTACTAATTCTCTAATTATGTTGAGAAATGGTTACTTATGCAACATCTCATAAAATTTGTGATCATTCTTTTGGGGGTTTGGTTGTAATTGATTATTTTTTTTTAGTATCATTTTTAGGTGGTTAAAAAAATTTTCGTAAATAATAAACCGACTAAAGCTGAGATATGTGGATTCTATGATTTCAGATTATGATTCAGGAGATAAGTTTTGAAACTTTGTTATTGAAAAAATAGAACGGGACCATTGCATGAGATGCATCTCGTGTAACAGTGTTATACGATACCTCTCATAAAAAAGGATAGTCAACCCTTTAAGTAACACGTTATTCAATTACCATAAATAACAACTTGCCAAGATACCTCTTTTTCCTCCTAAATTTACTAGAGGAAACCAGGTTACGCCCATAAATGTTTATATATTTTTTGTAGAAGCATTTTAACTTTGTACAAAAAAATTGTAAAACTTGTTTTTCTTAAACATTGGGAGAATCTGTATCACTTAGACTAAATAATTTGATTTTTTATATTTTTGTTGACTGTATAGTTTATGAATCCAAAATGACATGACAAAAAAAAACTAATACGAAGGAGAAATATTATTTCAATTGCTTCTTTATATTTTAACCTTCTTTCATTAAATTTTGCATTATTTCTCATATAGTTTTTATATAATTCACTGTCTCCGGCGCTGATGTAGCAGTTGCTCGCCGGCGTCGAACACAGTCTTCTCTTTGTTGTTCCGCTCTTCTCCCAAAAAATCAAAACAAGTCTAGTCTCAATCTTTTCAAGCCTCTAGTCTGTCATCTTCGTCTCCTTCCATCTTTAATCTCGCTGTCGCGTCTTGCCAATTGTAGATCTGTTAGAATCTTTTCTCTGAAGATCTTTGGCTCAGCGTACCGGGCCGACGTACTTTGCCTCATTTCTGGGAGAACCAACAGCTACTTCGTTACCGGCTCATTTTTTTCCGTTTCTTCCCTAGCCACGCGTTTCATCTTTTCTGGTTAAAGCCGGTGGTTGTTGTTTCACCGACCTTCCTTTCGGTGATCTCTGCCATCTATTGATCTCAATGGTTAATGATTTGTTCGCCTCTGTCACCCGCCGCCGTTGCATGTTCTCGACCTCGTTTGTATTAGGTCAGATCCCTACTATACAACTTTGGAAGAAGACTTTAGTTTGGGCATGGCCCATCTTGGGACCTTTTGGGTGGTGTAGAGGCCCGTTAAGTTTTTTGGGCTGCTTTCTTTTGGCCTGCCCTAATGTTTTGCAATGCTCATTATTTGCACCCATCACTATCTTGGGAGACCTTCGTCTCTCCCTTTGCTACATGTTATCTGCCGCCTGTTTCGGCACTCAACGGTTCATCGGATACTTCTCCGGGTTCCATCTGCTTATACCGGATACTTCTTCGGCAAGCCCATTTTGCTTCCGATCGAGAACCACATATGTTGGTTTGGAACCCGTCAATCTTCGGCGAAGTTTGCTCAATATGGAATGATAAGGTACACTAAGTGTATGTTTTTTTTTATTTGTGGTATATGTTTTTTTTTTTGGCCAAAAAATAATAATTGAAACTTTTAATTAATGAAATCTGAAGATGACGTGGCGTATGGAGAGAGTGTTTTAGAAACGCTGATGTAGACACGTGGAGAAGCTTCAATGAGCTTTTTTTATTAGCAGTAGATTATTGATTGTAAATTATGAAAACTGTTATATATCCAATTTTACCACGGACAATTCCTTCCAACCATTATTAGATCCACGAGAGATGACACCTTATTCTTCTTCTTCATGCTCTCCGTTATTAAATTCACGAGAGACGACACCTCTTTCTCCTTCTCCTTCTTCATGTTCTTGATGATCACCTTCAATGATCCTCTCTGCATAGAATCCTGGCGATCGTCTATAATTGGAGATCGTCTATAATTGCCTCCATTGATCTGTAAATCTGCTAATAATTTGCCTCCATTGATCTGTAAATCTGCTAATAATTTGCAATATCTTGGATACGTACCCCAGATATCTTGATGTAGAAACATTAATGAAGCATTAATGAAGCATTAATGAAGCATTAATGAAGCATTGGTCAACAAATAGACTAAGGGTTCCACACTTGCCAAAATACCTCAATAGCAAAAATAAACAGCATTCCAAAATAACTCTAAGATTTTTTTTTTAATTTTTTTTTTACCAAAATAGTTAAGTAGCAAAATAAACAACATACCAAATTAACTACTCACTAGCAAAAGTAGACAACACTCCAACATCATTCACTAGCCAAAGTAATTAACATCCCAATAATTTAATTTAAATTAAGATTGAGTCAATAGCAAAACTTAATCACCTTAGATATATAAGTTTTCATTATATTACCTAAAACGCACAGAGTTCAATCAAATATTTTGACTTCAAAATTTGTATGTTATTATATTGACAAAAATAAGATTCAAACTTATGGATTTCATAAGGAAAATCATAAAATTCTAATAAATGAGGATAAAAACATGAGACTTATTTGTTGTTCCTAAACAATATAAAAAGAGGGTAATGCAAACTATATATATATATATCCATCCAAACAACAGAAATCATATTTCAGTTTCTGAGAGGTTTTTTTCAACTCTTTATTGCTTACTCAATGTTTCAATTGTGTTTTTGTTCTCATTTCTCAATAAACTGATGAGAACCTCGTTGTTGTCACGATTCAAAACAAAATATCTTTGATCATTATAATTGTTAGTTTTTCCATATTTCTAAATTTTTTTCTGCATGTAAGAAAAATGAGTTATACGTAGAAACATGACTTGTTTTTTATGATGCAGATTTATACTCGATTGTTTGTCTTCTTCAATCCTTAAAAATGAATGGATCCGACAATAGCACTCCTTCCCGACCACGGTCGATAACTCAGCCTTCACTTGCCTTCTCTTCCTTGCCCCCATTGAGTCCTTCTCCGTCGTCATCCCGTCGCAATTCAATACCATTGATGAACCCGTCTGCTTCTGTGGAGAGTAGAGACTCTTCCATTAGGGTTAAGAAGAAATCTTTATTGCCTCCTTTGTGTGTGAAGAGAAGAGCACCCAAAGACGACATTGAACCTTTCAAGAGACACTACAGGAGTCTTTCAGTGGATAGTTGTTTGAGTGACTTACTAAAACTGCCTCCTTCTCCGAATAACGTTTCCTCTTCAAGATCGGTTGATGGAGAACAAAATGCTTCCGAGCTTGAGTTTGATACCAGTGTTTATACTGATGATGAATTGAATAAGATAGCAAAGAGTACCAAACTTAAAGAGGTTGCATCGGATCCTAAGGAAGTCAGAAGGTAAGTAAATTTTTGTGACTAAATTATTATTTATGCTTCTTTTTTTCTTTTCTTTTTTTGTATTCCTTTTTTATTATTATCATGGTTTGTGACATTTATCCATATGTATGCTCTTTCAGAATCTTGAAAAATCAAGAGTCCGCGGCACGTTCAAAGCAGAAGAAGTTACAATATATGATTAACTTGGAACTCAAAATAAACTTTCTTGAGAACAAAAATGCTTCAATATTTGAAAAGATCAAGCTTTTGGAGGTGAAACATATGAAATTAGCAACCATGAGCTTATCATGTCTAAACAATATCTATAATAAGTTTGATGAATTTATATTGTTTTAATGTACATGCAGAATGATAAAACAATGAGGATGAATGAGAAGAAGGAAATCATGATTCGAATTGAATCATTGGAGCAACACGCCGAACTTCGTGATGGTACATCTCTTTATTTATCGACACTTTAGCAAGTCTTTTAGTTTGATTTTTATGCTGGTAATTGCATCTCACTTATTTTGCATTCACCATGATAGTATTTACGACGACAAGATCTTCTTTATGTGCAATTTCCATCATAAAAACGGTTAAATATATTGCATAAAAAGGAAACTTTTTTGAATAAGTTTTAGTAGATCCTTAACCGTAAAATACGGTTACTTTTTCTGCTATACCTGAAACTTAATGTGTAGGATGATGTATATTTTTTTTATTACAACGTAAAACAAAATAACGCATTATGAACAAAACTTTTTACTTGAATCTTAACCACAACACCTGTTCAAAAAACGTCTTCCTTTTTAACTGTAGAATATTTGTTTCTATTTTCTCTATTGTTGCAGCCTTGACCGAACATTTGCACGTAGAAATTGAAAGGCTAAAAGCTGTATTAATTTCGAACGAAAAAGGGAATGAAAAAAGTCCAAAATCTAGGGATGACAACATGTGAAGTATTGCAGAACCGTCGCGAATTCGACAAATCAAACATGCAAGTAATGGACCCAAACGTGTTCAATTGGTCGGAGGCAAACCCTGGTTTTAATGGACGAATCTAACGAAGTTGAGGTGACTTTAACAATTCAGTGGGATTAAGGATCAAAGTTATAGTCCACTTAAGTTTTTTCAGTGTATCTAATTTATTTTCATGGTCATTTGAGAGTAAAAACTAATAGTAACCGTGAGACTTCTCTCAGACGATATGACCTTTTTTATGTTTTGTTTTATCCCGTTCTTCCTTTTTTCAATAAAACTATGTGTTTTTGTACTAGCTCATACATGTTGGTTTGTTGTCCTTATATTTAGAGTTTTTACATCAGATTTTATTTAGAGCTTAGAGGAGTCAATCCTAAGTTATATTGTTTACATAAGTAATACGAAGCAGTTGAGTATAAATTTTTCGTGCCGAATTGTCCGCTTTTACATTTGCATTACAAGATATTAAACATAAAGAGAAGATTGTGAATTGTTCCTTGTAGCTTTGGAAATCCTCCAAATATGCTGAAAATGCTAATTCTTGATTGTCGGCACCAATTATACACTTCATCGCCGAGAGTAGAGCTTCAACTTCTATGGAGTGGAGATAGAGTTCTACGCAGATTGGCTACTCCTATGGTTGACGACTCTCCATTTGATGAGATGCAAAACCACCCTTATCCACAAAACTTATCGCTTCTTTTCCATGATCCATCCACAAAACAACAAAATCCAAAATAAATATTATTCTTAATTTTAGTTCTCTATAATGTTTTAAATAGTTTGTATTAATGTACTCTTAACTAATTTATCATCTAAATAATTTATGTTTCTTTTTTAACTTCTAATTAATCAGTTTTCATATTTGGTTGCAATGGAAAATTAAAATATAAAAGACTCCTAAGTTGTTAAAAACTACATCAAATCTCATAGAAAATAAATATCTAAGAGTAAGAAAAAGGAATCAAGAAGGAGCATTTTCGTCATACTAGAAAATGAAAAAGACACTGAACCTATGTCTTGCCCGATTTGGAGAGTACTATTCGGATCACATAATTGTCAAATACCGCTATCAATAACAGAAAAGTAGCCAATTTAATCTAAAATAGTTAATGAGATTTCAACAACTAATATTTAAATTGATTCATATTGGTATAATAGGAGTATATTCCAATAACAAATTATAAAAATTTAATGTACTATCTCTCTTTGAACATATTTCTAAATAGGGAAAACTAGGAAAAATGATATCTACCACTGTTTTGTACATATTTTATTTTTTTGGTAAAAATGTCAATTTGGACAAACATAAACCTATACTTTATTTTAAGTTGTTTTCAAAAAAAGAAAATCACAATAACATGTAGATATACAAGAATAGACATGTTATGAAGTGAACTTTTATTGGTTTTATTGAAAATGTTGATTTTCTTATAGATAAAATTTTGTGTAATTTTGTTAGAACATGTTTTCTAGAGTTCTATGAAAGTAAGAGTGTGTATTCTACATTTTTGTACACGTTTTAACAATTTTAGATTTGTTTTCTGTTCTTAATAATTCAGAAGTCCGAATATCAAATTTCTAAAATATTTGAAACTGGCATTATACGATTTGTTCTATGCTCCAAATTTCTAATTACTTCATAATATGCTATTGTTAGAATTGTAGGGGATGTATTATAATAATGATTTTGGAAATTTTTGCTTTTTTTTTGTAAAAATCACACGTTATGCAATTAGTGATTTTAAAATCTCATCTCAAATTTCATGTTATTGAAATTGAAATTTATGTAAAATCATTTCAAATCTCATGTTATTCAATCATGAATTTCTTAAAACCATAAGAAATTGACTGTTATTCAAACAACCAAATTTGTTTTAAAAAATATTGAAAAATGATTTGGTGAGCCTAAGCCCTAAGGATACCTTTTTAGTGTAAAAATAAGAACTAAACAATCACACCTCTAGAGGTGGTATTTGATTTTTTTTTGAAAAGAACTAAAAACATGTGGCTAACGAAACTAAACTATTGAACAATCTCCTCTCACTACAAGAAAACAGTCATTTTGCGAGGAACAATTACGAGGGAATTGCAGGTATTTTGCTACACCACGGACGAACGTTGCTAATCCCTCGCAAATATTGCGAGAGTCTGCTTCCTCGCAAATATTGCGAGAGTCTGAGTACTTTGCAATTAACGATATCAACCCTCGCAAACCACTCGCAATAATCTCGCAAATCTTTACCCTAAACCCTAAAATACATAGAAGTGATTTGGGATCTTTGATTTTTATTTATAAATGTAAATCTAAATGACTGTATAATCATA
>Ga0041059_1002428_pt1 | contig 13890 bp, 10 predicted proteins | sample AraColnosormetaG_FD_56232 | JGI IMG/M metagenome (GOLD analysis project Ga0041059, IMG submission 56232) | Arabidopsis roots microbial communities from North Carolina, USA - Col MF nosort | ecosystem: Host-associated > Plants > Roots > Unclassified | place: USA: North Carolina | collected...
TTTTTTTTTTTCCACTAATCAAAATAAAAGGTGCAAAGGAACGCTTTGGCTTAACTTATTTTTAAAGATGTGTATTCAGTTGGGAAGAATGATATTGTGTGATTGGCTATTATCATCGTAAGGCTTTTTGTGTGTGTGAAATTCCAATCATAATTGAAACAGAGCTTTTGAGTTTTATAACACAAGAGAAAAACAAACGACATATAATTCTTGAAGCTGTTTGGCCCCATCACATGATACAGCAATTTGGCGAGGACTCCAGCATCTCTGGGGATCTGTAGATAAAATAAACATGAAACATTGGTTCATTTTCAGGTAAGGGAGATCCAAACCCAATTGAGAAAATGAGATACAGAGGAGGAAAGAGGAACTCACATTTGGCCAAGACTTGCGAAATCAAACCCGGGATCAATCTCTTTAACTATATCACTCGGGGGTTGTCCACATTCCTGCATCTTTTGCATGATCTCCATTATCTTAGATGAATTGTTAGGTTCATTCTCGTACACTGCATTGAGTTCTTCTATTAGTTTGTACTGTTGTGAATATCGTTTGTAGTCTTCTTTGCTTAGACTGGCTTCATTCTCTTTTAGCCATTTCGGATATCTTGCGCCAAGCTCCTTCATTGGTTCGTGGAGAATATCCTTCGACAATAGCTGTTGCATCATCGTCTCGACTATTGATTCCAAGTCCTAGTATGCAAAAACAAGATGAGAGTCAACAGAGCGACAAATACCAAGTAGATAATGAGCTCTATATAACCTTAACATAGCATAAAGAACAAATTCTAATCAATCAGCGACCAGTTCTATGAACTCATAACCTTGAAGATACAATAGAAGAACTCACAGATCGGTTCCGCAATGAAACATCATCCAGCAGAATGTTCTACTAAAATCTACTTGTAGTACAGTAAAAGACAGCATAATATTTTCAACTGATGATCGAAAGACTAAACTTTCGAGTTTCAATTCAATTAAGTAGAGACAGATTCAGTTTCACGGTATATTACCTTAGATCCAGCAAGATCCTCGAATTGTTTGAGAAAATCCTCAACCATTCCATCATCATCAGAAGCAGGCAGCTGCTTAGAAGAAATGGATTCCAATCCTTTGACAGTTTCCCTAGTTTGTTCCCTAAGCTTATCAAGAGCTTCAGCAACATGATCCTCTTTGGAAACCTTTTGTTTTCCTCTCTTCTTGCTTCTCATATCTGGTAATCCCATTCCAAGACCTTGAACTCCACTCGGTAATAAAACCGTCTCTTCTTTCCTCTTCTTTTCCTCCTCCTCTTGAGCTTCCCTTTGATTTCTACAACAACACATCCCAAAAACGATTCAGAGCTAAAACACAGAAATCTCTAACTTGGGAATTGAAAGTCTCTAAACTCAAATCCAAAAAAGTTTGAGACTATGGAGGTAAACACATAGGAAAAAGGAGTAACCTTTGATGAGAAAGATTGAGATCTTTGAAATCATCCAATGCACCTGAGACAGACAAAACCACAGAAGATAAACCCCAAAATTCTCAGAGAATCAATAAAAACCCTAAAAGACAAAACCTTTAAACAAACATGATAAATGGGCAGGAACACAATTTAGATAGAATTCGAGAAAACGCCGATCAAATTGTAGAGAAGACTTACTATCGAGAAGCTCGTCCAAGTCATCGGTGTGACTGTTCGCCATTTTCCTTAGGCGGTTCTCTTCCTCTCTATATCTCTGTGTAAACAATTCGCAGATGGGACGACGAAGAATATCAGAGAGAGAGAGGAGAGAAAGATTTGACAGAAGAAGAAACCTCTTTTGGGTTTGCCTTGTTTCGACACAGACGGTGCGATTGATTTATATGATGACGCTTCTTTTAGTTGCGGTGAAGCCAAAGTACACGATCCAACGGCTGAGATCACTTTATTTTTAGCCAAAGTACTCGACCCAACGGCTGAGATCACTTTGTTTTTATTTTATTTATTTTTCCAAAAGGAAAAAAAAAGATTTTTCAAAAAAAATTGATCAAATTTTGCAACAGAAACAGAAGAGAAGAACAAGCTAACCAAACTATAAATCAGAATTCTGATGCAGCATTAAGGTGGTATCAGCGGCGTTCAAGGGGAAATCATCAGTGAACAGTCGAAGGATGATGTATAAAGAAGCCATATGGGAGGAGCTTCAGAATGTGGTTCATGCCCTTGCTCAGATGAAAACAGAACAAAGCTTACACAAGTGTGACTAAAGCGATTCGAATCTTTATTTGGTCGAAACTTCAATGCCAACAATGTGTTACTTCAATCTTGCTTCCAATTATTCTGGAGTAACTGAAGAAAATGTCAGCTAAGAAGATGTTTCTGCCTTCATTGACTCTGTCTTCAGACAGGTAACACTTCTATTATCTTGTACACATTTCATCTATTTTTGGTCTTCAGGTGGTCTAGAAACCAAGACATGCCTGCCTTTGTATGTGCGTTTGACAAAACATATGACTTGTACTCTTTGTTCTTAATAATATCACAGATAGAGATAACTCTTATTTTTATTCCTTACTCTAATCTGACACAAGTTAGGTTAATACGAAAAGTATTTGTTTACTGTAGATAATCTATTAAACACAAAGGTTAGTCATTTTACTCTTCAAGTTCAAGTAAATCCAGATCAGAGTTTTGTAGCGTCTCTTAAACCTCAAACTATCTCAAAAGTCAACTCTTTGTGTTGATCATATGATCAAACCATATCTTTAGGGTTAAGCTATAAACACAGGTACATAACCTATCTATATATATATATCTCCATATACTTTAAGAACCTCAAAGAGAAGAAAGAAGTCACAGGGATCTGTTAGAACCAAGAACCTCACGGTGAAAATGAAGTTGTTTGATGCTCATTGTCACCTCCAAGACAAGAGGGTCATCGACAAAGCCTCGCAGCTCATATCTGCTGCTTTAGCTGTCGGTGTTACCAATTTCGCAGTCAATGGAACCTCCGAGGTTTGTTCCCAAATTTTCATGATCGCTTGGTCACTGTCATCTATATTACACAAACGTATACATATTTTTAAGAGGTTTTGTTAATGGAGCCAGAAAGATTGGAACTTGGTGAAAGAGATGGGAGAGACGTATCCTTCTGTTGTTCCTTGCTTTGGACTCCATCCTTGGTATATATGGGTTTTATGTACAGACGATCCTTTTTGCAATTGATGCACAAAAGTTTCAGATCAAAGTTTCTTCTTTTTCTTTTCTCTGTTTTGGTTTGCAGGTTTATTGCTGATAGAAGCCCTCATTGGTTTAAAACATTGAAGAAGTTCTTTGAGACCACTCCTACTGCTGCTGTTGGAGAAGTTTGTGTCTTTATCACTTATTCATCTAAACTAAAATCTTTGTCTTCAATTTCTTTTTGAATTCTGAAATGTTTGCTTTGTTGGTTCAAGATTTAGTGTAAACTGCAAAATGATATGTTGTAATGAAACCCCTTTTGGCTGAGATCTCATTAGATTAACATCTTCATAAAATTTAATGTGTGTTTTGCAGATTGGTTTAGACAAAGGTCCCTTAGCAGGAGGAATTGATTACTCAGACCAGCTAGTCGTGTTTCGCCCACAGCTTGAACTTGCAAAAGAACTGAACAAACCAGTAGCAGTTCATTGCATCGATGCATTTGATGATCTCCTAGAGATAATGAGGTATGTATATCTACATGTTGCATTTACAAAGATATAGCACTAAGTTTCTCAAAATAAATACACGCAGATCCATAGGGCCTTTTCCTGCTGGGGTGATTCTTCATTCATTCAATGGTTCAGCTGAAGTTGTTCCTAAACTCGCTGAGCTTGGTGCATACTTCTCTTTTTCTGGCTGGTTCACTTACATTGATGAGAAAATTGCCAAGAAGACTTTGAAATCGGTTTGCTTTTTTCCTCTGTAATTATACAAACTTCTGGAAAACGAATGTATTGAATTCTTTTTACCTGGTCTGGTAAAGATTCCTTCCGATAGGCTCTTATTGGAGACGGATTCACCTGACGGGTTACCAAAATCAGATGAGAGTTCTTCGGATCCAAAACCAACTCTCAATGAGCCTGCAAACATTCTTGCTGTATGTTCTTATCATCATCTGACTTTTTGCTTATTTCAGCTCATTACTTGTCTAATCTTTTCCGTGATGAATAGGTACTAGATTATGTTGCGAACCTGTCAAACATGAAGAAGGAAGAGCTTGCGGAGTTAAGTTATGTGAATTCTGTGAGGTTGTTTTCTTATCCAGGTTCCAAATTGCTTACAGACCAGTAAAAATGGTGTCTCTCAACAGAATTGTACCATCATCTCTGATCAAAGAGACAAAAGAACAATCATCTTCTGTTTCTGCTGTTGTGTGTTAATACTTGCAAAAGAAAAACTCATTCAATACCAAAATTATGTTGTTTCTGTTGCTTACTTGGTAGAAGTTGTAACTATGTATCAGATACATTGTATCTTCTTCTTATTGTCTTGTGTAAACCCAGTTATGATGTTTGATTTTTACATTTTTTCTTATAAATCCCATTACATCATATAACAGTAGCCCCTTACAAAAGTTTTGCATACTTGTGTAATTTACATTAAAAAAAACACAGATTACCAGAAGAACAGAACTAAACACTAACACTCTACAATCTTCTTCTTCATTCTTGAGAAATCATAAGTCTCTATTCACCTTCTTCTTCTTTCTTCTTCGAGAGAGAAACGAAGACCAACAGAAAGCAAAGTCAACAATCTTTCTCATCTATTTCTCTTTGGGAGAAGAGAAGCAAAGATTAGAAATCTCCATCGCATTATATATATTATTTGTTGTATTCTCCATTCATAGGCAAAGAGAGAGATGTCTTCATCATAGCTAAGCTTTTGGTTGCCTTAGAGATAGACTCGAGACCTTTCTCTCGTTCCAAGCCAGCAATGATGCTCTCTGTTGCTCTCTGCGGAAGATACAGCCAGTCCTCTCAATAGATTACACAATGACCGGTGGATCGATTGATGTAAGTAAAAAAAAAACCTTTGAAGTTTTCTGGTAATGTTTCGAATTCTTGATTTCTTTTGCTTTCTGTAGGCAAAGCCAAATCATGATTCTATCGCGTTGCTCCTTGTCAGTACTCAACGAGAATTGAGTGAGATGTTGTAAGTATTAAAAACAACTTTGATAGAAAAATTGATTTGATTAATGTGTTAAATGAAATTCAAATTAGTAATAAAATTTTCACATTGGTAAAATTTTGATTTAGATAGCTTCATAAAATTTAAAATTTGGCCTTAATTATCTAGTGGTGCAAAAGTTAGCCACTTCAAAATTTGGCCTTACTGATGTTAGAATTCTTCAAGTTGCTAGCATAGTGGCATCTGCTATCAACTAAACCGGAGGTTGTTTGGTTTATGTTGTTGTGGCCGAACATTGAATTTGTCATTTCGTTATTTTATTTTTTATAATCTTTTATTTCCTTTTCGTTAATTAAAAAAATTAGTAATAGTAGAATATGATTTATTAATAATTTACCCAGTCATCTTGTATTATTCAGTCAAAAGGTTTTTAGTCCTGTATTTTTTTATAAATATATTTTATTGAATAAGATTTATTTATAATTTACCCAGTCATATCGCTAAAGGAAGCGTTTCGATATTTTACATTTTCTTTGAGAAATCCCACAATATCATAACAATAATTCCTAAATCTCAGCAAGAACCACACTCTTTCTTCTAACGTCTCTTTTTATCTCTTTTTTTTCCTTTTAACTTTTGATTTAATCTTCAGTATTGAGGAATGCTTTTTGTCTTCTTGTTCTCTGGTTGCAGAACCCCGTCAAACACAAGCTTCTGTTCCTTGGACAACAAGTTACAACCACAAACTAGTGTTCGCAAACATATACAATCTATTCATTCAGTAGAAAGGCTAGTACAAAATGTCAAATAGATATTCGAAGAACCCATCGAACCAGTAAAACTCTTAATCTCTTCCATTTCGTGTTAATTTTCTGTGAAATATGTATTAAACCTAATGTTAATCGTTTGTAGAAATTCAAAGTCACAAGATCTTGACCTCTATGTGAAAGGCGTTCATTTTCATCTTAACAAAGTAAGCTTTTGAATCCGATTTCGCTGAGATTTATCTCTTTTTGTGGTTTCTTCTGATTTCGAGGGTTTCGATATTTGGTGTTGGTGTTTGGTTAGGAGACTTTAGCTAAGAGATCGGCGAAAGTGACGACATTACTCGAGAGTAACAAGCTCCATGAACTGCGTTGGATCATCAGAGACATGGACATCAACCCAAGTATCTTCCACCTCGTGACTAGATTCTGTTATGGATACAAAATCGAATTATCAGCTGACAATATCGTCTCTGTGTTATGCATTGCTTATTACCTAGAGATGAGCGATGATCATAGCTCTAACAACTTGTTGAACAAGGCAGTTACGTTCTTGGAACAACGAGTTCTTATGAGCTGGAGTGAGACCGTGAAAGCTCTTTGTATCTGCAGCGATAAGATTTTGGACAAACTAGCTAATGTTGGACTCATCGAAGTTTTCTTAGATTCTCTTATCGAAAAGGCTCTCAACGATACTAGGTTGCTCCAAGATTTGATTACATTACCACTTCGGTTATATGAACCATTGATTCTAGAAGTGAGTAAGCACAATGTCTCGTTAGAAAACCTTGTGGCCTCTGTCTGCAATTACGCGAATAGATGGGTTTTCGAGAAAGATTCGGGAGACGGAAGCGTTTCAAGAAACAAGAGAGAAGGAATTGAAGCTGTTGAGAGGCTTTTGCCTCACCAAAGAGGAACAATCTCGTCTGGATTTCTGTTCAAATCGCTGAAAGAATCGATTTTTCTTGGTGCTTGCTCTGATTGCCGAAAAGGGTTTGAAGTTAGGATAAGTAACCAGCTTGACATGGCTAGAGCAAAAGATCTCCAGATTCTGTCACCAACAGAAGATGGATCTTATGACATCGAGCTCTTGAAAACCATTCTCAAGAGCTTCTATAGTAACGATAGTGTCCCGGATCTTTCGCGGTTTGTGAGTGTAGCGAGAATGTTGGAAGAGTTTCTGTTGGAGGCTGCTGCGAGTGATGCTGGTTTAAGGGTAGGAACATTCAAGGAACTAGCAGAAATTGCAGTTGCTGCGTCTTGTGATGTGCTGAGTTACTCTGATGGAATATACAGAGCGATTGATGTTTACTTGGAGAGGCATAGAGACTTGATTGAATCGGAGAAGATGGAAGCTTGTAGGTTTCTTCATTGTAAGAAACTTTCACCCGAGGCTTGTGAACATGCTTCAAAGAACGAGAAGCTTCCATTGAGGATTGTTATGCAAGTTTTGTTTGTTTCTCAGATGCAGATTCGGGATAAGGTGGCTAGAGAAATGAAAGGTGTAGTGGAGAGAACAGAAAATCAAGTAGATGAAGTGGAGAGTATGAGTAAGAAGTTGTTAAAGCTCGAGATAGAACCTGATTACATGAAGAAAAGAAAGATTGAGAATCTTGAATGTGTTGTTCATTGCGAGAAGAAGAAGACAAGTGTGTGGAGAGAAGTAAAGAGGAAGTTTGGTTGTATGACTTCTTCTACCATGGATGCTTGCAGTTGTCATATCAAGAAGAGGAAGACTTATCATAGCTACAAATAACAAAGGATCACTCTTTTGTTTTGTTAGAATTTGCTTTTTGTTCAATTTAAATTCCTCTGTTCTGTTCTGTTTTTGCTCTGTTTTGTTGAACCCTTCGTTAAAATACTCTGTTTTTCGCGGAGGTACCTCTCCTAATGAACCTCATTCGGAAATGTAAAACATAAAATTTGGAAAACAAACAAATATCAAATTTCAAACGCTCTTCACATAAAATCCGAGAAATACACCAAATCTCACAGAGATCAAATCTGTTTCAACTCAAGATCAATTATCACAAATCAAACACGAGAATAACTTCTGAACAAAAGACTTAGGAGTCGAGTGACGAGTAGATCCTTTAGAAAGATCAACGATCTCATGCTCATCACGGCCTTCTTCTTTAGCCTTCTTGGACTCACCATGGAATCTAGTGAAAGCTTCTTCTACGTACCTAGCCGCATCCAAAACCTTCATTTTATCTGCGAGCTTAAACGGGTAAATGTCTTTGATATGATCTCCTTTTAGTACAGCCGCTGCTTGAATCAGTTCGATTTGAAAATCAGTGAGATCTTCGTCTTCTTCTTGTGTTCCAATGTCTATGTCTCTTGCCCTAGGAAGTTCCGGTAATGTGACTGTGTAATAATCCAAAAACTCATTAAACATATATTGCGTTTAATATGGACTATATAACCAACTATATATTTTACCGGGGCAGTCCGTCCTTGGGCTGGTCCGGTTGATGACAGCATCGAGTGTTCCAGCCCATTCGTCACGCTTTGTAAGAAAGCTCTTGAGGTTGAATATTTTCTTCAGTGTTGCCGGAATTGATGAATGTTCGAACTGCGACGTTGGCTCTGGTCCATTTGGCTCGTGTAACACTAAAAAATAATGTCATCACCAGTAAATTATTATAACCGGTTTTGACCAACATGACAATACCACACTAAAGTCTAAACTAACACAACTCGGTTCCAATTCAAAACATACGTACCCGTTCCAGGTTCGATCCAAGGCGAGATTAGCAAAGCAGGAACCCTAACACCAAGCCGGTCAAACTTAAAGTTATAGGGCTCAGGTCCAACTAGACCATCAGGATTTGGGACACCAATGACTGGAGTAGGGACGTGGTCATAATAACCACCATGTTCATCATAAACAACAACGAAGAGAATCTCGTTCCACTGAGGACTAGCTCTTAAGGCTTCGTAGATTTCTTTGACTAGATTTTGGCCTTCAACGACGTCGTTTTTGGGATGGTCATCATTAGCTGGAGCCGACAAAATCTTGAAGTACCTTGGTTCTATAACCACATAGTTTGGAAGCTTCCCTTCTTTGCAATGCCTCTTGAAGCTTAAGTGGTATTGATGGAAGTTGTCCACGTACTTCAGTTTCCTCATGTTCCTAATTTAAATATGAGTCTTAGCGATTAAGTTATTACATTTTACACTAATCACTTTTAATGAGTATTAAAAAAGTATTAACTAAACGTAAATTTTTTCCGTGGACAGTTGGACACATGCAAAAACCTAATCGAATCTCTCTCTGTCATCCGAAAGGTTAAAAATCAAATATCAAGATTAGTAATCCCGTTAATAAACCAAAATATTTCTAGAAATCATTTTCTTCTTCTTTTTTCTTATAATTCAAAAATATTCCAAGCAACTACTCCACTTTCTTATAAACAACAAATAGAAAGATTTCAGGCATGTGGCAAATACCTAGGACATGCTCATTACAGGAAGCTTTTTCAACAATAAAATAAAATAAAACTCAATCATGGAGAATTTAAATTCATTTTCTTTATGTTTCAATTAAGTAGACATTGCAATCCAGGTGTCATCACCTTCTTTTTTTTTAAGATGTCACTACAATTCATCGGTTCATCATTATCTACCATATGTTTTTTCTTAAAACATATATTCGTATTCGATTTTTTCCTACACTAAAATCATAATTCGTAACTTTGAATTTTACTTTTCTAATTATATGAAATTTAAAACAAAAAGAAATACCAATTATTACCTGTAAAAGAGGCAATTAGGAAAGGATTGGTAATAAATTCCAAATGTGAAACCGCTCTCTTCAAGTGATTCGAACACTGTCCTCTGAGGAAAGCCACGAACAAGCGTGTTAGTGTCATTACTAAACGCACCGTTTGATGTCGCCGCGTGGACGTAGAGTCGGTTAGGCTGCGTGGACGAGGGCAACGACGAGAACCACCGATCGCAGACAGCGAATTCTTGAACTAGTTCCTTGAATACCGGAAGTTTCTCCGGCGGAAAACCTTGCATCACTACTTTCTCCGACATCCCTTTTGTTATCGCCTCTGCGTTTTGTACGAACCCGTTCATCTTCGGATCCGGGTACGGACTCTCGTCGCTGAATGGTTTTCCAAACACTTGTTCGTAGATCGCCTGAAATTCAATGATCGTCGATAAACCACTCTATCAATTTCCCGGTTTAGATCCCGAACCGAATTATTTAAGAAGATATTTATGGTTCAGTAGACCGGTTAAGAAGTGTATATTTCTATACAAAATTAACGATGATTTGGAACTAAACCGGAGTTGTACCTGAAAAGAGTGACCGGGATCAGGATCAATGTTCTGAGATTCTTTGCCGAAGAAGATTTGAGCAGAGTTCGGGTCAGATGTAGAAAGTGGGTTGGATCTTGGTTCGGATTCGGATACTCCATCGATTTCTGGGTTAAGCTCCTTGAACCAACCTAACATGTGATCGAACGACCTGTTCTCCTGAACCAAAACGACGATGGTTTTGATCGGAGAAGCCGATGAGCCACCACCAGAGCTCGTTTCCTCCACCATACTTCTTTTACTTTTTTAGAACAGAAATTTTGACTTGTGTAGTTGTTTTCCCTCTCTGTCTATCTCTCATAATTAGCTGTGTCCGTCTAAATGGTAGCCTTATTATATACTGGTAACTAAACGATGTGTATTTAATTTATTTTATATGATTAGTAAATCACATAAATGGTATAGTCTTAAACTTTTACATGTATATGATTGTTTGCAAAACTCTTGGGCCCGGGAGTGTATTCAATCTTCTATTTTGAATGATTTAAGTTATTTTAAATTTTTATATAATTTTGAAGAATTTGGGTGAATTTAAGGAAGTTGTTATGATTTATTATAAAATTTTCTCAAAATTTACCTAAAATCATGAGACTTAAAATTCTGTATTTTTTAATTAAGGAAATTCACTAAAATTCATTTAAGTCTCTTAAAATTATTAAATCTAATTTTTAAAATATTTTTAATAAAAAAAAATTAATGTAGATTTTAAAATCACAAATTTAATAACATTAGATTTCATAAAACTTTTAAAAATCTATAATTAATAACATTAGATCTATTATTTTAACACAAAAACACTTAAATATTTGATTGAATACACCTTGTTTCATTTTTTGTTGTCACCTTAAAAACTCTGCCTCAAGATTAAAAAACTATTTTTCTATATACTATCAATCATATACATTCGAATCAACTCAGTGATCTTTGCATATAAATAAAACATAGACGGTGAATTTTGGATATCGTCACATTTGTTTACTCTCACGTTCGGTGAGGTGGCAGAAGAAATTACTCATCTTTTATTTAGTGCATATGAAAAACGTTCTCCAAAATGAAAGTTTATATAGATACAAGTGCTTCTCATAACTATTTCTACGGTTCTACCATTAGTCCATTATTATAAGAAAATTAATAAGGTTATTGGCGATATACATTGAATATTATTACTTATTAATCTCTCTATCTATGAAAATAACAATGGAGTAGATTGAATTAGGTGTTGACCAATTATTATTGCTAAAACCATAGTCTATAGCACGTCTCCGCATGAGTCGTTTTAAATAGAGTTTTTCCTCAGGGAAAAAACTAACCATACATTCGTTGATTACTGTGTACTAACTAATGTTTAAATAGCGTAACTAATAATATGTGGTATTATGACAGAATGTTGCATACATACGGTGTTAGTTAGTACAGTATTTCTTATAATCATTACAATTAAAATTTGGGACCCAGTAGCTAGATTGGTTGCCTTTAGTGACTTTAATTAGTTTTTAGTCTTTTGGTATAATCTACTCACCAATCGAATAATTAAAGTAGATCTCATCTAAGATATAATTGCTTTTATACACAAGAAGATTAAATATACAACTTTTACAACAACAACAAAAAAAGACGATTAAATATACAAATAATCGTGTAAGTTCTTCTACGACAAAAATAATTTCCACATACACAGACAAATTACTACAAGTTGTTCGAATGTGATTGTGCTAGTATGACATGATCATCATCATCATCATACACGCAAAAAACGATGTCGTCCTTATCATATCCTCTTTCACTTGCTTTCTAGACTCCTCTAGAAACTTCTCAAACGCATTTGTAATGTAATAGGAAGCATCTGCAACACAAGTTTCTTAACGTAATATGGACTCTAGGAGGGGTGACAACTGCACTTTCTTCTCAACCTGAATCGTGACAGGGTTGTGATGCTACAATGAATCAGAGACTTAGAATTGATCAAAAGTCTTATGGGAGTTATGCTTGAAAATTCAAATTCAATAATTGTACATGATGAGTCGGGGTAAGAACGATAGTGGAAAGGAACACACGAAATCTTTAAATGTTTATTTCAGTCATGGTATGAAAAATTTGAATCTAATCGCATATAATTACATATGTAAATAATATCTCTCATTATTAGTTCATTTTAGTCAATTTAATATAGCTGTTGACAAGAAAAAATGAAAAACAAATAACTAGTTAGAGTAGATCTCATCTAACATATAATTTTTATACAAGAATATCAAATGTGCAAATAATTGTGGAAGTTCTTATACAACGAAATTAAATATGCAAGAGACTAGTAAGGTTTTCTTTTTTTTTGTCTTAAATAAATTCCACCCACACACAAGAGAAGTGACTACAAATTATTATTATAACATTTATTCTCTTAGTCTCTTTCAATCATGGCGAATAAAGCAAGAGAATAACTTATTGAAAAAAGACGTTTGCGTTTTTGGTTGAGCAGCAGCATTTGATGCTTCTGAATGTGATTGTGGTGGTATCACAACATGATCATCATCATCATCAACGCAATAAACGATGTCGTTCTCATCACATCCTCTATCTCTTGCCTTTCTTGACTCTTCCAGAAACTTCTCAAACGCATTTGTAACGTATTTGGATGCATCTGCAACGCAAGTTTCTTTACATAGCTTGTGGATTAATTCTTCGTTTTTGTAGTCTCCTTTTAATCCCGCAGCCATTATAACGAGATCTTCTTGAAATTCGCTTAATTGTGCATTTTCTTTTGCCATTGTCCCTCTTAGTTTAATCGGAGTTGATAATGTTTCTATTTAAAGAAAAAAAACTGAAGTTTTAGTCGATATTATCCTACCTAAATTGATAGAGAAGATGAAAGAAAAAAATGTAATTACCAGGGCAATCTTGTCTTGGTGAGTCTCTCGTAATAACAGATTCAAAAGTGCCAGCCCATGAATCTCTCTTTGACAAGAAATCTTTGAGTTTGAAAATTGTCTTGACCGTTGCGGGAATTGACGAATGCTCATATTGTGACCTTGGGTACGGCCCATTTGGCCCATGAATAACTACACATTTTACCAAAATTGTCATTTACTTTGATTTAAACATTAATATCTTGATTAGAAAATATAAGACCACTAAATTTGATTAATGCCTATGACTAGTAATTATGTTCACCTGTGCCAGGCTCAATCCAAGGAGAGATGAAGAAAGTCGGAACCCTAACACCGAGCCGGTTAAACTCAAAATTATATGGTGGAGGTCCCAAGATACCATCCGGATTAGGAACTCCGTCGACTGGAGTAGGTACATGGTCGTAAAATCCACCATGCTCGTCGTACGTTATGATAAATAAAATCTCATTCCATTGAGGACTCGATCTCAATGCCTCGTAGACCTCTTTCACGAGCTTTTGACCCTCGGAGACATCGTGAGAAGGGTGATCGTCATTGGCTGGAGTTGACAATAGATCAAACCAACGTTGTTCGACCACGACGTAGTTGGGTAGCTTTCCTTCTTTGCAATCTTTCTTGAATTGTATTCCGTATTGGTGGAAATGTGTCAAATATTTCAGCTTTCTCAAATTCCTAAAAAGTAAACTATTAATACAATTATATATATATATATATATATATATTTTGTATGATTATCCTTTTTACTATAAGATTTACTTTGTTTATATATACGACTATCT
>Ga0041059_1002429_pt1 | contig 13887 bp, 14 predicted proteins | sample AraColnosormetaG_FD_56232 | JGI IMG/M metagenome (GOLD analysis project Ga0041059, IMG submission 56232) | Arabidopsis roots microbial communities from North Carolina, USA - Col MF nosort | ecosystem: Host-associated > Plants > Roots > Unclassified | place: USA: North Carolina | collected...
CATCATTTAGCTTAGTGATCACTCATTGTTTCATATCATTTTGCATCACATTTAGCTTATTTTGCACACTTAGGCATTTAGGATCATCTTGCATACATATTACATGTTTTGGTGTGTTTTCAGGTGCAGAAGGAGCTTACAAGGAATCTACTCGACCCTCTACTCTATCAAACCAGGAGGGAAGCAACAGAGCAATCTACTCGACCAGTTACTTGATCCAGGCAACTACAGAGGAGGCAACAGACTCTACTCGACCCCCTACTCGACCAGTTACTCGATCAAGGGCAACCTACTCTACAAGACTTGTTGATCGTTCAAAGCGTCTTCTGATCCTTCTCATTCCCCACTCAACCATACATCTGAGCATAAGAATAGGAGAGGAAGAAGCAACTACTCGACCAATTGATCACTCGGAGCATGGAGGCAAAGGCGCAAACTTTGCAGCACCCTCTTTACTCGATCCCCAAGATCCAGCATTCATCAAAACCGCCTCAAGTCTCTTGTCTTCTAGTGAATCTAGGGTTTTCGAGATTATAGTATAAGTAGGTTCTTTGGAGTTTGTCCAAAGGACCAATCTTTTATTCTGTAGTTTTTCTTTGTGTTTTAGAATCTTGAAACATTAATTACTCTTAATTTATTTCGTTTTTGCATTTAGTTCCTTGAGCAAAGTTGTTTATCTTGTTTAGATCTACATTTTGATATGATTTTAGTAATTTCTGGGTTTGTGTTCTTCATTATGTTGCTTGAGTAGTGATTAGGGTTCTTTAGGATGGATTAGATTAGGGTAATCTCTAGGTTAGTCAGGTGGTTAAGATTAGGTTAGATCCCTTCTGGATTCGTTGGCCCCTATGCGATTTTGACTGGGTAATGTTGGAATTCGACCCTAGGTATTCCAGCGTCCAAAAGACGTTCAAATGGATGCCTGATCTACGAATAACAAGAGATTTATAGATTCTAGCCCAAGAGATTGGATGTTTAGACTGCTTATTGACTTTGGTAGATTGTTGTTTAAAGTCTGCCTTGCTATGTTTCATCAACGAGAGTTGAGATTAGGAAGTGGTAAGTTTATGAGGATCTCTGTCACGAGAGTGAATTGATCTGATTTTGAATCTATCATCTAGGGTATTTGCCTTTCGCATGTTAGCCACCTGATGAACCCTAGAGTTGCCCTTATCAATGGATCCATCCTTAGGACTTCTATTCTTCTTAGATTTATTTGTATTCATCCGTTTGTTGCACTTTTATTCACATGTTATTTGTGTCATCTTGTTGAGTTACCTTTATTGCATTTCAGTACTTAAAGTTCTCATTTTTGTTGTTTGAATCTTGATTTAGGATTGTTACTAGAAACCCACCATCATTATAATCTGGCTTATCTTATTTGTTTCTGTATACATCTTGATTGCTAACAATAACAGTGGACTAGATTGACACCCTCTATAGTTGCATCGACATGTTAGTGTTTATTGGGAATTGAAGTGAACCACAGTTCAACATATAACTAGGTGTAAAAACCTAGTTATCAATTTGGCGCCGTAGCCAATTCATTGTTGCATTGTTACATTCAAGATTTCAGAAAAAGTTAAGATCAAGTTCTTTTACATTACTCAAGTTACTTACTCATCTTTTCATCTACTTGTTTTTGTGGTACATGTACTAATCTTTGTGCATGCAAACTCGTTTCAAAGGTTCTGCACACCTACTACCTTTCAAAGACAGAATTGACAGAATCGCTCATGAGTTACAAGAAACCAAAGCAAAGGGAGCATGTGATCATCAAAGACCAGCTTCTATGGATCAACAGAACAGACCAGTTGATATACAAGACCCAACTAATGTTGAACAAAGAAACATTGGTGCTGGTGATCCCCGAAGAAATCATCACCAAAGACAAGGGATAGTGCCACCACCAGTTCAGAACAACAACTTTGAAATCAAGAGTGGTCTCATCTCCATGATCCAAGGAAACAAATTTCATGGTTTGCCTATGGAAGATCCCCTGGACCATCTTGATAGCTTTGATAGGCTCTATAGCCTCACCAAGATCAATGGTGTCACTGAAGATGGGTTTAAGCTCAGACTATTTTCCTTCTCTTTGCGAGATAAGGCACACCACTGGGAAAAGACTATGCCCCAAGACTCCATCAACTCATGGGATGATTGTAAGAAAGATTTTCTTGCCAAGGTTTTCTCTAATGCTCGCACAACTAGATTGAGGAACGAGATCTCATGCTTCACCCAGAAAAACAATGAAACTTTCTGTGAAGCTTGGGAGCGGTTTAAAAGCTACATAACTCAGTGCCCCCATCACGGTTTTAAGAAAGCTTCATTATTGAGCACACTGTACAGATGAGCTTTACCAAAGATGAGAATGCTACTCGACACTGCCTCAAATGGAAACTTCCTGAACAAGGATGTGGCAGAAGGATGGCAGTTAGTCAAAATTCTAGCACAATCTGATGGGTGCTACAATGAAGACTATGATCGCTCAGTGAGAGGAACTGGAGAAACTGAAGATAGACAGAGGAAGGATATCACGACCCTGAATGAAAAGCTAGATAAACTGTTGCTGGCTCAAGAGAAGCATATTCACTATATTACTCATGAAGAGCATTTCCAAATGCAAGAAGGGGGGAATGAATAATGATCAAACTGAAGAGCTCTGCTATATCCAGAACCAAGGAGGATTCAACAAGGGCTACAACAACATACAAGCCTAACCCGAACCTCTCCTACAGAAGCACTAATGTCGCTAACCCCCAAGATCAAGTGTATCCACCACAATAGAATCAGTGTAAGCCATTTGTTCAGTATAACCAAGGTTATGTCTCTAAACAGCAGTTTAATGGAGGATACCAACAATAGAATCCACCACCAAGGTTCATTCAACAACCACAACAAACCCCAGCATCACAAGATACTAACACAAAACAGTTGCTTCAACAAATTATTCAGAGTCAAACTACTGGAGCTCTAGTTCTGGAAAAACGATTGGCTGAAATTAATAGTGAAGTTGATTGTTCCTACAATGAGCTAAGAAACAAATATGAGGACCTAACATCCAAAATGATATACATGAAAAGCCAAGCTACTTCCAATACCTCCTCCAAGTATACATGGCTGGCCACATCCAGGAAAAGCCATTAAAAATTCCAAAGAATATGTACACGCAGTTACACTTCGCAGCGGCCAGAAACTACTTAACAACCAAACCACAAAAAAGATCACTGAGGTCAGTGAAGTTCAAGAAGGGTAAGATAATCATCAAAACAAAGTTCAAATTGATGAACCAACTAAACTTGATCAGCCTTCAGCCTCACTCAGCCCTCTACTCGATCCATCAAAGCCAACTTTTGAGAAAAGAAAAGCTGCGGTTGCTGAAAAGAATAAAGAATTTGCTCTGCCACCCTACAAACCAACTATGCGTTTCCGTGGAAGATTCAAAAAGGAAATAATAGAAAAATACAAAACCCTTTTTGATAAACAGCAAAAGGAGATTGAACTAAGAATGCCGTTAATGGATGCTTTCATGCTCATTCCACATTCCCACAAGTACCTGATTATGGAAAGAATCAAGGAAGTACAAGGGATGATGGTAATAGGCCATGAATGCAGTGCTATCATCCAAAAAAGTATAATACCAAGGAAGTTGGGAGATCCTGGATGCATCACCCTACCTTTCTCAGTAGGACCATTATCTTTCAATAAATACCTATGTGATTTGGGTGCCTCAATTAGTCTTATGCCCCTATCTGTAACTAGAAGACTGGGTTTCAGTAAATACAAGCCCAGCAGCATCCAACTGATATTAAATGATAGATCAGTCAGAATTTCCCATGAAGTCCTGGAAGACCTACATGTCAAAGTCGGATCAATTGAAATCCCACAGATTTCGTAATACTGGAGATGGATGAGGAGACAAAAGACTCATTAATCCTAGGAAGACCGTTCCTAGCGACGGCAGGGACAATTATCGATGTCAAGAAGAGAAAGATCGACCTAAACTTAGGGAAGTATACCCAATCTACGTAGATGAAGATGACATTCGACATAAACAAAGGTATATATGAAGAAACCAACAATTAATGGACAAGTCTTTTGGATCGAAGAGATGATATATTGGCTGACGAATTACTAGAAGAGCTTACAGTGCGAGATCACTTAGCAAGTGCCTTAACCAAAGATGTAGAAGAAGGGTACCTTCACTTAGAAACTCAGGGGTACAAAGAATATCTAGACGCCCGCAAGCCAATGGAAGAACCAGAAGAGTTTGAGGAATTGATTATTCCCTCAGAAGAAGTAGTATCGGGATGCACCATTAGCCCAATTACTGAAAAAACAAACTCTACCGAGACACTCAACCATGTTGGAGAGAATGCAAGTTCAGATGACTGGTCAGAACTCAAGGCTCCAAAGGTTGACCTTAAGCCTTTTCCAAAAGGTCTGAGGTACGCGTTCCTTGATCCAAACGATACATATCCCGTCATTATTAATAATGGATTAAGTGATGAACAAGTGCATCAGTTCTTAAATGAACTTAGAAAGTATAGGAGGGCAATTGGGTATCCATTAGCTGATATTAAAGGAATTCACCTAGTTTATGCACTCATAGGATCCATCTCGAAAATGAATCATATACTAGTGTTGAACCACAGAGGAGATTTTATCTGGATTTAAAAGATGTGGTTAAAAAAGAAATTCTTAAATTACTTGATGCTGATATCATCTACCCAATCTCCGATAGTACTTAGGTCTCTCCTTTGCACTGTTTACCTAAGAAAGGAGGTATGACTGTAGTTAAAAATGATTTAGATGAACTCATTCCCACTAGAACTATAACCGGACACAGAATGTGCATTGATTATAGAAAACTAAATGCTGCAACTATAAAGGATCATTTTCCTTTACCATTCATTGATCAAATGTTAGAAAGGCTAGCTAATCATGTTTATTACTGTTTTCTTGATGGCTATAATGGTTTCTTTCAAATTGCAATTCACCCTAATGATCAAGAAAAAACCACTTTCACCTGCCCCTATGGAATTTTTGCCTATAAGAGATAGACATTGGATGCTCCTGGAACTTTCCAGAGAAGCATGACTTCAATATTCTCGGATTTTATCGAAGAGATAATGGAGGTATTCATGGACGATTTCTCAGTCTATGGATCCTCTTTCTACTCATGTTTGTTAAATTTGTACAGGGTTCTAGAAAGGTGTGAGGAAACCAATTTGGTACTCAACTGGGAGAAGTGTCACTTCATGGTTCAGGAAGAAATTGTGCTGGGGCACAAGATCTCTGGTAAAGGAATTGAGGTTGATAAAGCAAAAATCGATGTCATGATTCAGCTGCAACCCCCTAAGATAGTTAAGGATATCAGAAGCTTCCTAGGCCACGAAGGGTTCTACATGAGATTCATAAAAGTTTTTTCAAAGATTTCTCGACCCCTCAATAGACTGCTGTGCAAGAAAACTAAGTTCAATTTCGATGAAGATTGTCATAAGGCTTTCCATTCAATAAAAGAGGCATTGGTGTTCAAGCACCCAACTAGGACTATCCATTTTAGATTATGTGTGATGCATCCGATTATGCAGTTGGAGCAGTTCTAGGCCAAAGGATTGATGGCAAACTTCACGTCATCTACTACGCCAGTAGAACAATGGACGTAGCTCAAACAAGATATGCAACCACGGAAAGGAGCTGTTAGCTGTGGTTTTTGCTTTTGAGAATTTAGAAGCTATTTGGTTGGCTCGAGAGAGAAGGTTTACACAGACCATGCAACACTAAGGCACATCTACGCCAAAAAGGAAACCAAGCCAAGGCTTTTAAGGTGGATACTATTACTTCAGGAGTTTGACATGGAAATCATTGATAAGAAAGGTGTTGAGAATTGAGTTGCAGATCATCTCTTTAGAATGAGGATTGAGGATTCAATCCCGATAGATGACACTATGCCCGAAGAACAACTGATGTTCTACGACCTTGTTAACAAAAACATCACCACAAAGGACATACTGGATGAAGCATATGCAGTTGAAGAAGAAAAGTTGCCATGGTATGTAAATTTAGTCAATTATTTGGTAAGTGGTATGATCCCTCAGAGTCAGGATGCATATAAAAAGAAGAAGTTCTTTAGAGAAGTCCACTATTACTATTGGGACGAACCATACTTGTAGAAAAAGGGAAATGATGGGCTATTCAGGGGGTGTGTCTCTGAAGGAGAAGTTCACGGTATATTGGAACATTGCCATGGCTTCACCTATGGAGGGCATTTCGCCACTTTTAAGATTGCCCAGAAAGTGTTGCAAGCAGGTCTGTGGTGGCCCACAATGTTTAAAGACACTCAAGAGTTCATAACAAAATGTGATTCATGCCAAAGAGTCGGGAACATATCCAGGAGGAATGAGATGCCACAGAATCCCATTCTTGAGGTAGAAGTTTTTGACGTACGGGGGATAGACTTCATGGGTCGGTTCAATCCTCCCTCATATGGAAATACTTACATCCTCGTAGCAGTGGATTACGTCTCCAAGTGGATCGAACCTATAACAACAAATGATCACAAAGTGGTTCTAAAAATGTTGAAGTCCATTATCTTTCCCAGAGATGGTATTCCCACGGTAGTAATAAGTGATGGAAGCTCGCACTTCATAAACAAAGTCTTTGAAAGTTTATTGAGAAAACATTGGGGTTAAGCATAAGGTTGCCACTCCCTATCATCCTCAGACCAGTGGCCAAGTGGAAGTGTCAAACAGGCAGATCAAAGCTATACTCACAAAAGTTGTTGGTAAGGGATTGGTCAGCTAAACTTGATGAGAACCTGTGGGCCTATAGAACTGCATACAAAACGTTTATTGGAAGAACCCCATTCCAGATGATATATGGGAAATCTTGTCATTTACTAGAAGAAGTGGAATATAAAGCCATTTGGGCAACCAAACTTCTGAACTTGGAAATCAAAGGAGCTCAAGAAACAGTTGACCTGCATGAACTAGAAGACATTAGGCTGGAAGCATATGAGAGTTCGAAGATCTACAAAGAAAGACCAAAAGCCTTTCACGACAAAAAAATCCACCAAAAGATTTCAACGTTGGAGACCAAGTTCTACTTTTCAACTCCATGCTCAAGTTGTTTCCAAGAAAGCTCAAATCCAGGTGGTCTGGACCTTTCACCATCAAAGAAGTAATGCCATATGTGGGCAGTTACTCTTATCGGGAAGGGAAGTTCTGAATTTACTGTAAATGGACATAGGGTCAAGCGTTACATGGCAGATTGTCCTATTCCTGAAAGAACTACAGTTCACCTCCAGGAGTCCATTAGTGCCTAAGATAGTAAGAAGTCTAGCTTAAGACTTTAAACTAGCTCGCTTGGGAGGAAATCCCATGTCTATCTCTGTACATATTTAATTTTAATATTTTGATATGCTTCTTAGTGTTTTTGGAATTTAGGAAATAAATCAGGATTTGTGGAGCTGTGGAGTCTGTGATGAAGAAACACCTACTACAAAAGCAATTTTACTCTATCAATTGGTCGAGTAGCACGTTTAAACGACCAAGCATGATGATCGAGTGGCTCACTTGTTTCCCAATCACTATATTACTCAGCGGATAATGCATGTACCCATCATACTCAACACGATTTGGTCAAACTTTCTTATCCCAACAAGAAAGTTTCGGAGACCATCCTCCTCCACTCATTCAAATCGACATCAAGGATAAGAATTTCAATCTTACTTCTTTTTCTCTTGTGAGCGCACCTAACTATCATCTCTCTCACTTGATTCCCTTAGCAAAACCATTCCCAACATTTCAATCTTGAGTTTTCATTAGACATCACTCATCCCTATTTCACTCGATCAAACCCATCGATTTTCTTTTTTGTTTTTGACTCACCTATTAAGCTTCGGTTTTGGTTTCTAAAAGTTCAGTTTCACAATGAGTTCAAACAGCAACGGATCTTCAATGGACGCCGAGCATGAGGCTGAATCCTGGTATACTAGGTCTGAGAGGGAGATGAAAGAGTACAAATGGTTTAATCAACAAACCGCCGAAGCTCTTGCTCGTGAAAGAAAAAGAGCTGAGATTGCAATAGGAAAAAGAGCCATGGCGGGAGAGAGAAGCCTTGTGGATGAAGACCTTGGTGGGGATGTAGACTATGTCACTGAAATAACTCCAAGAGCCACCAAATCCTTGATGAAGAAGACTAAGCTATCGCCGGATGGATACTATGAGCTTTTGGCGGTTCATGATTTCCATGGCACTCGATACCCTCACTCCCCAACTATGAATAAGCTTGGCATACCAGAAGATGTCGAGTACCTCTTTGAAAAGAGTGGTCTTTTGGGTCTCATGGCCAACCCTCACTCAGCCTACATGACAAAAGCGTTTCAGTTCCTTGCTTCACTAAAAGTAGAGTTGTTTTAGGGGCTATCTAGCCATGAATCGAGAGAAGAAGGGCTTGGGTATATCACCTTCAAAGTCTATGGAAAAGACTACGTTTTGGCCATCAAAACTCTTGAGGATATGTTCGGTTTCCCTAGAGGTACTCATGTTAAACCCAAATTCAAGAAAGAGGAGCTTTCAGATCTTTGGGTAACAATAGGAGATGACGCCTACTTCTCGTCTTCAAGGGCCAAGAGCAACGCAATCCGCAACCCCTGCATCTGTTACTTCCAAAAAGCAATGGCTAACGTTTTCTACGCAAGGGAGAAGACTGGACCGATCAACAATGGCGAGTTAGAGCTGCTGGACATTGCACTAAACGATCTTCTAGTCTACACCAAGAACAAAATGCCTATGAAGGGTGACACAAACGATGCTTCACCATCCACGCGTTTATTGAATCAACTTTGTAGTTATATGAAATGGGCACTAGCTAATAAGCACAAGAGAACAATTTCTATAGGAGGGGTGATAACACTTATACTACTGGCTTGTGGAGTGCCACTTTAGTCGACTCCCTTTGCCCCAAGATGGATTGACATTCCTCACCGGAAATGGGCCTTGTTCATTGAGCATCAACATCATATAGGGATGCACATTCTCAAGTTTCATCACAAAACGGCCATGGATGGTAGGATTGTCCTACCCTGCCAAGAGCTCACAACCATCACAGTAAGAGGTAACATCGATTTCAACACGCCTAGTGAGACGCTTTTCTTCATGGATAGGGCACCCCGACAAGAGAAGCTCTAGACAACAAAGAAAGGGCTGAGGTTCCATTTTAAGGAACACAATCCTCCATCAAGAGTGAGTAAAAGTTTGAGTGAAGCACACAAGAACATTGGTTCAGTAACCGCTTGGAATAAGTTTCAAGACAAGATGTTGGCAAAATGTGGCAAGACCATATCAGCAATTCAAGCTGCATTAAGCTGCTCATCCTCAGGCGCCACCATGATAAGAGAGAATCGACCTGAAGAAGTAGCTCCAACAAGACACAGAGTTTCACCGCCAAGGCAATCGGCCTATGAGCAACGGGAGGTAAGTCGCCCCCAAGCTTCTGCAAGACATTTATCTCATGAGCACCGCGAGCAGAAAATGAGAAGAAGAACAAGAGTGGTTCGCCCAAGGAGCAAGGACCGTCTTATGAGAAACAGGAGATCACTCAACCAAAGTGCTCAACGTGGTATCGAGCAGAGTGTCAAGCACGATCTGTAGGCTCAGAATGAGCAGAGTATCGAGCAAGAGTAATGGGATCAAGACGGGCAGTACTCGAGGATGAATTGGGATACATAGTATGGCATCAATGAGCAGGAAAACACCTCTGACCGCTAAGGTAACACCACCACATCCATTGTATATATAATAGTTTTTTTTTTTTTCTTTGTTTGTTCTTTGTTTTGGTCTTAAATTCTTTCTCAGATTTTTATTACACAATGGATTGTGTAATTTAAGTTTGGGGGAGGTTTCAAGACATGTTTGACATTATGTTCTCTTTTCTTATTTCAAATTTTGCATCATCTAAGGCATAGAAAAAACCATAAAAATTTGATTTTTTTTCAGAAAATGATATCATAAAAAATAGAGGGTCATGTAGATTACATATCATTTTAGGATTGTAAGAGTGTTTGCATTTAGGATTGCTCATTTGCATTGGGGATAATGATGATTTCAAACCGTTGAGTATGTAAACTCAATGAAGTTCAATGCCCAGGTTGTTAGTTCTCTGTTGTATAACTGATTGTTTCTCTAAAGTAAGAGTGCACCCTGCATTGAATTTACAACTTGACTTTACTGCTTTGATTTGAAACTCGCTAATCTGATGCCATTCCCTATCTATTAGAACCTGAACTGAATTTGCAATTATCATGTCAATGCATTGTTTTTGAACTCATGGCTACCATATACATACTTGGTTTATCTTATTCACTTCACCACCCTTTGTTAATCCATGTAGTTGACTCTCATCTTTAGAGCAGTTTCCATTACCCTGAACTTAACCTTATTTCAAGCCAAAGATCATTTTGTGTGTGATTGTGAGTTCTTTTTTAGATTTAGCTTGGTATAACGTGTTAGGTATGAGCCGACAAGAGTAGTCTTTCATGTAGACCTAGCTCACGCTATTTGGGTTAGCTAGGACTAGGTGGAGACTTGTATTTGGGATTGGGATTGTGTATAGAATGAATGGAAAAGAGAATGAGAATGAAAAAGAAAACAAAAAAAAAAAAGAGTAAAAGTTTAGAGTTCTGAAGGGGGATACAAAAGAAAGTGTTAGTCTAGTAAATGGTTTGGAATTCAAAGAAAGTTAAGCATTTTCATTCAAAGAAAATGATAAAACGCCCTCTGTGCTAAGATTAGAAGAAAAGCCTTAAAGTTGTCAAAGTGTAAAACCAAACCCGCGAGACTCTTGAATCGTTTTAAAGAAACACCCCTTAGAACTTGAACCAAAAGAGAGAAAGAATGAGTATAAGTGTAGAGTTAGGACATCTAACGGACTGAGATCATCTTCTGAGCTTTCATACTTTATATCATTTGGTAGATGGGAGTCTATTCTTGGATGTGTTCGTTGGCTCTAACCTTTAACATTCTGCTAAAGCTCAATCTTTTCTATAAGAGTCCCCTGTTACTCGGCCAATTCATTAGAGGGACAATTTTTGTCTCTTAGCCTTAGCCCCTAAACCAAATGAGTTCATAAACATTGCATTGCTTGATCCACTGTTCGTGCTTAAAAATGTTAAAGGAAATTCGCTAATGTGAATGCTTGAATAGATTAAGGCAGTTGTTAGGTTGCACTATGACGCGTATTGTAGCACCCCTTATAGGGAAGTAAGAAGTCTGGAGGAGTTGAGCAGGATTTTGAGCTTTTGCGTGAGTTAAGTAAGCTTCCATTGAAGGAGAAGGGGAAGAGCAAAGGTGAACTCCATGGAAGAAGAAAAACCTTACTGGAGGACAAAGACGAGAAGAAAGGTGATTATGTTGCCCTCGCTTTAAACCCGTCTCAAATTGAATTGAAATGACTTGACCCGCGAGAGTGGTTCCCAAAGCTTAGAGAAGTGAGAAGAAATCCGATTAGGGAAGAAAGAATAGGATGAAATTAAAGGATTCATCGATCGAGAGATCAAGCTGAATCACCCGACCAAGAAATCTATGGTTGAGAGCTTGGATTCAGAAGAACTTTTGAGACTTTGAAGATTTTTGAGGAGAAGATGATTATTTTTGTCTAAGTGTTTGGAATGAATGAATGAGGGTTGCGTTATTTATAGAAGAGAAGGAAACTTGGAGCCGAATCCATTCAGGCGAAGCCATGCAAATCAAATATGGCAAACTTTGTGACCAAGTCGGCTTGCATGGAGCCGAAGCGAACAAAACTTGGCGCCCTAGTCCCTTGGTCGGACGCCATTCAAAATGCTTGCCATTTGTTGTTGCCACGCGGCCGAATTCTCTTGCATGTGCGAGTTGTAGAACGTGCCTCGCCAAGTGTCAACGGACGTGAGCCAAGTGTCCTAGGACGCTAACTCTCGCCAAACGATCGGACCGTATATATAAACCACCCTCTTCAGTTCCGAACATTCCTCTTGAGAATCCAAAAATAACTAAGAAGTTTTTAAGAGTTTCTAGTGAGTTTTAAAGAGAGTTTCCGAGAGTTCTAGGGAGAGTTTTTGCGAGAGCTTTTAGAGGAGTTCAAGAGAGGTTTCATGGAGAAGGCGGAGGAAGATCTTGACGAGAAAGTCGGGTAACCAAGATCGCCGGTGAAGCATTCCGAGCCTTAACCTCTCGAGCCGTTTCTAGTTCTATGAGTTCGCGTCCACCTTTTCTTGTTGCATTCTCATGCTAGGGTTTCATTCATTCTCGGATTTGGTTACATGTTGATAAGCTATGACCTTAATGCATATAGCTCACTTAGAAACCTCACCGTTCATTTCTTCACTACATGTCTAAAATCCGGCTAGGTTAAATGAATCTCATACAGAACTCATCACCCATCATGCTTGTCTTTGTTATTCTTAATCCAGCTAGGTTACGTTGTGTGTTGCATTTAGTTTTCTAGGGCTTGCTTGTTTGTTTGTGTGTTTCTTTGCTTGTTGAGTCTTGTAAGTCCTGCTTGAGTGTCGCCATCTTCAAATCCTTGTCGGATGAGAGATGTGCATTTTTGTATTGTTGAGTCTAGGTGATCTTGGACGCGGAGTCCATGGATCGTAGATCGAGTCTAGTTTAGGGTGCTGCTATTTCCTGCCTGTGTATGTGGAACCTTCGAGCCTTGGTCCCAAGGGAACGATCGTTGGTTAGTCTCAGAACCTAGGCCGATGGTGCATGACGATGCATTATGGGCTTATTGGTATCCTGTGTGGGTTCAATAAAGTCGTGATCTTGTTGGTTTCTTGTGTGGGTTCAACGAGTGGTTGGTTTGTTTGACGGATCCATGTAGGAGAACTTAACTTCCGACGTTTTGTGTGAGGAGGAATAGAGCACAGGACCCATAGGTCGTGTCTAGGTCGAGTCTAGGTTGAGTCATAGGTCGTGTCTAGGTCGAGTCTAGGATAGATCAAGTCTTGTCATGTTTGTGTGTCTTGTGTTTTTCTTTGCTTCCGCATGTTTTTCTGATCCATGTTGTCTTCTTTCTTGCTTGCTTTCGTTCATTAACCTCCCTCTAGGATTGAACTGCATTAGACAGCTTAGAATTGCCATAGGTTGTGTGCTGCATGGTCCCGACTCACTTAGTAATGCTAGATTACTCATGATTTTACTTGTCTTTCAGGCGCCTGTAGTCTCGGACGTCAAGACGAAAGACGAACGCAAGGCCATTCGGACTAGGTTATTATTTTTCTTTAGTTGCTTTTGTAAAACCTCATTTTGTATCTCTACGAGTTTTATATGCGGATCCGTTTACTAATCGTTTGCTTTTTGTGGGTTTTATTCGAATAAGTACAAAGGGTTTTACAAATGCGGATGTTTTGAGATGATACAAGGCTTTGTCCGAGCCGCACAACACTAGGTTCATCGCAAGGGCTGGCAAACCTACGCGGGGAATCTCGTGGGGAGATGACCGGATGCGGTTTGGCCGTGGACTTGGAACCCCGAGACTTTGGCCGAGTTGCGAATGGTTCTCTCCATCTGTGATGCCCACCCGAGTCAGGCGTGGTTAGTCCGGTCATGGCCAGGCTCGGGGGTGTTACAAGTATGGCTAAAGTTTTTAAGAAGGATCTATCACCTTGCAACCTAGAATTAGCTACATGGACATTGATCTCACCCGCACTATATGCATGCTTCGGTTTTTGAATCCCCACCTTCAATCCTCTCCTTCAACTTAAGATTTTTTGTTTGCTTGAGGGAAGCAAGAGATAAGTTTGGGTGAGTTGATAACACTGTATTTTACTCATTTTAGGCATGTATTTATCATCATTTAGCTTAGTGATCACTCATTGTTTCATATCATTTTGCATCACATTTA
>Ga0041059_1002430_pt1 | contig 13884 bp, 9 predicted proteins | sample AraColnosormetaG_FD_56232 | JGI IMG/M metagenome (GOLD analysis project Ga0041059, IMG submission 56232) | Arabidopsis roots microbial communities from North Carolina, USA - Col MF nosort | ecosystem: Host-associated > Plants > Roots > Unclassified | place: USA: North Carolina | collected 2013-09-02
TTTTCTTTTTTTTTTTTTTTAATATTTTTTTGAATAACAGAAGGTTCTGAGGCGAAACCCGTAATCTTTCCAGGCCCGAAACCACAGCACGTAATATTAGTTTCGGATTTTCATTATATATATAGTTTGAAGAAGGGTTGTAATTTTTTCAGAATCAGCTTACGGAGAAAGCTACGTTCGTTCGTTCCTCGTCGAACCAAATCAATAGTGAAGACGAAAGGTTCGCTCATCTTTGTATTGATCTAAAGAATTTGCAACTCGTAAGCTCTCTCCGATCTCTTCGTTTTCACTTTTCGTATCTTAGTTTTTTTTTTGTTTCTTCCTTCCGATTTGATAAAATCTCCGATCGTTTGGTTATCCGAAGAAGATTCATGATTTGTTTCATAGTCAATTTTTAACTAGTTTCGATCTCTCTGAATGAAATTTCGTTAGGGTTTTGAGTGATTGTTCTGTTGTAATTCATGAATTTTCCAAAGAAACTTGTGTGAATAATTGTATGATGTTGTTGATTGATTTGTGAGGGTAGAAGAACGATGATTGGGTTATTCAAAGTGAAAGAGAAGCAAAGAGAAGAGTCTCAAAGTAACAACGGAAGAGGAGCTTCTACTGTCAAGAAGCAATCTGCTGGTGAACTTCGTCTTCACAAAGGTTCTCTTTCTCTTCCTTCTCTCTGTTTTTTTTTTTTGCTTTTGATCTTATTCACTGTCTAATGTTGACCAATTTGTAATTTCTCTGTAGATTTCTAGGGTTTTATGTTGTCTTCTAGTTGGTGTAACTGTAAAATCTCTATTGAATTTGGTTCGTTATGTGTTAGAACTATAAGCATTGTAGAGGTTTTATGTTGTCTTCTAGTTGATGTAGTTGATACTCTCTCAGTGTGTTTTGACTTTCTTCATCAGGTTTTGCTGTTGATCTTATTCAGTTTCGATGTTGAACAAACTGTAGATTTTAGGTTCTTTTAGAGTTATCACTATCAAGTATTTTTAGGGTTCTATGTTGTCTTCCAGTAGGTGTAACTGATAAATCATCTCTGTTTATTTGTGCATAGATATATCGGAGCTGAACTTACCAAAGTCTTGTAAGATATCTTTTCCGAATGGGAAGAATGACTTGATGAATTTTGAAGTAACCATTAAACCTGATGAAGGATATTACTTGTAAGTAAACAAAATCTCTATCTTTCATTTTTGTTTTTGGGTCCCTGAATTTGCGCAAAAACACACTCATTCGTTCTTGTTATACCTAAACAGGAGTGGTAACTTTGTGTTCTCATTCCAAGTCTCTAATATGTACCCCCACGAAGCTCCTAAAGTGAAATGCAAGACCAAGGTTAGGCTTTTTTTCCTCAGTCTCTGAAGCGTTTTATGTTGTCTGATATGTTTATACAGAATGCTAAAGAATGTCAATGTTGTAGGTGTATCATCCGAATATCGATCTAGAAGGAAACGTCTGTCTGAACATCTTGCGTGAAGACTGGAAACCGGTTCTCAACATAAACACAGTTATCTACGGTCTTTTCCATCTCTTCACGGTAACAAGTTCTCCCTGACCGATGATACTCCATTGATGTTATTATCTTGGGCCTTCTAATCTGAAGACTTGTTTTGCTTTGTTTGTTCACATAGGAACCCAATTACGAGGATCCTCTGAACCATGAAGCAGCTGCAGTGTTGAGGGATAACCCGAAGACGTTCGAGTATAATGTCAGAAGGGCAATGATGGGTGGCCAAGTTGGCCAAACCTCATTTCCTCGCTGCATGTAGTCTGTCTCTGGTTCGGTTTCATAGCCCTTTTCTTCTTCTAAAATTTTTTGTCTTGTCTACTCTTGTACATTGAGACCAAGAGATTTTAGGAATTTTCTGAATGTTTTTAAATATTAATTTAACTCCTCTACCGCACAATTCTTTTTCAATTCACTACCAGATTATAGCCAGATAATAATACTTGCTTAACAACGAGACGTCTGCCATATATGAATTACACGTTGGTGATTTTGTGTATTTCATCAATACATAAAAACAATTCATGAAAAAAGTACTAGTATAATTTTAGAAAATTTTCTTGTCTCAATAAAGTTTTAATATATCGACTATCACAAAAATATATAAATTCCTAAGAGATGTATTAATTCCAAAAAAGGGATTTGAATATGTAGATTAATTTTTTTTATCTCAAATAAGAAATATCAGAACTACTAAAACAAAAGCAATTAGGATGAGTATAACATTAATTCTCATGCCATCTCTACTTCCCTTGAACTAGTAGTTCTATCGATTTTTCGATCTTTCCGGAAAAGGAAATGCAACGGTGTGTAACAAAGACAACACAATCCAAACGGGAGAGCCATCATCCACATGATCCCTTTCCCCAGTGCCTCAGCCTCACGACCAGAGTCGTTAACATGATCAATTCCTTTTGCGTCAAACCCAAAAAGTTTTTCCGACATGATCCCAACCAAAGGCGCACCAAATGACGAAAAAGTCACTTCGAGTGCACGATCAAATGCATAGACCATGGTTCGATGCTTAGCAGGAACAATCTCAGCTAAGATTGGAGAGTTAATGGCTGGTCCACACCAAGTTATGGTCAGCCCCATAAGAAAGAGAGTGACCAAGAAGATGTAGAAACTGTTAACGGACTGTGGGATCATTCTTAAAAGAACAATGGAGAACATAGCTCCCATGAAAACGCTGAATTGTGCGCAAATCAATCTGCCCGAGTTTGGAAACACACGAGACATTTTATCCGCAATTATTCCTCCGACCAATGATCCTATTGCTTGTCCGGTGGCAAATATTCCATTGAGGAGAGCCGCCTGATTATGATCAAAACCTGGAAAAAAGAACTTTGAGAATTCAGAGATCTTTTTGGTTTATTTATCTAAGTTAAGAGGATATATATGTTGTATATAGTAAATGTATTTTGAAAAATAATCAAAAAATTTAAAGTTGTACTCATAAATTATATTATATTTTGTTTTTAGAATGTATCCCTAGTAACAAAGATTTGGTTTTGTTTGATGTTTAAGGGGTTAAGGATTTAATGAACCATTCATGTTAGATAGAATATATGGTTGGTTCATGTTTGATGTTTGATATAAAAAAAATATACGTTTGGTTTGGATGAATACCAATGAGTTCGAACCACATTGTCCAGAAAAGCATTGCATTCCACGGCACCGAACCCACGATTCCTTGCAATACGATGATCTGAAACGTTCTTAACTTGGTTACATCTTTTATGGCCACCCACGATTCCTTCCAAACCGAAGAGCTCGGACTCTCCATCATTGTACCACCATTGTTTTCATCTCTACAAAACCACATAACTAACTCAAAACCAATAAGCAAAAAACGCTTTATTGTCATGTTGGTGCTATATATAACCAAGAATGTAGAGATTTATATTACCGTTCATGTTGATCATCGTGATGAACAATGACGCTGCTAGTCTTCTTTTCTCTCGGGTCACTGACAAAGAAGAAAACGAGGATCCCGACAATCGTACTCAGCGTGGCACTCAATATAAAGGCGCATCGCCATCCTGATATTCCAAAGAAATCATGACCAGCCATGACCGTTGGCACGACGGTTCCGCCTATACCTCCAACCGTACCAATCAGATTCCATAAACCAAAACCAAAACCTCTCGAACTCTCCTTAAAGCTATCCGCGATTATCGACTGAAGCACCGGATAAACAATTGCATGTCCAACCCCATTGAATGCTACACCAAGGGTAACCTAGTTCAAAAAAATGAAGATCAAATCCCAACCAAACATACATACATATATTATATAACCATTTAGCCATTCTACATGTTTTCAGGGTCATATCTAATCTTTTTTAAAAATTCATATTTTATGTCATATTTATAGGAAAATTAAATACAAAAGTCCTTGTGAGTGATTTATAAAAATTTCATATTTTATATCTAACAGTTTTATAATTTTTATGAACCAAAACGATAGAACTTCCAAATTATTTATATCATAGTCATAACAGTCACTTTGTTGATTTTTTTTGTACTTTTATAGAAAAAGCAATTTAATTGCTGACAAAAACATATGTTGACATGTAAACAAAACAAATATAAGTTGACACACAAGTGTTTTATCTTAAAAGTATCTTTCTTCCTTTTAACTTTTAAGTTTTCGTAACAACTAGTTGTTTAGCAAAAAAAACAACTAATGACTAAGTTATAATTTCTTTTATATAAAAAGACACTTTTACTAGAACTTAAAAGTCTCAGTAATTCTAATTCTCGTTTCTGTGATTTTATTATAGTTAATGATATATTCTTTTGTCTGAACTTTCATTTAATTTTTTATTTGACACATTGATATTTTTGGTTATTGCTTTTGTCATATTTGTAAAAGAAAATTACCAAACATATAATGTTTCTAAGATTTATGAACTTCGGTGCAAAAGTTTAAATTGTAAGAGAAGAAAACTTGAAGTTAATGTTTTGTGGTAATTAATTAGACTGAAATTAATGGAAAAAAACCTGGATGAAGTAGCGGCTGACTCCAGTTGCAACAGTTGATGAGACCCAAAAGAAACTTCCGAACGCAAAAACTGTGGGACGATCATAACTGATGGCAAATAAACCGGCTAAAGGCGAGGCAAGTCCTTGAACAATATTTCTTATAAACGAAAGGAGTCCAATATCGGACAGCTTTGCATGGAACGCTTCTTTCAATTCTTTGGCAGTTGAAGGAATGAGTTTTTCATCTGCTCGTTGCATCATAGTCGCTAAGTTGATGATAATGAGAGAAATAGAGATTCCATATATGGTCCCTGATCTATGAACATTCGGCCAAACATACAAAACAACAACATTTGTTAGAAATTGTAAGAAACATATGTGAAGAAATGAGAAATATATGGTTTATCTATTTAGTTTTTAATTGAATTTATTTCATGTGTGGTTTAAAATTGAAATATAGAGTCCAAGTTGACAAAAAAAAAAAATCAATAGAAAGGTAATTAAAGATAGAAATAGGGCCTTTCACTAAGAGACTGGTTCTAATAGAAGAATAGTATGAAGGTGAAGACGAGAATGAAGAGGATTTCACTAAGAAAAGGGTAAAGTTGTTTACTTCATTTTCATGGTTTTAGTATGAAGATGACTGGTTAAGAGAAATGAAGAACAATATATTTAAAGTAACTTCTATATAAAAAAAAATACAAAGGGGAGTTTACATGATTTATAGTCTACTTAAGAAAATATACATTGCAAAAAATAAATAGGATCGTTTACTTTTGTGTTTACTACTTATATTTGGGTTCCGAATAATATAAGAAAATAATCACATTTAGATAAAAATATAAAAATAGAGGAAGAAGATCTCAATTTATTAATGGTTTTGTTTTTTTCTTAAAAAGTCATATTTCTAGATTTTATTAGATTATATTATTTCTATATTAGATGATGACTCGCATAATACAAATGTAAGAAAATCGTAAAATTACTGATGTTGGATTTTTATTGGACGTTCACAAGATTGTGAAAACATTCCGTGATTTAGTAAGACTCTTACTACCAAAAAGTCAAAAATATTTAATAGTTAAAATTTGTATCTAAATATCTTTTTAGTAATTTTAAAATAAGATATTGGTAAATCTATATAAATATAGAAGAAGACTATTAACTTTTAACAAAAAACTTTACTTCTAAACCAAAAAAAAAAACATTTCCCTTTAAAATAAGAACTTTATGAAACTTGAAATGATTCAATTTATTAAAGGTTAAATGGCTTCTGGTGTTGTTTTAACCTTTTTACACTGATAATTATGTCGAAGAGTGTGAAAAGGTAAGTGTATAAAATGTTTTCATATTAGTTTTGGCTTTCGACTTTATCCTTCATACAACATTTTATTCACAAAGTAATTAAAGACTTTTTTTCCACCGCATTGTAGAAATAATGTAATATAGTTACTTATGTCATAGGTAAAATTAAATCAAAGAATATACTTAATCGGTGCACACACACAAAAAAAAAAAGAATATACTTAATCAATCAGTCAATTGTGATATTTATACATTATCTTTTGATACATTGAATTATTTAATTACATATAATTTGATATCTTTCTCTCATACATGCCAATACCTTAGCCCAATAGTCTTAGATTCTGGAATAAATATTGACGTTTTGAATTTATTATCAACAGAAGGAAAATACACAAATATTGGCCTTAACACTAAGAAAGTGTGTAAAACTTGATTCGGACACAAAGACGGAGAAGATTTCATTAGAAAAAAAGATATAAGTTACTAACTTGATGTTCATGGTGGTACTTAAGCATTGAAGACGACGACCGGTGATAATTCCCTTGACAGTTTCGTATCCTTCACAACTACCAATGCCAAATTTTATAACCCTCTATTTCACAACTATTAATAGACAATTACTGGTCTTTTTAACTATAAGATGCCAATTAGCTAACTAATAAAATTAAATTTTATGAAACGTTATAATTTCCCGTAGTTGTCTTATTTGAAATCTAATCTTTTGTAATGGCCCACCTTTGTGTATCTAGGCAATTTTCATGTTTCTAGAATTTTGTTTATATTTTTTTAATAGTAATATATTATCTTGTCTCTCACTATATTTATTCACTTTTATTTTGATTGTGATATAGTGTTTAATCTTTGACATAACGATTGGTTGTTGTATCTATGTGTGTTTACATTTTAATTTTAAGGAGGAGATACAGTGGAGGATTTATTGATCAAATATATATATGTTTACTTTCTTATATATCTTGGTAGAAAAAATTAAGACTCTTAAATTTTAGAATAAAACTAGCAATATAGTTATTAAAATATCAGAACCATTAATTATGTATTACCATTTTTCCAATTAATTATACAATGTTAGGAAATTAAGTTCTTAAATATAATAACCAATTTAAATTATTTTTAAAAATAATAATATTTCATTAACAAGTAAAAGATAGCTTTAAATTTAAATTTTAAAACTTTTGACTCCCACCTTTGAAGTTTCGAACAATCTTTTATTAGAAAAAATTAGATACTTTAATATTTCTAACTAAAAAATAAAATCGTAAGTATAAATATTAAATTATTAAAATCATCAATTTTCTAGTACTGTTTTCAATAAACTATTGCACTTATAAGCAATAATTAGGTGATAAAATCATAGTAGTTTCTTAGTAATAATTTCTGAATTACTTTTTGTATTTGTAAGCAATTAGATTCATAAACAAAACTAAAGTATAGTAAGAAAACCTTTATATAAGTCATATTATTTATTAAATTAAATCAAAATTGGAGTATACTAAAACTGCTTTATATGATTATATCTATAAGTTGGAGGTGTGAAGATTTTGGTGCTTAACATGGCCAATCGAATGAAGCATGTGGATGCCTCGTCAAAATAATATGTGCTTATTCCATGTGTTTCAAACTTTAAAGCTCACCACTTGGTTTGGTAGCATACTAAAATCATCTATTTTCTAAACTTCTATTCTGAACATGAGAACGAGAGTGATTATGGTTTTTGTAATCAAACAGTGGCGCCGCATATATTTTGAAGGTATCAAATTTATAATATTTTTAGATGTGTATATCATTTCATTTTGCATATACTTTTTTGGGTCTCTTAATTTGAAATGAATACAAAATAAGTAGAATAACAAAACTAAAGATGACATAAAAATATTTTTCTAGTTTATCATTCCTTTCACATTTTAAGGGTGTATAATTTTTAGCTGAATCATGTTTTCTTTCATCTATTAAAAAGGTTCGTCACCAAATGTTTTTATAAAGTTGTACACAATTTGTAAAAAAAAAAATGTTTCTAAAAATTAGACACAAATGCTATTGTAGATCTAGATAGAGCATTTCTGAGAGTTGTAAGTTTTTTACTATGATCTTTCAGACCATTCAGAACAGCCTCTCTTGCAAATTGTATCACAAAGTAGGCACTCAACAAGAAACAAATTGCAAGTGCTGAAATCAATTTCTTTTGGTGATCTCATAAGCTTTACTCATGATTTGTGATAGTGTGAAGTTTGTGAAGGGTTCATAATATAGAATACAAATGTTTCAAGGCTGTGAGGAAACAGTTGGGATTCATACTAAGGCTGGTCTTATTTTAGATGTGACTACTAGATGGAACTCCACATACTTGATGTTGTCTAAAGCAATCCAATTTAAAGAAGTGTCGCGTAATTTATCAGAACTGGAACCGAGTTATAAGAGCTTTCCTTCAAAGTTAGAGTGGTCTAGAGGAGAGCTTATATGCAAGTTCTTGAGACCATTTGAGGAAATGACTAAACTGATTTCTGGTTCATCATATCCTACTGCTAGTTTATACTTCATGCATGTTTGGAAAATTGAAAGTTGGCTAAGAGCTCATGAGAGAACTGATGATGAGATTATCTTTGACATGGTGGAATCCATGAAACTAAAATTCAAAAGTATTGGGAAGACTATTCTATATTCTTGCAATAGCTGCAGTTTTGGATCCGAGATTAAAGTTTGCATTCTTAAGATACTGCTATAAAAGTTTAAAGCCGTCAACTTGTGAGTCTAAGTTGGAGCACATCCGTAAGAAGATGGAAAAATTGTATAGATTTTATAAGAAGAATCCTAAGAACTCTGCTTCAACTTTCCAACTCATGGAGGATAGCCTACCAGCTGGATATGGTGTAAGGATCCTAAAAACACTACTTCAACTTCTCTTTATTAATTTTTGTTTTATTTCTGGTTTTGTTTTGCTTTATTGTAGGGGTTTTATGATTCTATTTTCAGAATGTAAGAACTGGAAATTCAGCTTTATATGAATATTTAGATGAACCAACTTTGGATATGGTTGCTTTTCGGAGTTTGGATGTCTTAAAGTATTGGAAAGACAATGGTTCACGTTTTAAGGAGTTGTCCCGTATGGTATGTGATGTTCTATGTATTCCCATTACAACAATGTCTTCTGAGTCATCATTTAGTGTGGGAAGTAAAGTTCTTAACAAGTACAAGAGTCGTCTTCTTCCATCAAATGTCCAAGCTCTGATTTGTGCAAGAAACTGGTTGCACGGCTTTAAAGAGATAAGTAAGTTTACTAACTTGGTTTGTTTAAGACATCTCAGTATTTGTTGATAATCTGTGAAATGATTGTGATAGGTGAATCCGAGTTTTCTGAGGCAAGAGAAGAAGAGGAGGAAGGAGAAGAAGGTGGAAGATAGAAGATCCAAGTTAAGTGAAGGTGTGTGACTTTCTTAATACGACTATAGACTTGGTTGTTCTAAATTTATTTAATAGGACTCCCACTCCTGCTTGCTCTTGGCCTTGGCTGCTTTAACACCAACTATTGCAATTTTGTTAATTAGCTGAATTTAATAGTCTTTGTATTGACATCATAGTTATCAGTTAGTCTATGTGCTTTGTTTGGATTGATTTCTAGCCTCCTTAACTCTTAATATGCTTTACCATATGCTAACTCTTAATCTGTTGTTATTAGCAACTACAATTTAGCTGAAAGTGCATCTTATTATGGAATGCTTTACCTTTGAAGCGTGAACCAATCTTCACTGTGTTTTTTTTCTGTACATTCAGCAATTTGAACCTTTTTACATGTCTATGTGAATGTGATATTTTTGATAGGTATTTGAAGAAGAAGAAGATTCTTAATATGTTTTCATTTTGAGTTTATGAAGTATTGAACGTATAATACTTGTTTAGTTTATGAAGTATTGAACTTATAATACCTGTCAACTAAGAAAGAAAGTCATGTTTTAGTTTTAGTTTCTTACATTTCTCAAACTCCCTCTTGTTTTCATATCACTTCTCTGTTTCGTTTCTATCTATCAGCTAATAAGTAAACATTTCTCCATGTATCTTTCTACCCTTTTTATTTGCTCTCGTCACTTGGTTCTTGTTATGGTTGAAGTTTCTTCTTTTTCGTCCATGAGATGGTTTAAGACTTTAAATGCATTGTTTGTTTCTTTCTTCTCCTCCACATGATCATTAAAAGATAAAACTATATATATACACCACAAATTAAACTTAGATCGAATTGCTTCATCCGCAAGCGAAAAGGTATCATATAATATATGCATTTTTTTACAAAACACAAGTTCTATTATTAATTTTTATTAAAATATAAGGATACCTGATTGAAGTACATATCTTGTATATATGCATAGCAAAATTTAACACACCTTAATATATATTCATATAGAAAAAGTTGATATCTTAAACAGAAATTGTTGTTCATGATGTTATTCTCGAATCACGGTACAAGATAACATCGTTTTGCCCATTCGAATAGAGAATTATAAGATGACCCGTCTTTACTCCAAGCTCGTTCGGAGCTAACCCTCACCTCCTCAGCTTTAGCCCTAATTTTCTGTCCTTCTTCATCCTCTTCCGCCATAATCTTTCTCACCAGAGATGCCACTTCTTCCCTTCCGATGACTCTCTCCGACGGTAACTCCGATGTACGAACGGCCACACCGATCTCCTCAGTCAATAACGTGGCATTCATCCACTGCTCCGCATAAAGAGGCCAAGCGATGATCGGAACTCCTTTAGTCAAACTTTCCAAAGCCGAACTCCAACCGCAGTGAGACAAGAACCCACCGATCGATCTATGGCTCAAGATCTCAACTTGTGGTGCCCATTGCGTAACCACAATCCCCACACCACGCGTGCGGTCCAAGAAACCTTCAGGTAGACTGGCACTTACCTGTTCATCATCGCTGGAGATCGCCCCGAGATATGAAGCGGGCCTACGTAGAACCCAAACGAACCTTTGACCACTTAACTCTAAACCCAAAGCGAGTTCCACTGTTTGCTCAAACGTCAACGTTCCACCGCTCCCTAAACACACAAACACCACTGACCTTTCCCGTTGCTCGTCTAGCCACTCGAATATACTATTGGGTTTGTCTACATGCTGGTTAGTCCTAACAATTGGCCCAATAGGATAAACCGGTACTTTCATGACCCGGCTCAATTCTTCGTCCTCTCTAAGCGCAGCGAGAGTGTTTCCTTGTAACTCCTCCCAAGTATTTACCAAAACACCATCGCTCATAGGTACCTCTAAGCCAGCTCGTACACACTCTTTATATTGCTGGCCCGACCGGTCTAACATCGTTTCCATCAGCTCCTTCGGTCCGACCGGTTTACAACCCGGTATCTTCAAAGGCTCCTTAATATCAACATACTCACCTTCCACTACCGTATCTAACACCGGCAAGTACACCATGACTGCCAAGAACCACGCATGAGTTGGAACGTAAACGTATTTAGCCGTCATGCCTACGTCATCGGCTACGGACATCAGTTCCGTACCCAAAAAGTCAACAATCATGACCGTTGGTTTTCGTTTCATTAATTTCACGGCATCTCGTACCGCGGGCTTCATGGCTCGCATCTTCACCACCATCTTAGTGAAAATTGTAGCATCTGGCTCCACGAGGTTGTCTACATCCACCGAGGGAATTTCCGTAATTTGACAGATTGTTCTAGCCGCGGCTGCATGTATGGCTTCGGTTTCTGTCGGTGAAGAGGAGCCGGAGGTGACCGCGAGAATGGTGACGTGGATGTTTAGGACGGAGGAGAGACGGTTGCCGAGCTCCAGGATAGGGATGAGGTGACCCAAGCCAGGGCTAGCCACTAGAAGCGCGTGAGGCTGGTCCATGATCGATGGTCGACCACTTACTTTTCTTTTTAGTTGCTAGTTTCTGTGTAGCAAAATCATTGTGGATTGGATTTCGGTATAGGCCATTTAACAAGTGATATTTATTATTATTCGGTATAGACCAAACGTTATATTAATGAGACCTTAAAAACCTAAATTTTGTACTGACGCCTAAATTTGTAGACAAGGACAAAAGACGAATCTACTCGTGGCGATGTTTCGCAGATAACTCCATTGCATATACTCTGTCGTAACTTCCGTTCACAAGAACAATGAATGATGATGACATGTACATGTACATGTACAAATGTCTTTCCATACATCGGACACACTTCTCCGGGTGATCACCGTGGCACACGAAATAAGAAGTTTTAATAAGTTATATAGACAAATATATTTAAGGATTTATCATATATATATATATATATATGTTTTTATGTGGAGCTATATACTTGTTTTTCTCACCCGAAAAAAATCCTGAACAAAAACCACATTAATATTCAAATGACAAATTCACGAATGGTTGGTTCCATGAGACGATTGCATATCATCGTATTGGGATGTTATTGGGCTCGTTCGTCAACTTAATTATTTAGGCTTTGTTTTATGGTTTAAGCTTTGTATAAGTCTTTCACTTTCCATTGTTAACATTGGATATTATATTTATATTCAAATTTGTGGATTTCCTAATTTTCTTGCCATGAAAAGTGGTTATTAAAGTGATCAACAAGAAAAAATAATGAGAATCGAAATCTATAAATCGTGGAATTAATATATGACACAGAGAAAACATTCACTACTAGTGTTTATTAGATTATTACCCATTAATTTTAGTCCGATATGTTTCGATCGAACATCATTCTAACATTTGAATTTACACACTACTTGAATATGCGGGCCACATACCATAGTGTATTAGTGCTGCATGATTTGGGATAATTAAGTTATACACTGGCCCATATAAATTGCACTGTGAGTCGACTTTCCAATAAGAAGATGTAGTGGGGGATGTAATGATCAAATAAACACTAGTAGTGATCAAATCTTTACTTTACAAAAAGTAGGAGGAAAATGTTTGGGCTAGAATTTTTAAAAAGTTTCAACTGCTTTTTGTTTGTCATTTCCACTTTTTTACTCTTTTTCTGGGGGTAATCCCGTAGATGCTTCTCGTTAGTAACACAACACATGGAAAGCGTACATAAACACAATATCAAAATCTTCCAATTAAGACATACTTTATACAAATTGTCAAAAAAAAACATTTTTTATATAATAATTGACAAGGGCAGTCTAAATGGCATACACTTCAATTGCTTTTGATATAAGTAATTATATATATGAAAGTTGGACAACTCTCTCCATATGAGTGACACATCATCATTAAAAAATAATAAAACTTAGTGATAAAAATTTAAAAGTTTCACATTGCATTAAATCATCCATTAATCTTACTCTTAACAAAATATCTTCATTTAAAAAAAAAAAATACAAAAAATCATGTTAATGTATTAAACACTACTTTCATTTTACTTTTCTTATTTTGCTATTTTATAATAGTCATTACTTGATAATGACTAAAAATTTTCGTGTATTACAACTTAACTGTTTGCTACTTAACCTTTCTTAATTTAGTAATTTTAACTTAGTTTTTTCTTTTTATTACATTAATTGTTTACATGATATGGTCTTTTTGTGTGTTGATGATAAATTGGTAACAATAATAGTGACATGCATATTTTTTAAGTACTGATCTTTTGAGACGTTAGATATACCAAAAAGTTTATTATACGACGCTTTCTCTAATATGGATATATGCAAATGCACAGAGAGAAACCTAAAAGTGTTGACTCAAAAGACTATTTAATTTATGTTTTTTTTTCTCTTTCATGTGAAAACTTTTAAAGCAAATGAGTAGTTTATATATTTGTTATTCAAATTATGTCAATCCAATATTTAGCCATGAGCCTATCATGATGTGATTGAAATATTAGATTAGGAGAGAATATATGGAACAAGAAATTGTTTGCTTAGAATCAAGTTAGGCAACTTTCAAACCAAATAAGTAGCATTGTATCATATTGTTGATGTAAGTATTTAATAATAGTTAAAAAATTAGAAACTTGGGTATATAGATAAAAAGATTTATACATGAAAAAAATATAATTGATATTTGAATCAAAAGTGAATCTAACTATACAAATATAATTACATAA